>Ga0181562_10001100_pt1 | contig 22171 bp, 21 predicted proteins | sample 011ome_26_FD_139344 | JGI IMG/M metagenome (GOLD analysis project Ga0181562, IMG submission 139344) | Coastal salt marsh microbial communities from the Groves Creek Marsh, Skidaway Island, Georgia - 011511BT metaG (megahit assembly) | ecosystem: Environmental > Aquatic > Marine > Intertidal...
CTACATCATGAAAGAAGGCGACACATTATGGGATATTTCTAGCATTTTCCTCGAAGATCAGTGGTTATGGCCTGAAATATGGCGAGCCTACCCCCAGCTTCAAAATCCGCACTTAATTTATCCGGGTGATAGCATTCATTTCCTCTCAGACAGCAAGAGCAATCACCAACCTTATTTAAAACTGATCAGAAGCAACACTACTAACCACTCAGCCGTATTAAACAACCCACCCAATGATGCTATTAAAAGTAATCATCGTCCTTTGCCGATGCAGGCCTGGTCACCATTATTCTCTCAGCCATTATTAGTGGAACCCTCGCACTGCGCTCAAGCCGCTGAAATTATCGGTGCTCGCGATCAGCGTTTGATGTTTTCCCAAGGTGATGAGGTTTATGTCGTTGGTAACGAGACACTCCCAAAAAATCAAATCTACGCGATTGTCCGAGTAGGCAAATCCCTGTTTGATCCCATCACCGATGAACCACTCGGTTATCAGGTTCTGCATATTGGCGAGGGCGTGATCACGCGCAGTAGTGACTTTTCTACCCTCACAATAAACAAAAGTTTCCGCGAAGTGTTGCCCGGTGACCGATTGCTGAATATTGAAAACATTCACCCCCCCTCAAAATTGGCATACTTCAGTGGCGCATAATCAGCTATCTGCACAAATCATTGACTTGCCAGGGGCACTCTCGCAAGTCGGCAGTTATCAAATAATTATTATCAACGCTGGGCACCAACATCAATTATCACCTGGCCAACTGCTGTCGATACAACGCCATGTTAAACATACGCATCCCAATCATTCAGCCTCACATAAAACAAGTGACGAAATCAATTTTCCTCAGCCATCCTCCACACAAGAAGTTCTTGGTAGTGCCGTAGCGTTTCGAGTATTTGAAAAAATCAGCTACTGTCTAATTTTAAGTGCCGAACGGCCCATCCGCATAGGTGACCGAGTGGAGAATAGCCTCATGCGATAACCTCAATATCTAATTAAACACTAGCGTAAATATCATCCAATCGCGCCTATTCATTCGTGAATCGCGCACATTTGAGCAGAGACACTGTGCAGCACCATAGGTTTAGGGGCAATCTAACCATTGTGACCCTGACCAATACAGCTGTAGCTACCCATGAATACTGACCAAAATACACTTAAAAAATGGCTGCAATTAGCCCTGACCCCCGGCATCGGCCCGCGTACTTTTCATCGCCTGATTGAACATTGTTCTAGCAATCCCGAGGTGATTTTGGAAATGTCATCCTCACAACTGAGTGCTCTTGGTATCAATCTGCCAACATCGCGTGCAATGCAACAACCTAAAACGTCTGTCATTGGCGCTTGCTTAGAGTGGCAATCTAGAGACTCTAGACATGATATTATCACCATCCAAAGTGAGCATTATCCTGAGCGATTAAAGCAGATTCCTGATGCACCACCATTATTATTCATAAAAGGACAACTAAAAGCTCTCCAACGCCAACCCTGCATTGCCTTTGTTGGTGCACGCAAGTGCACACGGCTAGGAGAAAACAATTGCTACCAACTCAGTTTGCAATGCGCGAATCTAGGCTTCGTGATTGTCAGTGGCCTTGCTTACGGCATCGACAGTCATACCCATCGCGCTTGTCTAAACTCGAATAGTGCCAGCCCAACCCTAGCGGTGTTAGCCAATGGTCTGGATAAAATTTATCCTCCACAACATCAAGCAATGGCGGAGCAAATACTCAGTGAAGGCGCACTCATCTCAGAATATATTCCTGGCACCCAACCGTTGCCTCAACATTTTCCACAACGCAATCGCATCATCAGCGGCTTATGCATAGCGGTGGTAGTGATCGAAGCAGCTAGAAAGAGTGGCAGTCTGATCACAGCACGTCTAAGTATGGAGCAGGGACGAGAGGTATTTTGTGTTCCAGGTCCCATTAACAACCCACTCAATCAGGGTGGTCATGATTTAATCCAACAAGGCGCCAAACTCATCACCTGTACAGAAGACATCTTAGAGGAGTTCACCGAATACACTCACTTGGCAAATCCTCAAAAAACCACCATGAAGCAATCTGAAAATATTGCTAAATATCCTGATCGCTTACTTGAACTATTCGATTACACCCCCATCTCAGTGGACGAGTTAATTAAAAAAAGTGGATTGACCCCAGAGAAAGTTTCCTCCATGCTGGTAACGCTCGAGATGGCGGGTAGAGTGATATGCGATATCAACGGTCTGTATTCACGATCTACAACGGATGGTAAATAATGAAAGAAAATGTGTTGGATGTGTTAACTTACATGTTCGAAAGTTACTTTGAGGAAGCGGACGCCTTATTCAATCGTGATACTTTATTAGAAGAATTAGTCGATGTCGGCTTCGAACACAGTGAAGTCGAAAAAGCTTTTAATTGGTTAGCTGATTTACCCACATCCGATGACGATGTGTCTATGAGTTCACCTAAGCAAACTACAACGAGAATTTACAGCCTCAAAGAGACTAAAAAACTAGATGCTGATTGTCAGGGATACCTGATGAGTTTAGAACAGATGCAAATTCTAACACCTGCTAGCCGTGAGCTTGTTATTGATAGAGTACTGGCACTAGAAACTGATGAAATTTCACTTGATCAGCTCAAATGGGTGTGTCTAATTGTACTCAATAACATATCGGGAGCGGATATCCCTTATCACTGGTTAGAAGACGTGATTATGGATTTATCATCGTCTCAGATTCACTAGAACAACTATCCACATAGCATAATATCAGATGAGCAAAAACCTCGTCATCGTAGAATCGCCCGCTAAAGCGAAAACCATAGAAAAATATTTAGGCAAAGACTTCAAAGTGCTTGCCTCGTACGGCCATGTGCGTGATCTCATTGGAAAAAATGATGCCGTTGATCCCACAGACAACTTTGCCATGAAATACGAAGTGCAAGAAGAGAAAGAATCAAAAATACAGGCCATTGTTAAAGAACTGAAAAAAGCTGATGCACTCTATCTCGCAACTGACCCCGACCGTGAGGGAGAAGCCATTTCATGGCACTTACATGAAATACTCAAAGAACGTGATCTCATTGGAGACAAAGATGTACATAGGGTGGTTTTTTACGAAATCACAAAATCTGCTGTTCAAGAGGCCATCGATAACCCTCGACATCTAGCAGAAGATTTAATTGCAGCTCAACAAGCTCGTCGGGCATTAGACTTTTTAGTCGGCTTTAACTTGTCTCCTCTACTGTGGAAAAAAATCAAGCCGGGTCTATCCGCTGGTCGCGTTCAAAGTCCAGCTTTACGCTTATTGTGTGAGCGTGAAGATGAAATTGATAAATTCATTCCTCAGGAGTATTGGAAGATTGAGGCTGACTGTAAAAAGTCCTCTGAAGACTTCATAGCCAAACTGACACACTATAATAGTCACAAACTTGATCAATTCGACATTAATACTGATGCTCTAGCACACGAAGCACATAAAACACTGTCTGAGGCATCAAACGGACAACTACTAGTCGGAAAAATCGATAAAAAAGAACGCAAAAGTAATCCGCCACCACCTTTCACAACATCCACATTGCAACAACGCGCTGTCAGCTACTTGAAATTTACCGCAAAAAGAACAATGTCAGTAGCACAACGGCTTTATGAAGCAGGCCATATCACCTATATGAGAACAGACTCAGTGACATTGTCGAGTGACGCCATCACTGAAATTCGTCATCTTATTAAAGATAAATACGGCAAAGATAATTTGCCAGATAATATTCGCGTTTTTAAAACTAAATCTAAAAATGCACAAGAAGCACACGAGGCTATTCGTCCCACTTCCGCACTCAAGCTACCTGAACAATTAAAAGGTGAGCTCAATGATGAACAATATAAGCTCTATGATCTGATCTGGAAACGCACTGTCGCCAGCCAAATGGTGCATGCAGTGTATGATCAAGTTGCGGTTGAACTTTATGCGGGTGGCCCTCAACATGTTTTTCGTGCCAATGGCTCTAGCATTAAAATCAAAGGTTTCACCTTACTCGATCAACAAGACCGAGATAATATACTTCCACCCATGGAAGTAGGTGACAGTATTGACCTTCAAGAAATTCGCTATGAACAACACTTTACTTCACCACCAAGCCGTTATACAGAGGCTTCTCTAGTCAAAGCCCTTGAAGAATATGGTATTGGTCGACCCTCTACATATGCTTCAATTATCGACAGAATTTCCAGCAAACAGTACGCTGAGATTGAGAATCGCACTTTCTTCCCAACCGATATGGGACGCCTACTGAATCGATTCCTAACCAAACATTTCACGCAATATGTCGATTATGATTTCACTGCTCATCTCGAAGATGAATTAGATGAAATTTCTCGCGGAGAAAAAGCTTGGATTCCCGTCATGGAATCGTTCTGGACACCCTTTGAAAGTCTAGTCAAAGACAAAGAAGTCTCAGTCACACGGGAAGAAGCGATTGAAGCGCGTGATCTTGGCATACATCCAAAGTCAGGCAAACCTATCAGTGTGAGAATGGGTCGCTACGGACCATTTGTACAAATAGGCACCAAAGAAGATGAAGAAAAACCATTGTTTGCTGGACTCATGCCGGGCCAGAAAATGGATAAAATCACGCTTGAAGAAGCGCTGGAGTTATTTAACCTTCCACGTGATTTAGGAGAAACACCTGAGGGGGAGAAAGTCCTAGCCAGTATCGGTCGCTTTGGTCCTTATGTGAAATATGGAAGTAAATATGTATCGATTAAAGGTGAGGATCCTTACACGATTGAATTAGATTTGGCGCTTGAATTTATTGCTAAGAAAAAAGAAGAAGATGCTAATAAGTTCATCAAAGAATTTGAAGAAGAGGGCATACAAGTGCTGAATGGACGCTACGGCCCTTACATTACTGATGGCACTAAGAATGCCAAAATTCCAAAAGACATAGAGCCTGATTCACTCAATTTAGAGCAGTGCTTAGAACTTCTCGCTGCTGCTCCTGTCCGTAAAGGACGTGGCAAAAAGAAAGTAGCAAAGAAAAAAATTGTAAGAAAAAAAGCACCACCTAAAAAGAAAGCTGCGAAGAAGAAAACCGTTAAGAAAAAAGCCGCACCTAAAAAGAAAACTGCAAAAAATAGTGACGATTAAGCAATAGCTCCATGGCCTCATCGTCTCACATACTGACCCAAGTATTATCACGAGGTGGAATCATTGCCCACCAAACAGACACCGTATTTGGACTGGCCTGCATTCCCAAAGAAGCTAGTTTGCAGAGATTAGCCCGTCTCAAACAACGTGACACTGGACGAGGTTTTATCCTTCTAGCCTCGAACTGTGAACAATTAAATAATTATATCGAATGCACACTTGACGAACTCAAACAACTCAGTTACCAACACACACCCCCCACCACTTACTTGGTTAATGCAAAACCACATTTACCTGCAAGCTTGCTCGGGCAACATTCTAAAATTGCTGTGCGCATTGTCCAGCATCCAACTGTTGCAGAAATCTGCCGTAATATTGGTGCTATTGCATCCACTAGTTGCAATATCAGTCAACAAGAGATTTGCAATGATGCCAGTATTTGCCGCACACTATTCGGTCCACATATAGATTATATAGAAACTGAATCGATTACTGGCACCGGACATGCAAGTCGCATTATTGACTTGTCGACACAAAAAATATTAAGAGAATAAGTTATTAAGAGTCAAAGCATGCAAACACCTCCTGACCTGAATGCCGTCATTGAGTATTTAGAATCTCTTCAAGATACCATCTGTAAAAAAATTTCTTCTATGGATGGCTGTGAATTCAAAGATGACAGCTGGTCGCGCGAGGAGGGCGGCGGTGGACGCAGTCGAGTGCTCACTGAAGGTCACATCTTTGAGCAAGCAGGTGTCAACTTATCACGCGTGCATGGCGCAGAACTCCCCAAAGCCGCGACGCTACAGCGCCCAGAACTCGCGGGTTGTAGTTTTGAAGCCGCCGGTGTTTCTCTAGTTTTACACCCCCGCAATCCGTTTATTCCAACCACGCACTGTAACGTGCGCTTCTTCCTTGCTGAGCCAAAGCAGGGCGAACCCATCTGGTGGTTCGGCGGCGGCTTTGATCTCACCCCGTATTACCCTTTTATGGAGGATGCCGTACATTGGCATAAAACTGCCAAAGCGGCTTGTGAAGGCTTTGCACCTGATAGCTATAATCAATACAAGACTTGGTGTGATCGATACTTTTATCTTCCACATCGCCAAGAAACCCGTGGTGTGGGTGGTTTATTTTTTGATGACCTAAATGAGCCTGATTTCGATACTAGTTTTGCTTTTACACGTAGTGTTGGTAATCACTTTCTCTCAGCATATACACCCATTGTTGAACGTCGCTCTGATCATCCTTACAGCGAGCATGAACGCAATTTTCAACTTTATCGCCGAGGGCGCTATGTTGAATTCAATTTAGTCTATGATCGTGGCACTTTATTTGGCTTACAGTCAGGTGGGCGTACAGAATCAATTTTAATGTCACTGCCACCACAAGTTCGATGGGAGTATAATTGGACACCTGAGGCTGGTAGCGCAGAGGCAGACTTGTATGAAAACTACCTCAAACCAAGAGATTGGTTGAATTCAGATGACTAGACTAAATACTTAGAACTAGGCCGTTAAGTAAATTTCATTTAACACCAAGCGATCTTAATGATGGTGTATTGTTTGTGTTAAGTATAAGGTGTTCTTAGATAAACCAGTGTCAGACAAATTGCACTAAAAGGACTGTTTGTGAGCTATTTTCCTATTACCCGTATGCGCCGCATGCGTGCCAAAAAATTTAGTCGTGATCTCATGCGTGAGAATGCCCTTTCTCCGTCAGACCTCATATACCCAATATTCGTCGTAGAAGGCAAAAATGAAAGACAAGCTATTCCTTCTATGCCCAACATTGAGCGATTAAGCCTCAATGAATTAGCAATAGAGGCTAAACAGCTGCATGCCTTAGGCATACCTGCCATCGCATTGTTTCCTGTGGTGTCAGATGATAAAAAATCTTTATCCGCAGAGGAGGCCTACAATCCAGATGGATTAACTCAACGTGCGGTAAAAACCATTAAAGATCACGTACCAGACATGGGCGTGATTACAGATGTTGCACTCGACCCTTTCACTTCTCATGGACAGGATGGATTAATTGACGATACTGGCTATGTTATTAATGATCAAACTATTGATGTGTTAATTCAACAAGCCATTTCTCATGCTCAAGCAGGAGCTGACATAGTCGCGCCCTCTGACATGATGGATGGACGAGTTGGCATGATTCGAAATGAACTTGAAAGTGAAGGGCACATTAATACCCTGATTCTTTCATATGCAGCTAAATATGCCTCCAGTTTTTATGGGCCATTTCGAGATGCCGTCGGTTCTGGCAGTAACCTTGGGGCAGGCAATAAATATACTTATCAGATGGACCCTGCTAACAGTGACGAAGCACTCCGTGAAGTGCAACTGGATATCGATGAAGGTGCAGATATAGTAATGATAAAACCCGGCCTGCCTTATTTAGATATTGTTCAACGCATTAAGTTAGAGTTGGCAATGCCAACGTTTGTTTATCAAGTGAGCGGAGAATATGCTATGTTGAAAGCAGCCGCACAAAATGGCTGGTTAGATGAACATTCATGTGTATTAGAAGTATTGGTTAGCATGAAACGTGCAGGTGCAGATGCGATTTTAAGTTACTATGCAAAAGATGTTGCCATGTGGCTAGCTGATTAAGCAACCACACCCTAATATGTCTCATACTGATGAGACCTAACGGGAGTATAATTGCAGGGTGGGCTGGGATAGTCATTAAAGTTACGGCCAGCCACACTATATTCACACTTTAGCAAAGCAGACACCCTGGCAAAATGGCTGATGAAAACAGTCATTTCGATTATGAAAGTTATAAATCAATACCACTACATGATACTAACGACAATGGAATAAAATAAAGAAAAATAATAATTGTCTTTTGCATATAATTTCAATTCATGCAAGTGACATACACTATGAATACCATGGATCTGAAAAATTATATCTGGTTCACTTTAAACTTATTTAATAACACATATGGCAGATAATCCGTTACATCATATCGTCATCGTAGGTGGTGGCGCCGGCGGCCTTGAACTGGCCACAAAACTAGGCCGCCGCTTAGGTCGCACAGGCAAGGCTCAAATCACCCTTATCGATAAATCTAAAACTCATGTTTGGAAACCGCTGTTACATGAAATTGCTGCTGGCAGCATGAATCCTGAACGTCATGAACTGGTCTATTTTGCTCAAGCCCATTGGCATCATTTTGAATTTCGCCTAGGCAATATGGACCGCTTAGATAGAGATAAAAAAGAAATCTCTATTGCCCCAAATTATGATGAAGATGGATATGAGGTAATTCCTCGTCGTACCTTTAATTATGATACTTTAGTGCTCGCAGTAGGTAGCATGACCAATGACTTTGGCATACAAGGTGTGCGTAAATATGCTAAGGCTTTAGATACTCAAGACCAAGCTGAAAAATTACATCGACTAATCCACAACTCATTGATACGCGCACAAACTCAAAGTGGGCCATTACGACCAGGACAATTAGAAGTGGCCATCGTTGGAGCAGGAGCAACCGGTGTAGAGCTTGCAGCCGAGTTACACAATACAACGCGTGAATTGACTGCCTATGGTCTGAATAAAATCGACCCTGATAGAGACATAAAAATTTCATTGATTGATGCCAGTGAACGCCTATTACCCGGATTACCGGAGAAAACATCCGAGTCTGTTCGAAAAGAACTACTTAAATTAAATATTAAACTCTACCTTGGTGAACGGGTAACAGAAGTCAATCATCATGGTGTTAGCACTCAAAGCGGTCAAGTCATTGCCTCAGAACTTGTGGTATGGGCAGCAGGTATTAAAGCGCCTGACTTTCTAAAAGATTTAGACGGACTTGAGACAAATAGCATCAACCAATTGATAGTCCATGACACATTACAAACGACCTTAGATGAAAATATTTTTGCTTTTGGTGATTGCTCAAGCTGTCCATGGTTGGGGCATGAACCGTTAAAAGTTCCACCACGCGCGCAAGCAGCTCATCAACAGGCTTCTTTGTTGGTGAAAAGCATGAAGCACCGTGTCAATAATAATACTCAACTCCCTAAATATACTTATCGTGATTATGGTTCTTTGGTTCATCTCGGTGCATATACGACTATAGGTAGTTTAATGGGAGCAATTACAGGCGGTCGACTTTTTATAGAAGGTGTTATGGCTGGACTGATGTATCAGTCATTATATAAATTTCACCTCATGGCTGTGCATGGATTTTGGAGTACAGCCCTGCTAACACTATCACGTATGATCACACGCAGGACTGAAGCCCGAGTCAAACTACATTGATGTAATCTATCCTCAACTTATGTTAGATTAACTACATTCAGATGTTAAATATCGTGTTGATGGGGACGCTTAAATACTGACTTACCATAAAATAAGTCGGGTTATAGGGAGGGCTCCATGAGCAAACTACTTTTACAAGAAGCCGTTCAAAAAGCCAGTCGCCAATGGCAAGAAGCATTCAATGATGGGGACGCTATTAGTTGTGCAGACTTTTATGAAGACGATGCCATTATGCAAGCCATTCCATTTGGCATTTATTGTGGCAAAGACACCATACTCACATTCTGGCAACAACTAATCAAAGACGGTTATCGTGACATCACTTACATAAACCCTCAAATCAAAGTGATCAACGAACAACAAGCTGTGCTCACAGCCAACTGGAGCATGAACAAATCCTCTGGTGTTATTCACAAAGAAATGTGGATACTACAAGATGATGGCAACGTGAAATTATCTGAAGATCATTTCGAAGCCCTGTAATTAAGTATGTGATGAGTCCATAGTAACTCGCAATATCAGGCGCCTATTACGCTTGACTCATGTTAATATCATCTTTTCAGAATAACTATATCTTCGTCTGTGAACAAATACGCCGTGGTTGGAAACCCAATCCAACATAGTAAATCACCAATTATTCATCAGGCTTTTGCTCAACAAGAAGGCGTGCAAATAGAATATCAGCGCCTACTCAGTGAAACCTCTAATTTCATCACTGATGTTAATCACTTTCATGCCCAGGGTGGAATGGGGCTGAATGTCACCCTACCTTTCAAAGTCGACGCTTATGAACACTGTGTGAGTTGTGATGATTATGCGCAAGCGGCTCAAGCGGTAAACACTATCCACTTTAATTCGCAAGGACAGTGGCTAGGCTCTAATACAGATGGTATTGGCCTACTTCGTGATCTCACACACAATCAACAGCTAGATTTACACAATCGATCAATTTTAATTTTAGGTGCTGGAGGTTCAGTGCGTGGCATTCTATTACCGTTACTGTTAGAAAAGCCCAAACAAATTTTAATAGCCAATCGCACATTAGAAAAAGCCATCACATTAGCTGAACTATTTTCATCAGAGGGAAATATCAGTGCCTGTAACTATGAACAACTATCAGATAATCAATCAGCTAACTTTGATGTTGTTATTAATGCCACCTCAGCCAGCCTCAGCCAACAACTCCCACCCATCCCAAAGTCTGTTGTCAGTACTCAGAGCTTTTGCTATGACCTCGCTTATAGCGATAATGCCACGGTATTTATGCGGTGGGCACAACAGCAAGGAGTGCGTGCTTGTTGTGACGGTATTGGCATGTTGATTGAACAAGCCGCTGAATCTTATGCCATTTGGCGCGGCGTAAGACCAGATACACAGCCCGTATTTAAATTATTACGCCCTTAAAAAAGTGCCTCAACCCTTATGCATATCTTTTACCTTCACATAGTGTTGAGCGGAATAATCTAAAGACTCTATTTCTTGTTCTGTTAATGCACGGATTTGTTTAGCTGGACGCCCCATATACAAATAACCACTTTGCAACTCTTTCCCCCCCGGCACCAATGAACCAGCTCCCAGAATGACATGTTTGCGAACAATGGCTTTGTCTAACACCACTGAACCAATACCTATTAAGCAATGATCTTCAAGGGTACAGGCATGCAGCACAACAGAATGTCCCACGGTGACATCATTACCTATAGTCAAACACGCGCCGCCCGGACTATAAGGTCCATCATGGGATACATGACAAATAGTTCCATCCTGAATATTGGTGCGTTCACCAATACTGACCGTGTTAATGTCTCCACGTATAACCGTCATCGGCCATACTGAGCTGTCTTTGCCTATAGTAACTTGACCAATGACTAAAGCCGTTTCATCAACATATGCGCTAGTATGGATCGTCGGCGGATGATTTTGAAATGTTCGTATGGTCATTATGCGCTAAACTCCCTAAAGTTAATTGATGTGTTAACTATTAATTCTTCATTCATCCAAACTACGAGCTTACAACCCATCTATGCTCAAATGACCACATGAATACACCCCTGTGAAACAAGAAAATTCTAAACTCAAAGCTTATGCTGAACTCATTCGCCTAGATAAGCCGATAGGTATTTATTTGCTGTTATGGCCAACCTTGTGGGCATTGATAATTGCAGCTGATGGACAACACGATTTTACCATCATAAGTGTCTTCATTGTGGGGGTGATTTTAATGCGCTCGGCCGGATGTGCTATCAATGATTTTGCTGATCGTCATTTTGATGGGCATGTAGAACGTACGCAACATCGACCTATCATATCCGGTCGTGTCTCAGCATCTGAAGCACTATGGATATTTATAATTTTGAGTTTATGTGCATTCTTACTCGCCTGGCTAACGCTAAACAAATTGACACTGAGTTACGCGATTGTTGCGGTCGCACTTGCAGCCAGTTATCCATTCGCCAAGCGTTATCATTATTTTCCACAAGTGCATCTAGGTTGTGCGTTTGCTTGGGCCATTCCCATGGCCTTTGTGGCCTACACAAATGCTCATCCCCCATTAATTGCTTGGGTATTATTTGCGACCAACTTACTCTGGACTACGGCATATGACACTATGTATGGCATCAGTGACCGTGAACATGATTTAAAAATTGGCGTGAAATCTACCGCTATTTTGTTTGCTGCTGCAGATCGTTTAATCATAGGCTTATTGCAACTCAGCAGTTGGCTATTATTATTTATCATCGGACAACAACTGTCTTTACACAATAGTTATTTCATCAGTCTGGGAGGAATTGCCTTATTATTTATTTATCAACAAAATTTGATCAAACATCATCATCCAAAACAATGTCTCAAAGCTTTTCTTAATAACCATTATGTTGGAATGCTGGTATTTATAGGTTTATTTATCAGTTTACAAATGAATTTTTAATTCAATATCAGCCAAAATTTATTTGCCAATAGCAGCGACTGGATATATCTATCTTTGCACTCAAGCGCGCGCTAAACACCATACTTCAACTCGCTTAGCGCCGGCCTGCTTGATCACCCTAGCGCACTCATTCGCCGTAGTGCCTGTTGTCATAACATCGTCAAATAATATAATCTCATCTGATCGCAGAGATTTGCGCACTGCAAATATCTGGCGCATATTCTTGATGCGTTGCTTACGTTTCATGCCTGTTTGCGTAGCCGTGTAACGGGTACGCACTAGACTATTCAACGAATAATCAAATGCCTGATAGCTGCGCCAAGTCCGCACACATTGATTAATGACATTGAAGCCGCGCTCACGCACACGGCGTGGGTGACTGGGCACGGCTAAAATCTGTGCATGCTCAGGAATAGGCGGACATTGCTGCACATGCAAAGCAATTAAACAAGATAAATTCTCCCAACTTTGATGATACTTAAGCTCACTAATAAGCCTATTGATAGGCTCACGATACCAAAAGGAAGCATATACATGATCATAATAAGGCGGACAGCTCAAACACTCTCCACAAATTGAGCCTACCTCAACTGATGAAGGTGCTAACTCAACACCGCAACACTCACAAACATGCTCACGACTGTGATTATGATATGGCAATGTAGGCTGACAACGTGCGCAGATACCCTGTTCAGAGCTAGTTTCACATCTCACTGCACAGATTTTACACGTGCAAGGATAGACGTAATGAATCAACTCCCGTCTGAACTTGTAAAATTTTGATTGTTTATTCATTTGACAATAGCCGCACGCCGTTTAGACTGAGGCAACGATCAATCACCCAAATTTGCCTGCTATGAGTAACAAAGTCTGGACGCTGCAAGAGACCCTAGAAATATTTTCTCGCCCATTTAATGATCTTCTATTTGAGGCACAAAGCATTCATCGTCAACACCATAATCCCAACCGTTTGCAAGCTAGCACTCTGCTCTCGATTAAAACAGGCTCTTGCACTGAGGATTGTGCGTATTGTCCACAAAGTGCACTATATGACACAGCTATTGAACGTGAACGTTTACTCTCCATTGAAGAAGTGCGTGCAGCCGCACTTGGCGCTAAGGCGCAGGGCGCAACACGCTTTTGTATGGGCGCAGCATGGCGTAATCCGACTGATCAAGACTTGGAGTCTGTTATTGCTATGATTCAAGAAGTTCAGTCACACGACCTTGAGACTTGTGTCACCTTGGGCATGTTGACAGAACGTCAATCTAAACGCTTGGCTGAAGTTGGATTAGATTACTATAATCATAATCTGGATACTTCTCCTGAGTTCTATGGAGAAGTAATCACCACACGAGATTATCAAGACCGCTTAGATACACTGGAAAATGTGCGCAACTCAGGTATCAATGTGTGTTGTGGCGGTATTCTCGGCATGGGTGAAACCCGCGAGTCACGCGCCGGTTTAATAGTGCAATTGGCCAATATGCAACCGCAGCCACAGTCAGTCCCTATTAATCTCCTAGTACAAGTTGAGGGCACACCGTTACACGGAACACCAGAACTCGACCCTATTGAATTTGTACGCATGATTGCCACCACCCGTATCATGATTCCTGAGACATACATACGCTTATCCGCTGGGCGGGAATCTATGCATGATGCAATGCAAGCATTATGTTTTCATGCTGGTGCGAACTCGGTATTTTTTGGTGAAAAACTATTAACAACACCCAACCCAGATACTCAGCATGACCTACAATTATTTAAACGTTTAGGCATGACTCTAGAGACTCAAAATCATCACTAACTGGCTATGTATGGATGTCTACAAACGTGGCTAATTGGAATAAAGAACTCACAGCATTAAAACAACAACACAGCTATCGCGTCAGACGTTGCATGGCTGGACCACAATCTAACCTAATCAAACTTGACGGTGAACACTTTCACAATTTTTGTAGCAATGATTATTTGGGCCTAGCACATCATCCACTGGTATGTGATGCTGCAAAAAAAGCCATTGATCAGTTTGGTACGGGCAGTGGTGCCTCACAACATATTAATGGATATTCCCTTGCACACGCAGCATGTGAGGAGCAACTGGCTGATTTCTTACAAGCAGAGAAAGTCGTATTATTTGGCTCTGGCTACTTGGCTAATTTAGGCGTACTCAGTGCTCTAGCTAAGCGGCATGATATTATTTTTGGTGACAAGCTCAATCACGCCTCTTTGATTGATGCCGCACAATGTTCAGCAGCAAACTTCCAGCGTTATCGTCACACAGATATGGATCATCTCGATACCTTGTTATCCACCAACGACTATAACAATGCATTAGTTGTCACCGATGGCGTCTTCAGCATGGAAGGCAGTAGTGCACCCATCGCTGAATTGGTTGCCAAATGTAATCAATATGACGCCTTATGTATCGTTGATGACGCTCATGGCATTGGCGTGCTTGGTGAACATGGCCGTGGCTGTTTGGAAGCTCAAAATATTTCTAGTCAACATGTTGATGTTTTGATCGGCACTTTTGGCAAAGCCTTTGGTAGTGCTGGCGCTTTTGTCGCAGGTGATACCACGCTGATAAATTACCTCATTCAAAAAGCCCGCAGCATGATATACACCACGGCACTTGCACCTAGCCTGGCAGCAGCGGCCAGTCAGAGCTTACAAATTATCTGTAATGAACCAGAGCGCCGCACTCGCTTACATGCCAATATTGATTATTTTCGCCGTGCGCTGGCTGATAGTCATTTAAATTTGCTTCCCTCTGACAGTGCCATTCAATCTATCGTCTTAAACTCAAATGAAAAAGCCATTGCCTTTAGCCAAGCATTAGAAACACGCGGCTGTTTAGTCATCGCCATACGCCCACCCACTGTACCCAAAAATAGTGCACGTCTAAGAATCACTCTCAGCAGTGAACATGAAACCAATCAAATCGACTGTCTGGTATCAAGTTTATTAGAGATTAATTCAGCCTACGCATAATCCCCATCATAAGATATATAAATTCTCTGCATTCGAACTAACACTGACCATGATCAGCCATCGAATAAGTATCATCACCCACAATAATATGATCTAACACGTTGACATTAATCAAAGATAACGCTTTTTTAAGTGTTGTGTAATGTGTAAATCTGCCTGACTAGGTTGACAATCACCAGAGGGATGGTTGTGGGCAAAAATAACAGCGGCAGCATTCACTTTGAGCACACATTTAATGACTTCACGAGGATAAACACTAGCACTATTAAGCGTGCCCTTAAATAATTGTTCAGAGTGTAATAACTGATGATGAGTATCCAGTAACAAACAAGCAAATACCTCGTGTTCATGATGTGCCATCACTAATTTTAAATAGCGACTGCAAATCACTGAACTATTCAGCACGCTTTTATTTGCTAATTTATGCATTAAGCTACGCTCAACAATTTCATGTATTGCGCAGATCTGTGCATATTTCGCTAGCCCAAGACCTTTGATATGAGACACATCGTCATAAGACACATTAAGTAACTGGGCAAAATTCTGATAACGAGCCAATAATTCCTCTGCCATACTCAATACATCCTTACCTGCATATCCGGTGCGCAACATCACTGCAAGCAACTCTGCATCACTTAAACTTTTAGCACCTCGTTGAATTAACTTTTCACGTGGTCGGCTTGCTTTAGGCAAAGTTTTTAACATGGGTCTAATTTTAGTCAGTTTGCTGTGGGTTTCTGTTAAACTCACCTTATGAATTTAATTGGAAAAAATATTGTCGTCGCTGTATGTGGTGGTATAGCTGCCTATAAGAGTGCCGAATTAGTTCGCGCTCTGCAAAGGGTTGGCGCACAGGTCCGTGTTGCGATGACGGAAAGTGCAACTAAATTTGTCACTGCGATGACTTTCCAGGCTTTATCAGGTCATCCTGTGTATCTTCAAGATAGCGGTGATCTTGATCCTGCAGGCATGGACCATATTGCTCTAGCTCGATGGTCAGACTTAATTTTAGTGGCGCCTACTACAGCCAATGTTCTGTCAAAGATCAGCCAAGGGCATGCTGACAACTTCGTTTCCTCTTTATGTCTTGCCCATGAGGGTTATCTAGCGATTGCACCTGCAATGAATCAAGCTATGTGGCACCACCCTGCCACACAGCAGAATCTACAAGTATTACAGCAACGAGGCATATACATCTTTGGCCCTGCTGAAGGACTTCAAGCCTGTGGTGAAAACGGCAGTGGTCGCATGCTGGAGCCAAAGCAACTGGTTGATTCCTGCATAAGTATTTTTCAACACCAGGCCTTACATGCAAAAAAAGTTGTGATTACTGCAGGTCCAACAATAGAGCCTATTGACCCTGTGCGTTATCTAAGCAATCGATCTTCAGGAAAAATGGGCTATGCGCTTGCAGATGCTGCTGTTGAAGCCGGCGCTCACGTGCAAGTCATCACTGGGCCAACACATTGTAAACAAAATTTGCGTGCAAACTATCATCCCGTTGAAACGGCTGCAGACATGTATGAGGCATGTATGCAATATGTTTCAGATGCCGATATCTTTATTGCATCCGCCGCCGTGGCCGACTACACACCCAGTCATCAACGTGCTAACAAGATAAAAAAGCATACGGATAAACTTGTCATCGAATGCGTAAAGACACAAGATATTATCAAGCAAGTCAAACTTCTGTATCCAGATTGTTTCTGTGTTGGCTTTGCTGCAGAAACCGATAATGTAATCGTCCATGCAAAAAATAAACTACAGCAAAAATCACTCGATATGATTGTGGCTAATCAGGTTGGACTCTCTGGGCAGGGATTCGATAGTGACTACAATGCGGCTGAGATTATTTGGCCTGAGGGCAATGTAACTGTTGATAAGATCCGCAAACCTGAATTAGCACGCAAAATTATTCAGCTCATTTCAACCTTTACTCAAAAGACTAGTGACAATGTCAGACCATTTAATTCGCAGCAAAATTAAACTCAAAATCTTGGATGCACGTATCGGTGATAATTTCCCATTGCCGACATATGCCACTCAAGGCTCAGCAGGATTAGATTTACGCGCTTGTGTTGAATCCATTACTGAAGTCGGCCCTGGTGAGACTATTTTAATACCCACAGGTATTTCAATTTTTATTGATGATCCTTCCTTGGCTGCCGTCATTCTTCCACGTTCAGGATTGGGTCATAAACACGGTATCGTATTAGGTAACTTGGTTGGTTTAATCGACTCGGACTATCAAGGACCATTGATGGTATCAATGTGGAATCGCAGTCATCAATCATTTACTGTCAAACCCGGTGATCGCATCGCACAACTGGTATTTGTACCTATTGTACAAGCAGACTTTGAAGTGGTTGAAGAATTCTCCAGCAGTGATCGAGGTGAAGGTGGCTTTGGCCACACAGGACAACAATAAGCCCAAAGCATAGGCGCTATGACAAAGATATGAGCATCGATGTGAACTCAAACATTTTCCCAGGCCTTTTCAAGGCTTATGATATCCGTGGTGTGGTCGAAACTCATTTACGCCCGGAAGTCGTGAAGCTTATTGGACAAGCGCTAGCAACATTACATCCGCAATGTAAACGCGTAGTAGTTGGGCGAGATGGACGACTCACTAGTGCTAAATTAGCCGATAGTCTAATTGCTGGTTTAATGTCTGCAGGCATCGAGGTTATTGATATTGGTGAAATCCCTACACCAGTATTATATTTTGCCACTCACTATTGCCAAACTGGCTCTGGTTTAATGATCACTGGCAGTCACAATCCACCTGAATATAACGGCATTAAAATGGTCATGGCCGAAAACACCCTATTCGGCGATATGATTCAAGATATTTACCAATGCATTTTAACCGGTGATTTCGCTCAGGGTCAGGGGAGTTATCAGCGTATGGATATCCTTGACGCCTACATCGATACGATTACTGCAGATATCAAATTAGACCGCCCTCTAAACATCGCTGTCGATTGTGGGAATGGAGTGGCAGGCCCGAGTGCACTTAAGTTATTCCAACAACTTGGTTGCCAAGTCACCCCACTGTTCTGTGAAATTGATGGCACATTTCCTAATCATCACCCTAATCCTAGTGAAGTTGAAAACTTAGATGATCTTATCAATACAGTGGACGCTCATTCATTAGATTTAGGACTAGCTTTTGATGGCGATGGTGATCGCGTTGGTATTATCGATGACCAAGGAGACATATTATTTCCAGATCGGCAGATGATGTTATATGCCAAAGATGTGCTCTCTCGTAATCCCGGTGCAGAAATTATATTCGATGTAAAATCGACTCGTAATTTAGCCCACTACATTAATCAAGCGGGTGGTAAAGCTACCATGTGGAAAACCGGCCACTCTTTCATGAAGAAGAAAATGAAAGAGACTGGCGCACTATTGGCTGGTGAAATGAGTGGTCATATCTTCTTCAAAGAACGTTGGTTTGGTTTTGATGATGGCTTATATGCTGCAGCGCGCATGCTAGAAATCATCGCTAAGCAAGCACAACCCACCAGCACGCTATTTTCACAATTACCTAATGACATCAATACCCCCGAAATTGTTGTACACTTAGCACACGATGGCCAGCAACATGAATTTATTCAACGCTTTGTTGAATCTTGCTCATTTACACAAGCTGAAGTGTCAACCATAGATGGCATACGGGCTGACTTCCCGGATGGATGGGGGTTGGTGCGAGCATCAAACACGACTCCATCTATTGTGATTCGTTTTGAAGCTAAGTCAGAAGCTGCGTTAACTCGTATAAAAAATGAATTTAAACGCCAGATACTGGCCATAGACAATAGCCTTAATTTACCAATTTAGCCATGAAAACAGAAGAAGCATTAAATACAGCAAAAGTTCTAAGCGAAGCCTTACCTTACATTCAAAAATTTGCAGGTAAGACCATCGTTATCAAATATGGTGGAAATGCCATGACTGAACCCGCGTTAAAAACTAGTTTTGCGCGAGATATGGTGTTGCTCAAACAAGTGGGCTTACAACCGATTGTTGTACATGGTGGTGGACCTCAAATCGGAGCGCTATTAGAAAAGTTGGGTAAAGAAAGTCAATTTATTGCCGGTATGCGAGTCACTGATCAAGAAACCATGGATATCGTCGAAATGGTTCTAGGTGGTAAAGTGAATAAAGAAATTGTTCATCTCATCAACCAGCAAGGTGGCAAAGCCATTGGCATGTCAGGTAAAGATGGCGATTTAATTCATGCAGAGCAGTTACAAGTATCACCTGATGCTCCTGAGGCTTCTACTTCAGAAATCATTGATCTTGGTCACGTTGGCAAAGTGACCGGAATTAATCCTGCTGTGCTCAATACATTTATTGCTAATGACATCATTCCGGTGATTGCACCCATTGGTGTTGGATCAAACGGCCAAACCTACAACATTAATGCTGATTCTGTCGCGTCTAGCATCGCCTCAATTATGGCCAGTGAAAAATTAATTTTGCTCACCAATACTCATGGCGTGATGAAAGATGATCAACTACTCACTGGGCTCGCCCCTGAAACGGTTCAGGAACTCATTAAATCTGGCGTAATTAGTGGCGGCATGATTCCCAAGGTCAATTGCGCTGTCAATGCTATACAATCGGGTGTGCACACTGCCCATATTATCGATGGTCGTGTTGAACACGCAGTACTCTTGGAATTACTTACCGATGAGGGTATCGGCACTTTGATCAAGCGCTAAAAACCATATCACCCACACACCATTGCGTCACTTAATGGTGAAAGATAAAACCATTATCCAGCAAATGATTAACTCCATCCCTGCATAACAAAATTCTCACTAATATATCGTAACAACTATACACCGTAAGCGTTTCTATACTCTTTTAGCTTTTCAAGATGTGGTGCAAAATCATCGCGGCCTTCTGTAAAACTGAGCAAATCTTCTAGGCACGCAATTGCCAGTACCGGCACTTGATATGTTTGTTCTATTTCTTGAATAGCACTTTTACCTTGAGGGCCCTTCTCTTGTCGATCTAAAGCTACAATGACAGCCGCTAATTCTGCTTCTGAGTCGTTGATAATAGCCATGCTTTCACGTATTGCTGTACCCGCGGTAATCACATCATCCACGATGACCACTTTTCCACTTAGTTCAGCGCCGACCAGCATCCCTGCCTCACCATGCGTTTTTGCCTCTTTACGATTAAAAGTCACACTCACCGAACACTGATGATCAGTATGTAAAGCAATGGATACCGCAGTCGCAAGCGGGATGCCTTTATATGCAGGACCAAATAAACCATCAAAACACACACCAGAATCTACTAGGGTTTGAGCATAATATTTCCCCAATTGAGTAAAATCTTCTCCTTGATTGAATTTTCCAGCATTGAAAAAATAGGGGCTCAATCGCCCAGATTTAAGTGTAAATTCACCAAATAATAAGGCCTGTCGTTGTAATGCAAATTCTACAAATGCGTTGCTTTTCATAATTTTTTTCATATGTTTGATAATGCCAGAAGCTTATGTGCATGCTAAAGTAACTGTTTCTCTTTAACAATCATACATTGTCTTTATTCGTTGAATAATCTTAATTAACAAATAAAAGAAGCCGCATTATATGCTTAGCAATTCTACCTAAATAACAACACTTTAAATTATCGTGTCGAATATAAAAATAATATCTTTAAATGCCAACGGTATTCGTGCAGCCGCAAAGAAAGGCGTGTTTGATTGGCTCGCCCAACAAAAAGCTGACGTAATATGCATACAGGAAACTAAAGCACAACTCGATCAACTGATCGATAATCCTATCTTCTTTCCAGAGGGCTATCACTGTACTTATGTTGATGCGATTAAAAAAGGTTACAGTGGTGTTGCAGTTTATACTAAACATAGACCCCTGAAAGTCATCACACAAATGGGCATCGAGGAATTTGATAACGAAGGTCGATACCTAGAGGTCCAGTTTGAAAATATTGCAGTGGTCTCTTTATACGCTCCTTCAGGCTCATCGGGTAATGAACGTCAACAAGCCAAGTTTCGTTTTATGGATGCCTTTATGCAGCACATGAAAACACTTAAGCGACGTAAACGCGAATATATTATTTGTGGTGATTGGAATATTGCTCACAAAGAAATTGATTTAAAAAATTGGAAAGGCAATAAAAAGAACTCTGGTTTTCTACCAGAAGAGCGAGCCTGGCTTGATCAATTATTTAAACAAGAAGGCTATATCGATGTGTTTCGTGAAATCAATCAACAGGAAGATCAATACACCTGGTGGTCAAATCGTGGTCAAGCGTGGGCCAAAAATGTTGGTTGGCGGATTGATTATCATATTGCCACCCCAGGTATACTTGGCAAAGCACGCCGTGTAGAAATTTATAAAGAGCAACGCTTTTCTGATCATGCGCCACTAAGTATTGATTATGAATTACAACTATAGATGATAAAACTGCTGTCACTATGGCATCCCAATGAATCTATTATGAAACCTAACTCATGAATAAACCTCTTGGAAAAAATGTCTTAGGATTATTCTTTTTAGGTATATCCTCTGGGCTGCCACTGTTACTGGTCTTCGGCACACTCTCTGTTTGGTTGCGTGAAGCAGATATTGAACGATCCACTATCGGCTTTTTAAGTTGGGCAGGATTATCTTATGCTTTTAAATTCATCTGGGCACCTGCTATTGATCACCTATCCTTACCTATACTCACTCGCGCCTTAGGGCAACGCCGCAGCTGGATATTATTATCCCAAGCAATCATCATATTAGCTTTATTATGGATGTCTTTATGGGACCCACAATTCAATCACTCAA
>Ga0181562_10001104_pt1 | contig 22124 bp, 14 predicted proteins | sample 011ome_26_FD_139344 | JGI IMG/M metagenome (GOLD analysis project Ga0181562, IMG submission 139344) | Coastal salt marsh microbial communities from the Groves Creek Marsh, Skidaway Island, Georgia - 011511BT metaG (megahit assembly) | ecosystem: Environmental > Aquatic > Marine > Intertidal...
CGCTGTAATGTTTAAGATATAAAGATGTTTTGTCACTTCGGGTCGATACCTGCCATCACTATTTTCTTTAAAGTTGTATTTAGTGCACTCATAGGTTTTAGTCCACCAGAAAATCGGCTGCTGATCATCGTTATAACACGACTTTGAGCATTGATTCTTCATGTTGGATTCGTAGGTAGAGTCCTGGCTTAATTCGTAGACTCCGCGCCATGTACCCTTTTTATAGTAGTAATGTAACTGGTCCACGTATTCTTTCAGATTTTTTACATCTCCGAGTTGTACCAAATATCTGTCCCTCTTAAACTCCTTTTGTTGTGTCAAATATATGTGCCTCTTAAAATCCGGATACTTATCTTTTAATCGATCGATATATCCTTGCACTTCCGGAGTTTTCGTCCCTTGTAAATGGTCTATGCTTTCTTTCGGATATTGGTCTCTAATGCGCGGGTATTTTATATAATCGTACGTATTTCCGTGCACGAGCGTTATCATCAAATGTCCGAGTACGCCGATCGCGACGACGCTCGCGAGCGAAACCCGAGCTCGGTGACGCAACCGCTTACTCATCCTTTGCGCGCAACCAAGGAAAGGCGAGGTCCTGTGTAAACGAAACGATATATACTTTGAAAAAGTGAGTTAGTACATTCATCCTAAGTCTCTCGTGTTCTCTCTCGCGTGAGCTCCATCCAGCGACGCGCTCCAAAGTCGGAGCCAAACACCCTAGTCGCGTCACCCGACGGACGCATCTCCCGAACCTAAGCCGCACATCCACGCGTATGCGCCCCGCAATACCCACACATATATCCGTGAATGTGCCCTTGTATTCGCCGCCGTAAACACTCCTCTCGCGCGCGCGCGTCCACAGCGGCGCACGTGTTCAACCTCCACACCCCTCAGCCCTCCGCACGTCGCCGACCTCGTTCGATCACCCACCTCGTTGCACTCGCGATCGCGCGCGACGACGCGAACACAGGTCACGCGCGACGATCGACGGTATTCGTGTGTTCGTGTGTTCGTTCGTGCACGATCTGTGGCTGACGCGTGCGCGATCTTTGGGTCGACCCTTCGCGATCCCGTGGGTCGACCTTTCGCGATCCGTGGGTCGACCTTTCGCCATCTGTGGTGCTTTTTTGAGCGCGAGTTCCGGAGTTCCGGAGCCCCGAACCTGGATCCCTCCCTCTCCCCCTTTCTGCGCGGTTTCTGTATATCATCATGATTGCTACGATGACAAAGAGCTCGTACCAACGTTGGTATGATTTAAGTTTATACCCTTTTTATTATCACAATATCGTCCAACTGACCGCGCCATCAAGTAAAATGGCATCGCTGTGTGACTTTGCGACGCCTCACGCACGTCTGAGCGGGCTGCGGCGGCACGTTGGCGACGATATACACAATACATCGACGCCAACGTGTGCGCGACGAAAACGACACGATATCGCTATAAAAAACGTAGTACTAGTACAAGTATTACAATACACGAACGAAGTTACAGATCGTTCCACGACTCGTCTGCGCTTTCGCCGTCGTCGCGTCAATCCGCTAGCCAACTCGGACGGAGATGCGAGTTCACAGATATTGGCTGAGTCGTCTTGGGGCGCTTGAGCTCGACGACGCGCACCGCATGTTCAACAGGGTGACGAGTTTCGATGCATTTCTTTGCCGCAACGTCGACGCGTTTCGTTGGAACTGCTCCAGGTTTCGCTGTTGCAGAAGATTCGCCGTCGCGTTTCGTCGCGACGAATCTCCAACTCATCAATGTTGCAGCTTTTCGTTCGGCATCATCCACGCGAGGCAGGCCGAGGCGCTCACGTGCATCTTCCGTTTCCTTTGTGGCGTGCTTAACAGCGCTGAACGCATCGCGCACGGCGCTATTTGGGAGTACATTCGGAACATACGTGGACTTCGCGCTTGCGTTTTTTGTCTTTGCACGCCTTGCGGACAACAGCGACAGATGTTGCAAGCCAGCAGAAATGGCGATGGCGGTTGCTGTACGATACGCATTGGCCAGGTCTCCTTCTGGGAATGCTTGCGGAAGTCGCTTCGCGAGCCATAGATACAAATCCAAGCACTTGTGCGCGCTTTCAAGCTTCGCGAGCTCCGTCGAGCCGGTGGGCGTTCGAGCGGGTGGCAGTGAAATAATGCGTACGCCTACTCGACCGTGAGTACAAAAATGCCGCGCGAACGTCATCATCGCAGAAATGACCATCGGATCGCGCACGTCGACGGGTGCGATGGCAAACATAAAGTGGTCCTCTAGAGCAAGCGGGAGCTTTTGCACGAGCTTTGCCACCGCAATGACTTCGTCCATATCTCGCATACGAAAGTGTGGGGCCAAGTTTGCGGACCTCGTAAGCGACTCGAGGGCAGCAACGAGCCCGTCGTGTGGTCGCAAAGCGCAGTACTGCTCCACTTGTTCAAACGTCGGCGCAACACCAGCAAATTTCAGCGGCTCAATCTTCGCATTTAAAGCACTGATGAGTATTTCTCTATCTTTCTTTGATCGCGTGGTGACGATTCCCATGTCTGCATATTCCAAACCGTATCGGCCGGCACGGCCAGCAATCTGCTTCGCTTCGGCGCTCTCTAAAGGGCGCATTTCAGCGCCGTCAAACTTTGACATTGTGGTAAATATCACGCGCTTGATGTTCAGATTCAGACCCATGCCAATGGCATCTGATGCGATGAGAACATCGTAGCCACTATCTTCTTTATTGAATAATTCCGCCTGTCTGGCGCGCGCCTCGGGCGGTAATCCGCCGTAAATCACACACGCCCTGTGTTGACTACTTTTTTCTAAATCGCGTTTCAACCTATACACCGCGGTTCGACTGAATGCCACCAATGCGTCACCTTTTCGTACCTTCTTAAGGTTGCTCACCGTCTCTTCGGCAACCTCTAGTGGAGAGAGTCGCTCATACTCTTTAACGATGAGGATGTCTCCAGTCGCTTTGATAATCTTCTTCACCAAAGGCACGACGCGCGGATCCCCGCACAAGTGTAATTCCAACGCAGGCAAGCCAAGTAGCGCGCGCGTGTACGCATAGCCACGGTATGGATCGCTTAATATCTGAATTTCGTCAACAACCGCGCAATCGATGACTTTCGTGACGTCGGCCATCTCGACTGTGCAACTGTCGTGTGTGGCGAACGGCACGACGCGACGCTCTTGCCCAGTCGTAAGCGTACATGCGACGCCGTCGCGATTCATGTTTTCGGAAATTTCCCACGCAAGCAATCGAAGTGGCGCGCAATACACGCCACTCGCCGCACTCTTCAGTCGTTGCATCGCGGCGTACGTCTTCCCACTGTTTGTGGGGCCGACATGCAGAGTTATCTCTCGTCGCAACGTGCGCGCAAGTGGATACCACGCTCCGGGTTCGCGCATGTCCATCAACGCATTAATCTCTTCTATATTCTCTACCTGCTTATTTGAGCGACGACGCTTCGTGGCATACGTTCGGGACGACGGCGCCGCCGCTTCAAACCTGTATCTAGCGTGCGCGGCTTGACCCAGGAAATCAACGCTTGGGACGCGCAACGCACTCAACGACGCGATCGACGATGTCGTTGTTGTCACTTGCGATAACCCGCGCGCCATTTGCGGCGTGTGCAACGCTCTCGGCGCGAGACACGGCGCGTTGGACGTTGTCAAGCAGTGCACCGGCTGCAACCACAATCGCTCCAAGGCGAATGCGACATCGCGCACGGACGTCGGGACGCGAGACGACGACGACGATGCGCGCAAGGAAGATGAGATCCTTGACATCGTGAGCAGTCGCCGCGCCACACGATGGCGCGGCAACGCTACGCTTTGTATCGTACGCCGCGAGCGCGCGTTTGAGGTGCGTGCGCTCGTTGTTTGTGGAAACACGAGCGTCAGTCGGTGGCATGGAGGGCGGTGACGCCGCGCCGACGATAACGACGAAACGTAAACATCGAGATGGCGTGAATGGCGATGTTGGTGCCGTGAATGCGAGGGTGGCGTGCGGCGCGGCTGAAGAGGCTGGTGCCAGCACTGTTGACGCAAACACGATGGTGCAGGTGAAGCTTTCGACGACACCGCGTCGCCACGCGATGGTGTGTTTTCGCGCGGTGTTGACGGAAGACATTGGCTTCGTCGATGCTAATATCGATCGTTCGGATACGTGGGAGCTTCCAAGAACATGCGATGGTTGCGGGTTATACATACTTCCAGGATGCGCTCGTTACAGTTGTTCTAAATGCGACGAGTTTGACTTATGTGCGGGATGTTTGCGTGTGCTCTCGGCGTCGTCAGGCGCGTCAGCTTCTCGCGATAAGAAGAAGAGGAAGAAAACGAAGCGGGCAATTCACGAGCACGGTGCAGAAGATTTCATCTGCGCTGAGCTCGCCGACGAAGAGGAGTGAGGAGCAGGTGTGTACGTGATTTGATACAGTCATTAGTAGCATCATAGCGAAGGCCGTATGGCCCAGTAAAAATAGAAGTTTGTACAGTTTCAAAAGTATTAATTTACAGCTCATACGATTGGCGGTGACATTGCCAGTTTGTTTGTTATCCTATCCCGCTGGTTTACGCGTTGTTCAACGCTCGCGTGTTCGATTCAAACGACCTACGCAAGCTGGTCATGCCTTCGCCCACGTTCCAGCTCGCTCTTTTCAAGTTTTTAAGCGACCATTTCCCGGATCCATCCGCGGCGAGGTGCAAATGAAGCGAGTGGAATCGTTTCAACTCCATGCGATGCGCGATGGAAAACGCTGTAATGCCCAAAGTGTCAATGTGCGCGTATAGTAAGCCCTCTTCATCGGGATTGATTGCGCTCGTCGCTTCATCTAATATCGCAAACGTTGGCTTGTGAAAATAAAGTCGAGCCAGACCAATGCGTTGCTTTTCACCGCCACTCAAAACGTCCGCCCAGTCGTGCTCAGAGCGATCCAATCCGCGTGCGCTTGCATCAACAATCTTCAGCAAGTTGGCGAGCTGTAAACACTCTATGACTTCGTCGTCTCTGGATGAATCCCCAGGTAAGGGGTACATCACTTGATCACGCAAAGTACCAGATACTAAATATGGCCGCTGCGGCACGTAGAAAATCGCTACGTCGCCATCATCTGTTGTCGCCAGCCCATGCGACGGACGAATCACCTTACCAGACGTCGCGCGCCACAAACCAGCTAATACGCGGAAAATAGACGTTTTACCCGCTCCGTTCGCGCCCGTGATGAACACACTTTCTCCAGGATTGACACTGAGCGTCAAATCTTGCACCAAGAGTCGACCATCGGGGGCGTGAACTGTGACGTTTTCAAAATGGATACCGTCGTCGCCTTCCGCGGCGACTTCAACGTTACTCGGTTCGACTTGGATCGAATCAACACTTTCGATAAGTTCCGTGACACGAGCCGTAAAACCCGCGAGGCGTTGAAGCTTTTTGTACACGAGCATCAAATCACCAATCGATCCGCTCGCGCTTTTAATCAAAGTGTCATTCTCCTTGTACCTCGCCGCAATCTCAGACGCACTCAAATCTCTATTCGACAGCATGAATGGCACAGCAAGCACGGGCCAACCTATCATCGATGCAAAATACTTCAACGCGTATTGGTCTATGATGCCTTGCTTGAACTGCAAGTAGTAGTAGAAATGACTCCACGTTGTGAGTTCTCGCAAAGCGCCGTTTAAGATTGCTTTTTCTCTAGCGCTGCCATCCAAAAACGCCACTTCTTCTGCGTGTTGTATCAGTCTCGAATGCGTGCGTCGGAAATCTCCCTCTCTTTTCTGCGTCTGCGCAATGTACTCCCCAAACGGTGGCGAGAAAGCCCGAACGATGGCACCGGACAAACCAAAGTAAACATACAATGTTAACAAACCGCCGTATCCCATCGTCTGCGACATACGCGACGTACTCAACACAACATCTAGCAAAGGCTTGAACGTGCGAGCGTACAAATCACTGATTGTGTAGCAAAACTGATTCAGGTCTTCAGCCACGCGTTGGTCGGCGTTGTCCAAGTCGCCGTATCTTAACACGGCGGCTTTGTAGTAGGCTCGATGTGAAAGATAGGCGTCGTGCACGTGCAACGTCAGCCGTTCTCGAAAGCACGTGGTGATTGAGTTCGTCATGTACTTCAGCGCGGAATTCACGGCAGCCGCAGCGACGCCTGAAATAAAAAAGTCTGTCAAGACCACGGCACCGCTGAGCCAGTCTCGCTCCATTACCGCGCGCAAACCGGCTCCGCCAGTTTCAGCCATGCGCAACGAAATGTACGACCGCGACACGAGCGCCATGGATTGTACAAAAAGTAAAAACGCCTCTTCGCTGTGCCATGATGGGACGACGATTCGCATCAAGAACTTTAACCTCCTTAAGAACGTTCGGTCGACTGACGCAGCTTTTGAGGATGACTTGTTTGTTTTTACTTTCGTCGCCGCCAGACTCTTTTCGCTCGCCTCCATACCCGACGGGGGCTTGCCGCTGCTCAACGCACGTACGCCACTGGATGTTTCACTACGTTCGCCACCACCACCAATGTTCGTCGACCCTTTCGTCGCTCGCGCGTGTCGCACCTTCTTGTTATCCCCAAAAAGAACGTCGCGCATCAACGCAAAGTGCAACTGGATTTCCTTCTTTCGCGTCTGGTGCGCGGCGTACACGCTCACCCCGCTCAAAGCCACCGCAAATGACACGCATAAACTTCGGTCGCGTCCATAACTTTCTTTCACCTGCCAAAACACATCGCGCGCGCTCACGCGTCGCGCCATGGCGCCACTCGCGCGTCAAACTCTGCCGAGCCAACCATCCACAGCCATCCATCGCGCGCGTTCCCCTTCACCCACCTGTCCACGGCGCGGCGTCAGCTGCTCGTGATTATTCAAAACGGTGCGTTGGGGATGCGGATGGATGGATGGAATGATGGATCGCGACGCCGCAGCACTCTGCGTCGCGTGAAACGACGACAAGCGGCGGTGGTGATACGCGATAGACGACGACGAGATGACATCAATCACTCCACTGTTGTTAAACTCGCTCAGTCACGACGCGGGCGTGCGAGTGGAGGCGGAAGCCACGCTCGCGCGCGCGCGGGTGGAGAATCGATGCGAGTATTTGCGCGCGTTGGCGTGCGAGGTGGCGTCGTCGACGTCCCCCAAGCACGCGCGACAGCTCGCGGGGGTGATGTTTAAGAATGCGCTCGACGCCAAGGATGAGGCCAAGAAGCGAGAGGTGCAGCAGCAGTGGTTGGCGATTGCGAACGAACAACGGATGTCGATCAAGGCGACGATTTGGCAGACCCTGGGGGATGAGGCGAGCGAAATTCGACACGTCGCCGCGCAAGTTGTGGCTAAGATTGCGGGTGCGGAGATCCCACATAAGCAATGGCCAGATCTCATCGCGAATTTGCAAACGGGCGCGAGCGGGGCGAGCGGGGTAGCGGCGAAACAGGCGGCGTTGGAGGCTTTGGGGTATATTTGTGAAGAAATTGAGGCGGATGATCTCGACCAAACTGACGTGAATGGAGTGTTAACCGCGGTTGTTTCCGGCATGGGTAAGAATGAAACGGATGTAAGCGTTCGATTAGCCGCGACACAGGCGTTGAACAATGCGTTATATTTCGCGCATGAGAACTTTACGCGCCAAAACGAACGCGACTTCATCATGCAGTGCGTGTGCGAGGCGACGACGTGCGAGGATGTGCGCGTTCGCGTCGCCGCTTTCGAAGTTCTCGTGAGTATTGCCGAAAATTATTACGAATACATGTCGGCGTACATCGAAGCCGTGTATCAGTTGACAGTGAACGCCGCCAAGCAGGACAAGCAAGAAGTCGGTTTACAAGCGATTGAGTTTTGGTCAACAATTTGTGAGGAAGAAATCGGCCGACAAGAGGCCATCGAGTGTGGTGAGCCTGATGTGGAAATGTTTGGGTTTATCTCGAAAGCTTTGACTGCGCTCGTGCCAATGTTACTCGAGCAGCTCACAAAGCAGGAGGATGACCAAGACGAGGATGAAAACGCGTGGAACATGGCCATGGCTGGCGGCACGTGTTTGGGTCTCGTCTCGCAGCTCGTGCGCGATCCTGTTGTAGATCAAGTGATGATGTTTATTCAGCAAAATATTCAATCCGGCGAATGGCGTCAGCGTGAGGCGGCAACGTTTGCATTTGGTGCTATTTTAGAAGGCCCCGACCCAGCAAAATTAGCAAATGTGGCAAACGAAGCGTTGCCGCACCTCATCATGTCGCTCAAGGATCAAAGCGCACATGTCAGAGACACCACGGCGTGGACCATCGGCCGCGTGTTCGAGTTTGTGCAATCACAAGGGTTTCCACTGGTGGATGCTCAAAAGTTTCCGCAAGTGTTACAAGCCATGCTTGAGTCGGTGAAGGACGTGCCGCACGTCGCAGGCAAGGTCGTATGGTCGATTCAACACCTCGTTTCATCCGTAGCTGAGGATGATGACATCCGCGAAACTGTAGCGCAACACTTCCAGGGTATCATTCAGGCTCTTTTGATGACAAGTGAACGTCCTGATGCCGAGGTTGGATTGAAGATGGAATGTTACGAGGCAATGAATGAAATTATTCGCTCTGCGACTCAAGAAAATTACAGCACAATTGGTCAGCTCATCCCGCACGTGCTCCAAAAGCTCGCGGCCACATTTGAAGGTCAAGAACACATGGGTGCCGAGCTTCTTGAAAAACAGGCGGATGCTCAAGCGTTGCTCTGCGGCACATTGCAGGTGATTATTCAAGTCCTGGGCGGCGCCAACGAAGCGACCAAGGCGGCTCTCTCGCAGTACGCGGATAGCTTGATGCAAGCCTTCTTGACGGTGTTCGCATGCCGCTCGGCCACAGTGCACGAGGAAGCGATGTTGGCTGTCGGCGCTTTAGCATATGCCGTAGGCTCAGGATTCGTCAAGTACATGGATGCGTTTTTCCCATTTGTCAAGCTAGGATTAGAAAATCACGAAGAGCATCAGGTCTGCTCGGTGACGGTGGGCGTCGTCGGCGACATTTGTAGAGCGTTGGATGAAAAGGTGGTTCCGTACTGCGATGGCATCGTCTACGCACTCTTGCGAGATTTAGAGAGCGAAAAGCTCCATCGCAACGTTAAACCACCCATTCTTTCGTGCTTTGGTGACTTGGCGCTCGCCACTGGTCCTGCCTTTGAGAAGTACGTGCCGTACGTTTTGTCCATGTTGCAGAGCGCTACGCAGTTAACCATTGGTGCTAAATCGGATGATGATGAAATGAACGAGTACAACAATCAGCTTCGCAACGGCATATTTGAGGCCTACGCTGGCATCTTGCAGGGATTCAAATCAGATCCGTCCAAGTTGACGATGATTCGCGAACACACGCCCAGTGTGTTGGCGTTGGTCGAGACTGTAGCCGCGGATCCGTCTCGCGATGAAGTTGTGACAAGATCGATGGTTGGTGTGCTGGGTGACATGGCGGATACGATTGATCAAATTGGCCCGTTATTCGCCCAGCGACCATTCTACAAAGATTTCTTGAAGGAATGCCAGCAGTCAAACGACGCGTCGTTGCGAGACACCGCCAACTGGGCGGCGTCGCGCATCGCCGACCGCGTCAACCAATAAAATACATGCAATCGAGATACATCAATATAGCCAACTCACCTATACATCGATATATCGAAGCGTCTCGAGCAGTCCCACTCCCGCGCACACTCCAATCGTGTTGACTGCGCAACAGGACGCGTGGAGTGTGCTACTTACGTCGAGGGGCTGTCAAACGAGTAGTCAAACGAATGCGCGCCACGCTCAAACACGCGAAATGTCGAATAAGAATGTAAAAATGCATGAATTGGACTTCTTCTATAGGAATACAATGAATATTTGGCGTGCGACGGATGACATCGAGAAGCAAAACACGAGAGCGAACGCGCACAGTTTTCTCTAACGGCGATCGGTCTTGCCGTTCCCGCGTTTTCCTGAGAAAAGATGTTTTGGCATAGCCGTTTGTATGGAACGATCACCTTCGCCTGCTTTCGCCAATTTGTTTCTCTTGCGTTGCGCCTTGTCAGCCATTTTAATCGCGCGCATCTTCGCATCCTTGCTCGCAAAGCCGGCGCCAGGCTCTGGCACATCCTTGACGCGCCGTGCGACGGATTTCGATCGCGACTTGGACGTGCGCATTTTCTTTTCATCACCTCCAGCGTCACCATCGTTCATGCTGGCATCACCAGTGGAGCGGCCGCGCTTGACGACGCGACGCGACGCAGAGCGCGAACGAGCGCGTTCCACCGCCGCAGTGGCATCCAGACCCATGGACTCAAGACCAGCCTTCATGCTCTTCGTGTTCAACTTGCGTTGCGCGTCCACCTTGCGAGGAACCACAGGGTTGTTGTTTCCAGCAGCCTTCTTGCGTCTATGTTCAGCCACGAGTTTGTTACGACGCGCGCGCACTTCACCAAGAAGCGCCTTTTCGTCGTCATCCAATTCCTCCTCCATGGGTGCGCGGTCCATGCGTTCGGCTTCCCATTGCGCTTCGAGCTCATCCTCTTCTCGCTCGAGCTCGGCGAGCTTGGCTTCAATTTCTGGATCAATAAAGTCTGCCACATTCTTGCCGTTGTAAATTTCTGGCATAATGTCATACTTCCAGTCGTCGTCGTCCAACAAGTAGCGCTTGCGCAAATCGGCGGAATACACGCCGGCGCCGCCATTTTGTTCCTGCAAATCCTTCTCAGTAGTAATCTTTTCCCCAGCAGCCTTTCTCGCGCGACTGTCTTCGAGTGTGGACGGCACAAATGCGGGACGCTTTTTGGAATCTCTCGGTACCGGCATGGCAACGTGTAAACGATTCATCACTTCGCCCGCGCGTCGACCGGCGAGTTTTTGCTCGACGCGGTGAGCGAGCAACAAGTCGCAGCATCTGTTCTTCACCTCCATAACGCCCGTCTCGCTCAACGTAGACATAGTCGGTAACGCATCATCGTCTCCCAACTGCATCGACGCCGGTCCACGCATGGCTTCGCGCATCCCATCAATCAAACTGCGGTCTTCGGCGCTCAAATCTTCGAGCTTGCGGACGTCAATTTTGTTCACGGCGACGACGAGCGGTTTGTTTGCAAACAACGGCTTGATCGAGTGAAACAACGTCGCTTGCTGGGCAATCGTGAACCCACACTGTTCGCTAATATCTACTATGTAAAGAACCACCGCCCGAAGGTGCGCCAAAGCGGTGATTGATTGCATTTCAATCGTGTTTCGCTCGTCCAACGGCCTGTCTAAAATCCCCGGCGTGTCCAACACTTGCCAACGAAGATATTTGTAATCAGTGTGACCGACGTAAATGGACTTTGTGGTGAACGCATACGGTTGTACTTCGACATCCGCGCGCGTGACTTTGTTCATGAAGCTGGACTTTCCTACGTTCGGATAGCCGCACACCAAAATAGACCGCGTGTTTGGGTCTATGGATGGCAAACGGGACATGTGCTGGCGAACTTGTTCCAAGTAGGCTAACGACGCCGCGTGCTTCTTCATAATCGTACACATCCGCCCGAGCGCGGCACGTTTCAACTGCTTACACCGATAGAGAGAATCCCCATACTTGAGCAACTTGACGTAATCTTTTGCAATCTTGTCAATCATGTTCCTCGCCGTGTTCAGCTGACCCAACGCGAGCTTGTAATGATCCTTGTCGTACAACACGTTCAACAAATCAGAGTAAAACGGGTGCACGTCGTCGACGCGAGGGAAATCCTCTAGAATTCTCGACAGCTTTTCGTTCCAGCTCGTCTGCGTGTACTTCACCTTGCGCATATAAAACTGCCGAATCCGCGTGATGGCGTAGCCCGCGTGCACCACCGTGGGCGTCTGCCGCTGCGTGCGCGACAACACCACGTCGATAAAGTCCGTCGCCGTGGGCACGGTGGCAATCTTCTTAAAGTTATACTGCATGTCGTGCGTCGTGCGTGTGTGTGCGTCGTGCGTGTGTCGCCGAGGCGCGGGCGCGACAACCCCGACCGTGGGCGTGTGACGCCGTGCGCGACGGTCCGCCGCCGCCGCCGCCGCCGCCTGGTCCTGGTCCCAGGAACTTGCCACCTGGCGATATCATCGGACCGCGCGATGGACGGCGACCCCTGTGCGCGAGGGCGAGTCAACGGCAGTGCGACGCACCGGACACCACGGCGACGACGACCAGGACCAGGACGACGACGACGACGACGACGACGACGACGAACGATATGAAGGATACCACGCGCGCGTCGGATGAGGAAATCGCGCGACTGCGCGCGGTGATTTTCGCCAGAGATGATGAAGGTTCAACGACGACGACGACGACGACGACGTTGAACCGCTCGGACGCATTAAAGGCGAAGGAGAGCGCGATTGAGGCGCTTGGAAACGCGTATGCGTCTCGAGATGATGCGCCGGCATTTAGACAGCTATTCGTGGATCTCAGACCGCTCTTGGCGTCCGCGCCAAAGGCGAAAGTGGCGAAGATTATTCGAAGTTTGTTGATCGACGCGATGTCTCAGATCCGCGGTCATGACTCGCTTCAAGTCGAACTTTGCCGCGAACACGTAGAATGGGCGCGCGCTGAGAAGCGCACGTTCTTGCGTCATCGCGTTGAGCTTCGCTTAGCGACCCTGCACCTGACGATGCGAGATTACCCAGAGGCGCTCAAGGTTGTCGGGGCGTTGTCGCGAGAAGTCAAAAAGCTCGACGACAAGTTGCTGTTGGTCGACATTCACCTGTTAGAATCGAGAATCCACTATGCGCTGAGAAACTTGCCCAAGTCAAAGGCGGCGTTGACGGCGGCTCGAACGAACGCCAATGCCATCTACGTCCCGCCCAGCGTGCAGTGCCAGATTGACGCCCAATCGGGTATTTTGCACGCCGACGAAAAGGACTACAAGACGGCGTACTCGTACTTTTTCGAAGCGTTCGAGCAGCTCAACTCATTAGATGATAAACCTGCGGCTGTGACGGCGTTGAAGTATATGTTGATGTGTAAGATTATGTGCGGGCAGGCTGAAGATGTGAGCGTTTTGATATCAAGCAAAGGTGGTTTGCAACATCAAGGTGACGCGTTGGACGCGATGAAGGCGGTGAGCGAGGCGTACAAGGCGCGATCGCTGAAGGATTTGCAACACATTCTCCACAATTACTCCGCACAACTCGGTGACGATCCTATCATCGCTGCTCATTTGGGTAGCTTGCAAGATTCTTTGATGGAGGAAAACTTGAAGCGTCTCATCGAACCGTTTTCGCGAGTTGAAATCGCGCACGTCGCAAATTTGATCGAGCTTCCACTGGCTGACGTGGAAATGAAGCTCTCACAGATGATCCTCGATCGCAAGTTCGAGGGCATATTAGACCAAGGATCGGGATGTTTGATTGTTTTCGACGATCCAAAGGCGGAAACCATGTATAAGGCTGCGCTCGACACCGTCTCCAACATGGAGCGCGTCGTCGATAGCTTGATGTCAAAGTCGACAAAGGTGATGTAGAAAACGACAGTAGATGGATGGGGTGGTACAAGTGTGTGGTATCAGTATGATTATTAGCTCCATTGAACAATGCTACTACGACTATTAGAATTTTCTCGATTTCACAACGCTCGTCTTCACGCCAGTAAGTTCGCCGCCGTACGCCGTCGAACCTTCCTTGACATCGCGAACCGCGCCCTTTCTGCGCGTCACCGCACGAGCGTGCTTTCCACGGAGACGCACGCGTGGATTCTTCGTTTCTTTGCTGCGATGCGGTGTTAAACCTCTGTTGTTCATAATTGTATGGCCAATCTCGCGTTTGCCCGAAACATCCTCCTCCGGCACAGCAATCGTTCCAGGACCTCTCGCATACTTTTCCTCCTTTGCTTGACGTTTACGATCACGTAAAGTAGCCGCATTGTCATACTCAGGATCTTCCGCGATACTCGGGCGGGCTTCATCGTCGTAATCGTCCATTTCCATTTGTTGCGCGCGTTGCATCGAGCGAGCGACGCCGCGTTCGTATTTCGTTCTCCGTTCCTGCGCGCGAAAAGAAAAGGATGAAAATATTCATGGTCAGTACTTACTCGTCACCAACGATCTCGCACAAGTAAATCACGATAGCAAAGTCGACGTGTAAAAAGATGTCCCGTTCGTTTCGCATGCTGAAATCGATAAAAGCAAAGTCGAGCAAGGTTTGAAGCAAACGGTGTTTCGTGTAGCATCAATTTTGACCTCGGAAGATCATGGAGAAGAAAACACCCGAAGCTTCGATATGATGCGATGTTTGAACGAGAATGTTCGCTCGAATATGTACGTACCCCGAGTGTATCACGCAACGGAACATCTTGTTCCCCTGAAACAATATCGCGTTTCGCCGACTTGAAGCCTTCAGCGACTGTGTCCACGAGTCGCCGCTTGCGTGAGCCTTCGTCAAGCTCAGCAGTGCGCTCCACGAGATCTGCGACGTCGTCGCCAAAGTCGCCAACGGCAGCGAGTGAGTTGACGTTTCGTGTCGAAGCTTTTTGTCTTCGGCGTTCTTGTTTAGAAAGCGGTACACGAGTGAACAAATCTTCTTCCACGCGAGCGCGCGCCTCCATGCGCGCCATTTCGCGCTTGGCGAATGCGCTTTGCACCATATCTTCGTCGCCGAGACCAACTTCTTCGGGCGCTTCGCCAACTTCGCGCGCAAGTTCCTACATGACGTGAAAAACGGGTACGTAAAAGTCAGTACGCGAACGACGACAAGACAGATAGATATCCAACTCTTGATTGGATGTTCACCCACTGCTAAAAAGGTGGCACCCTGCCCAAGATTTGGTACATTTGATATCCGCCAAATAGATAAGGAAGCCCCGGACTGTCTCATGGAAAGAGACCCGGGGGGCAAATTGGCGTTTTTGCGAATGCGACACGCGAGTAAACACACAAATACACACAAACACGCGCGCGCGAACACGTGCGCACCTTGATGAGCTGCGAGCGGCCAGCGCGGCGGCGTTGCTCCTTGTTTCTTCGGAGCTCCTTCGCATCCTTACCCCCGGATTCGAAATCCATGGATGTCGGTAACATTTTCGGAGGACGGTACATACCGTCACCCCCTTCCTCGTCTTCACCAGTCTTCGAAACGAGTGCACCTGGATTGGGGCCAAATCTAAGCGGGTCGTCGTCTTCATCTTTTGTAGCCGTGGCGCGCTCAGTGGCGTTCGCAAGCTTCAACAGCTTGTCAATCTGTTTATGAATGAAGAAGAAAGCATGGGCACTGGTTAGATGACGAACGGAAAACAAGAGGAGAAACAAAGCAAAAAAATAACATTCCTCTGACGACGACACCCAAGGCTCAGTCCCTTAGATGTTCAATAATAACCGTCAGTGAGTAGTCAGGAAATGCCGTGAGCATTTTCATCACCGCCATGGGGTACCATCATCAGAGGAATGCAAATATAAAACCAAAGTTTTCCACGTTGCGCACCTGGTACTGAAGCTTTTTATCTATCGGGCGAAGCTTCTCGAGATACAATCGAATTTCGACGAGCCGTTCAATCACTGGATGGTCCTTGACGCTTCGACCTTCTGCTTTCAGTAGAAGATAAAAAACAATGGACGAGCAGTAGCTGAGCATGAGCAAATACTTTGTGTCCAAGTACGATATGCCCTCCGCGGTGGCAAAAGCGCCGTCGCGCGCAGCGTTGACGAGCGGTTCAACGCTCGCCTCGATGGCGCTCAACGTGGACGTCAACTCCTTCGTCAACGCCATCAGTTCAGGCGCGTCGTTAGCCGCTGCGGCGCCATCCTCAGCAGCCAAGCGTTCATCGCGTTCTTCTGCAGTCAAGGTTTCAATTTCTACGCCGCCACGAGACGCAGATTTTGACTTGCCGTCGCCTCGGCGCAAGTCCGCCGCCTTGGCGCCGAGCGTAGCTTCTTCCTCATCTTCGCTATCGACACCGAAATCCTCAGCGCGCATCTCTTGCGCCATGAGCTTGCGCATACGCCGCGCTTCTTTCTCTTCTTCAACGCGGTCTTCTTCGTCACTCAATCCCTCGTGATCGACATCATCGTCGCCATAAAAGTCAGTCTTCTTCTTCCCTCGAATCCCGAAACCTTCATCTGCATCCTCGGATTCAGACTCATCCTCGCTCATGACCTGTTCGCGACGAACTTTGCCGTCGAGACGCTTCTTCTGTGCTTTCATCGCCTTTGACAACGCGGCTTCTTCGCTATCAGAATACGCATCGTCGTCATTATCGTCGTCTCGCTCGTCGTCGTCGTCGTCGTCGTCTTCAGAGTCATCATCCTCTTCAGAGTCCTCGTCGTCGTCGTCGTCGTCGTCGTCATCCTCATCCGTGACATCCATGAGCGCCTCCTCATCATCCTCATCCTCATCGTCATCGTCATCATCCGACCCAACGAGCCCGATGTACGACTTATCCACCTTGGCGAACCGCGCGTCGGCAACCTCATTGGCCGCATCGACATCGTCATCCATCCACGCCTCCTTGCCACCCTTCTTCCCCGTCGTCCCACGTCGTCGCGGTGGCATCGTCACCGTATCGTCGTGTACGAATGCGTCGATACGTGCGCTGTGCCTCCGCCGCCGTCGTCGTCGTCGTCGTCGTCTGTCGTCGTCGTCCAAATCAACACACCCGCGCACCCGCCGCCGCCGCCGTTTTCGCCTCAAAAAGTGGTCGGTTGGACACGCCACATGTCCGAATGGTCCGTGTGTGACGCGCGCACATCTTCAGATGCCTCGACGACGACGCGACTGCGAGACGCGACTGCGAGACGCGACTGCGAGACGCGAGAGTCGTCTGTCGTCTGTCACCGTCTGTCGTCGTCGTCTGTCGTCGTCACCGTCTGTCGTCTGTCGTCGTCTGTCGTTGTCTGTCGTCGTGGTGCAAAAAGTGCGCGCGACATGACGACGGTGTCGGTGACGACGGTGACGAAGGGCGCGGCGCCGTGGCGTCGGCATCGGTGCGGTGGCGGAGGATGCGCGTCGGTGTCGTTGTCGCCGCGGTGTGTCGTGCGCGCGCGCGCGAGTGAGCCGTGGGCGGTGTCGTGCGCGCGCGTGTTTCAATGGGACGACGTGCTCGACGCGCGCGCGACGGCTGCGACGGGTGAGGACGACGACACGTCGACGTCGACGTCGACGACGACGACGACGACGAGTGAGGAGAATGCGGCGCACACCGCACCGACACTTATGCGTGGGACGACGGGGAACTTTATCGTCATCGATGGCGCGAATCTCGCGTGGGGATTGGCGCAAAAGTTGAAGAGTCGCTTTACGTCAAAGACGCGCGTGCCAATGTCGGCGGCGGTGCTCGCGGCGTTGGATTACGAGCCGTGGCGCGCGAGTGGTTTCACCACGCATGCATTTATTCCGCGAGAGTACGTCGTGGGGTATGTGAATTCCGTGTGCGATGGTGGTGGATTATCGACGGTGAACGCGGAGTTGGTCGAGTATCTGGGCAAGGGCATGTGGGTGAATAGACGGTTGATGGATGAAGTCGACGCGGGGCGGTTGACGCTCGTTTCCAGGGATGGCGTCGACGGTCGCGGGCTACGTAAAGCAGATGATTTGACTATTCTTACGCGCGCAAAAGAAGCGGATGCGTGGATATGTAGCAATGACAAGTTTAGAGATCACAGAAGAGAACGCGGCATCGGGTTCTCGTCGGGCAAGGCATTGAAGGAGTTTGCGCGCTTGCGCCGGTTTGATCATAATTTTTTAATTCCCTTGGAAGATGACGTAATCAGCGCTACTGTGGAGGCGAGTGGGTGGACGCCTAAAGTCGGGGCGAGCTTTGTCGAAAATTATGATGGGCCACAAAGACGAGTTGTGCCCGAACGCGAACCAGACGCGCCTACGCCGTACCACGCCATGCCGCAGCGCGTGCTCCCCGTGTACTTTGAACCCTTACCGACGGATTCCATGAAGACGGCACGCAAAACGTATTTAGAACGGCAAGGATGGAGCGTCTCACGCATTATCGCATAATTGTTTTATTTAGTCACGCATAGGTCACCTAGAAGGCTAGAAAATGTATTGAACAACAACAAACAAACAAACAAACAAACAAACAAACAAACATAAGAATTCGAATTCACTAGTTTAGTTCTGACGCGGACGAGGGATTGCGCCACCACCACCGCCACCGCGCCCACCACCACTGCCGCGTCCTCTGCCACCGGAGTAGCCACCCTGGAACCGCCCGCCGCCACCACTTGGGCCTCTGCCGCCGTAGTGGTTTCCGTAATGCGTGTTCGCAAACGACGCCTTTTCAATAAATGAACTATCTGCATCAGCCAAGAGCTCGGAAATCGCCATCACAGCCTCAGATAGCTCGGCTGCTAAATTTTGCGTCGGCTTTTCTACGCGCGCAGCGAAAGCGCGTTGCAGACGAAGACGAAGGCATGTAATTTGAGCGACGGCGCGAAGCGGTACACGGAATCGTAACCAGTCGTCGACGACGAGAAGTGCCGACGGTGGACCGGGAAGTGGGATGGCTTCGCCAGTCTCGGGATCGACGTCCATCACGTCAGGTTGAACCGTCAATGTGGAACACACGAAAACGATCGCCGAAGCGGCGACAAGAGTACACTCACGAACCTGAACGGCGTGCGCGCCTCGAATGAGTTCATCGAAACACGCGAGCGTCGCCTTCTTTTCACCAGCTTCATTTCGCTCGTTCGCCGATTGCACGTCGAGCTTACCGTTTACGGAAAATGTGTGCACGCGCACACGCTCACCACGAAGCGTCGCTAGCGTGGGTGCCTTGCAGTTGGGCAAAAATCTTCCAACGAGAGGGTACATGCCGACGGCGAGCACGGCGCGTACGAGCGCGCCCGCATGTGCGTTTCGACTGGCGCTTTGCAAGTCAGTGATGATGCCGCGCTGAATAAGCGCGGTAACAAGCTGCTGTCGCATGCCCTTTATCATTTGCAGCGTCGAGCCCGAGAGTGAGTTCCGCATCACAAAATTGCGCTCGGTTTGACGTCCGTCCCGCATCGCGCGCTCCCACGCCATGAACGCCTTGGTCACCGCCAAATGGTCGCTTCCTCCACCAGCTTCGTTGGAGAATGCGTAGCGCGCAGCATCTCCACTTTTGCGACCGTCAGCAGAGATAATAAATGGCGGACGATACGCCGCCGCGCACGCTACGGTCAATATTGGATCAAGCACCCCAAACAACGCCGCGTAGAGAATCATCTTTCCCACGCGGGGGTGCAAGGGGAGCTCTCCCAAATGTCGCCCGAGTCTCGTCAGCCGCTCCTCTTCAGTGAGCGCGCCGATATCTTGTAACAAGCGAACAGCGTTATCGATCGCCTGTGGTACTGGTGGCTCTACAGCTCTAGCCAAGAACCCCGCCGTGCTTCCCTTGCCAAAGTCCACGACGTTGGCGCCGCTTTCGGCGAGCACGCGCACTTGCAAACAAAGCTCTTCCAGTGGCGACCTTTGCATCTCTGGTAGCTGAAACTCGCTGAATGATTTGAAACGCGAGGTAGAATACACGCGATAACATTCGCCTGGGCGCACACGGCCGGCGCGTCCTCTTCGCTGCTTTGCGCTCGCTTGAGAAATCCAAGCCGCTTGAAGCGTCGACACTGCAGAATACGCGTCGTAGCTCTTCTCTTTTAATCGTCCGCTATCAATGACGAATACCACGTCATCGATCGTCACCGCGGTTTCCGCGATATTCGTTGAAAGAACGATCTTGCGCAACCCCTTTGGTGGGCGCTGGAAAACCTTCCGTTGCTCCGCTGGGGCGACCATCGAGTGTAACGGGAGCACCGTCGCGGCGTGACAGATGTTGTAATCCGCCGTGAGCGACTCCCGAAGCTTTGAGATTTCATCCCAACCTGGTAGAAACACTAAAATGGCACCATCAGATCCCTCGTCTACTGCACGTTCTTTGACGATCCAAACAATCAAATTATGAATCAAATCGACGTCGACTTCGTCGGGATCGACAGAGAGCTGGTAATCGCTCAGCAACAACGCCGCCTGCTCGTTGTTCCCGACGTCCTCGTTCTCTTCATCCATATTTCTAATAGCGTCAGCTAGTTCGACGTGATCAAACTTTTCCGCCCAATCTGCGGCGGTTCTCCCATCGGTGCTACGCATCGTCGACGACGCGCCGAGGCCGAGAAGTTGCGACACTTCCATTTGACGACCCTTGCCAGCTGCCACCATCAACGCCGTGGCGCCAGTGGAGTGCGAAACGTTGACGTAAGACAACCCAGCCGGGTCGACGTCTCGCGCACAAGACAAGAGCCAATCGAAAGCCTCATCACTATCTTCCAAGAACGCTCGCATGATGGCTTCGCGCATTTGTTCGACGATGGGTCCCGATGTTGGCGCCTTGACTAACGGTTGCTCGTGCGCCGCCTTTGCGTGCGCTTTTACGTGCGCGCCTCCGCGCGCGCCCCCGCCCCAACCAACCATGGGCAAGATATCTTCCAAGTGAAACTCTGTCACAGGATGCGTGTACCCAGGAACCGAAATGACAGGACAGGAGCCAAAGTATTCGCTAAACAAGTCTTCCCGCACCGTGGCGGACATGAGAACGAGCTTCAAATGCGGGTGCTTTGGCAACACGCCCTTGAGAATAATCGTCAAAAAGTCAGCAAACAAATCGCGCTCGTGCAACTCATCGATGATGATGTGCGTTAGAGACTGACACATCTTGTCGCTCGTGTCGCTCGTGAGCTTGCGCAACAAGACTCCTGACGTGCAAAATAAAAGCGAGCATTCTGGGCTCACTTTGGACTCGAGGCGAATTTGATACCCAACTGTGCTTTGCCCGATGGATTCGCCGCGCTCGTTTGCAATGCGTTCAGATACAGTCATGGCAGAAATACGACGCGGCTGCGTACAGACGATGGCGGCGCCTTGACCCCGCGCCCACGCGTCGTCCAACACGTATTGCGGAACCTGCGTCGTTTTACCACAACCCGTCGAGCCGGCGACGAGAACGATTTGATTATTTGCCACGGCTTCTATGATGGCATCTTTAAACTCCCACACCGGTAGCGCCTGTCGCTTAGTTTGAATCGCTGCGAGAGCGCCATCTGTGGCGACGCGCGACGCCAGCGTCTCGATGCGCCTCGCTGCTTCATCTGGCGTCAAACTTCGTCCGCGCATTTCCAAACTCGACGCACCGCGTCCACGTTTATGTGAACTAGTCTTTTCCGCACTCGCTTGCTCTTCCCACGCCGCATCCAACGACCCCGCAACGGATAGTCTAATTTCCTCTGGCGTCTGTTGAAATCGGCCAAAGTACGTCTCCAAAGCTGACGTCGCGCGCGCGCCTAATCCCAAGTCGAACAAATCATCCGCGTCGCTCGGTTTGAACTCTGTAGATTTCGTCACGTGCACGCGTCGCTCATCACCCTTCCCATGCGATTTCGACTTCAACCCGAGCTTCTTACACTCCGCGTGCACGACCGCTCTAAAATGATTATCCACGTCTGGCGGAAACACCAACTCGCTCGCCTCGGGGTCGCTCCTAAACCGCTCCAACGCGTTGTGAATATCAATCCTCGCCGTCTCCCCAACCGGTCTCACAAACGTGTGACGACCACCACCGCGTCCACCACCACCGCGTCCACCACCACCGTCATCGTTCGTGGCGCGTCCACCACCACCTCGACCGCGTCGTCCCATGGTTAATGTTCACGCCCACCGTGCTCAAGACGACGACGATGTCGCCGACTCTATCGCGCGTCCTCGACGTCCTCGACGGTGACGGGGTCGAGTAGACACCAGCGTTCACGCGCCCTCCTCGTCCTCGTCCTCGTCCTCGTCCTCGTCCTCGCTCGCCTCGCACCGGCGCGCGTGCAGCACCACGCAAGGTTGTCGCGACGTCGACGTCTGGCGCGACGTCTACACCACCACGACCACCACCACCACCACCACCGCGACCACCGCGACCGTCTCGACGTCGGGCGCGACCGACGGGCGGCGATGTCCAGGGTATAGGACGCCACCGATGTATCACCAGTCACCGGTCACCGGTCCACACCCCGTGGAGGCGTGCGTGGCGTCGTCGTCCCCACCGCGGTGGGCGGTTTGGGTGTTGCGTTTGGGTGTTGCGCGATACGACGACGGCGACGACGGCGACGACGGCGACGACGGCGACGACGACGACGACGACGACGACGACGACGACGACGAGCTGACGAC
>Ga0181562_10001106_pt1 | contig 22123 bp, 12 predicted proteins | sample 011ome_26_FD_139344 | JGI IMG/M metagenome (GOLD analysis project Ga0181562, IMG submission 139344) | Coastal salt marsh microbial communities from the Groves Creek Marsh, Skidaway Island, Georgia - 011511BT metaG (megahit assembly) | ecosystem: Environmental > Aquatic > Marine > Intertidal...
AAATAAAGGCGATTTTCGTTCAAATAAGGGGCGCGCAATCGACATCGACATCGCAATCGCAATCAGACCATCGCGTATCCCAACCGCACGCGCGGCTCGACGACACGCGCGACACGCGCGACACGCAGACACACGCGACACGCGTACGTCACACGGCGAGGTTGTGATGATGATGATGATGACGACGACGATGACGACGATGACGACGATGACGACGATGCGCGTGACGACGGCGACTGGAGCGTCGACGTCGCGCGCAACCTCGACGTCGGTGATGGCGCGGAATGGTCGGATTAGTGGTGGTGCGAATATCCCGATGACGACGATGACGACGTGGAAGGGACGTGGACGCGCGTGCGTGACGCGCGCGAACGCGAGCGAACGTGAAGATGTAGATGCGTGCGATGGTGTCGCGCGCGCGAGGGAAGATGGAGGAGGAGGAGGAGGACGACGACGCGCGTTTTTGGCGTCGGCGTTGGCTGGGGTCGCGTCGGCGGCGGTCGCGGGACGACGCGCGGCGGTGGCGGCGACGTCCAAGGCGTTGCCGTCGTTGCCGCAAGAACTCACCGAGCCCGATAAGGTGTTCAGTGAGGACTTTGACGTGCAGTTTGCGGGCTTGGAAGTCGATCACAAAAACTTGATCTACGCGTTGATTTTTGGACAGACGATTGGCTTTATCGGCTCCGCCGTGGGCGGCGCCGAGGCTAAGAAGCGCGCGTTGGAGATTGAACGTCTCAACGCCACGTTGTTAAAGGTGAACAAAGAAGTTCGTAAGGAACTGCGTTCGAGCCAAGGTCGTAAGGTGCCCACGCCTGACGCCACGGCTGATTCCATGGATGACGGTAACAACGAAGCCGTGGCGAAGATCATCGCGTTGTTGAAGTTGGGAAAAGGCAAGTTGAAACAACACGCCCCTGAAGAGGCGTACACGGCGTTTTTTGATGCGTTGGCGTTGATCAAGGCTAACGCTGACTGCTTGAATGAACCGTGGAAGGCGGTGAGAAAAGCTGAACGCGGCTTGGGCGCGGCGTGCTCGCGCCTGAAAAAGTATGACGAGGCGCTCACGCACATGAAGACGGTGTTAGAGTTGAGCAACACGCATCAAGACACCACGGTGGCGACTGATGCATACGGCATCATCGCGGATATCTACGCCGAGATGGATCAGCTCGAAGTCGCCGCGGACTGGTACGACAAATACTTCAAGGCGCTCGCGGCTGAAGACGCAAAGGATGGTTCGCCGTCCACGGCGTCGACGTCAAACAAGGGCGCCGCCGCGCGTTAAACTCTAATACATGCGCATCTATTTTGCTTTTTTGACTCTTTCGCGTTAATTTAGTATTCACACATGTGCCGGTCGTTCGTAATACATGTATAAACCGCAAACGCGCCCGCGGCAACCACCAAGCAAAACCAAACCATCCAAACGACGGCGGCACAATCGCACGCACCCCATCGATCACGTCGCGTGTCACGTGAATGACAACAAGTTTGTTACGTCCACCAACGTCGATAAACTTTCTGTGCTCTCATTCCTCGCGGCTGAATCCAAGCCGTCGTCTGTGTACGCGTCGTCATCCGCGCCGCGCGCCAACAGCTCTCCTCGCGACGAACGCGCGCGTACCGTGTACGAACGCCCACGAATCCGTGCGACGAGGGGCGCATAGGCAAGCGCGCGTTTGTTTGCAGCAACGAACGACTCAAGAGCGCGCATTGACGCGAACATCAGCGCACGCAATGAAGTTTTGTGTGCCCAAGCATGACTTTTGCCTGACGTTTCCGTGGGCACTCGTCGTCGGCGCGCTCGGCGTCGCGGGGTACGTCGCGAAACGGTCAAAACCGAGCTTGATCTCTGGCTTAGTCATCGCTGGTGCGTTGTTGGCGTCCGGTGTGGCGAGCTTGAAATCATGGAGCGCTGGTCGATCGAGCGCGCCGTGGACGGCGAGTTCGGCGGCGACGACGGCGGCGTTGACGTACGTCATGATGAAAAAGTACACGGCTTCGTACGCCATGTACCCGGCTGGGATCTTGGCGTTTGGTGGCGTGTTTATGTTGGCGTTCTACGCGAAGATTTTATTCATCAACGGCGGGAACCCGCCGAAGGAGTCCAAGACGGACTGATTTGATAAAGTAATCCACCAATCCACCCAGTCAGTCAAAACGCAGGCGAGAGAGACAATTTAACACTGTAGCAGCTTAATTTTATCTTACAAAGTTAGTAATCGCATCGCATTCGTCGTTTTAGTGCAAAAATCACCCAAGTCGCCCCGTCGCTGTTCGTCATTAACGCGTCTTTGACGTCGCGTATACGAACTGATTAAAGTCCATAGTCACCGAGCCCGACTTTTTTGTGTCAAACGACTGGAACACACGTCGAGCGGCAGTCAAAAAGAGCGATAAACCAATGTACTGGTCGACGCTCAAATCATTGCTACGATCGGGGTCGAACGCTCGGCACGCGTGCTTAATCGCCGTGGCGTCCACATCCCCGTATCCTTGATAAGCTAACGCCTCGAAGATTTCATCGCGGGACAACTTGCCCGTGCGCGACTTGTCAAAGTGCGAAAATGAATTTTGTGCATTCACCAAGAACTGGTGCACAGCTTTGTACTGCTCAAACGATAGACGCGTTTCATCGCCCCCAGGAACTGCATGCATGCGCATCAAGAGCGCGACGGTTTGCAAAGAAAACACCAATCCGCTCGCGGCGAGCGCGCGTTGCAGCTCCTTCGCCTCAATCGAGCCCGAACCATCCGCGTCCGCGGCGTTAAACGACTGTATGAGCTCGTAGTCATTCTGGTACGTGTATTCGTACGGCATTGTGCGCTAAATCGACTCGCCTGTTCGCGTTCACGTCGCTCGCGTCAGTCGCACGTCCATCCGGAACGCGTGCGTGGTTCACCATCACGCGCGTTCACGCGTTCACCCGCCATCGTCGCGCATCGTCGTCGTCGTCGTCGTCGTCGTCGTTGGGTCGTCGTTGGGTCGTCGTCGAGCCCTTACCTCTCACTCGTCGCGTCACTCAACGCGTCACCCACTGCGGTGCGGGTCGCGCACCACCACGAGTCGAACGCGTTCTGGCGTGCTCGTGGGAATCATGCGCGAAAAAAAAAGTCACGCGCGCGCGTCACGGCGGACGCGAGAGCGTGACGTGCGAGACGTGCGAGACGATTGGAGGCGTGATGGAGCCGCAGTCGTGGAGCGGCGCGCGCGCGACCGGGAGACGACGACGACGCGCGCGACGACGACGACGACGACCGTGGTGCGCGCTCGTGGCGTGCGCGATAATCGTCTCCGTGTCGGTGACGTCGGTGCGTGGGTTGGAGGAGGATGACGGTGGTGGTGGAGCGACGACGACGACGACGACGACGATGACGACGACGACGACGACATCGACGTCGTCGGAGAGACGCGGTGGTGGTGAAGATGCGGTCACGAACGACAACGTCACGGTGACGAAGGAGTGTCCGCAGCCTGGAGACGTGGCGCACGAGAGCTCGTACGGCGCGGCGGCGTTGGAGTTTAGGTATGCCGTGCTCGGACACACGACTGTAGCGGAAGATATGTGTCGGTGTTATCCATCGTTTGGGACAAAGCAGTCGATGACGCCCATTATCGTAGATGGCAAGGATAAAAAGGTGAAGAAGGAGCCTCGCCCGCCGTTGATTTCGCTGAGAGAGTACAAGCAGGACGTAGAGGAGAAGGTGGCTGCAAAGCGCGCAGAGGCTGAAGCGAAGAAGAAGAAGAAGAATCAAGGAGTAGAAAACGACCCGGCGCAAATCGAAGACGTCGCGGATAGCAAAGCTGCGGTGCCACCATCAAGCGATAACGCGTCGGTACCGGCGGCGCAAGCCGGCGCTGGCGCAAAGTCAGTGGATTTAGACGCTTCGATTCCAAAGCCAGACGCGTATAAGGGTGATAAATCGCACCACAAAGATGTGTTGGACAAAGAATCGCGCGCGCTACCGACGACGGGTGCCGAATCTGAAGCGGTGGATAACATTCAAGACCACCAGGTTAGCGATGCGTCGGCGACAAGCGTCGATGGCGATAGAAATAATGACGGCGACGGTAGTGGTGATAGTGATGATGATGGTGTTGAAGTAGCCAAGGAGACAGCGAATGATGAAGCGGAGAACATGGCTGAGCTGGTGATAAAATCTGAACGATTAAAAAGCTCGGATGCAGAGCTGTACAATTACGCCGCCGGTTTCAACGGAGCAAAAGTTGTGTCTTCAAACAAAGACTCCAAGCACGCCAGTGCGGCACTCAAGGAGGATAAAGATGTGTATTACATCTCTCCATGCGCGTCCGAAAAGTTTGTTACGGTTGAACTCAGCGAAGAAGCGACGGTGACAGCCGTAGTTCTCGGCAACTTTGAGTTTCACTCATCTGGCGTCAAGGATTTTGAGATTTGGGGCACGGATGGCCATCATTCAAACGAAGAAGGGTGGAAGCGTTTGTTACGCGGCCGCGCCGAAAACGTACGCGAACTTCAAAAGTTCACGCTTCCATCCCCAACGTGGGTGCATTACGTACAAATCAGACTCATTGGCACGGGGCACGAAAATCAGCACTTTTGTACTCTGAGTTTACTTCGCGTGCACGGAAAGGATGCGAAAGAAACACTCAAAGAAGAAATGGAGCGCATGGAGGCGGAAGTTTTAGAGGTAGAACAATTACTTAGTAGCGATGAGTTGGACGACGGCGACGACGACGATGACGACGACGACGACGACGATGTCAACAACCTCGAAGACAAAGACAAAGACGGCAACGAAGACAAAGACGCCGACGAAGACAAAGACGCCGACAACGCGGTGCGCAGCAAACGCGACGATGTCGGCAACGTCACACGCGGTGCCAGTAACGAAACTGGTAGCGTGAAGACCTCTGGGCGACAAGGAGACGAGGGGATGTATAGAACGGGTGATGCCCGTACTGCTGCGATTGATGATGAAACAGGTGCGTCGACGTCGTCTGACGACGTCGGCAAAACAGACAGGTCAGCAAGCACAAACTCTAGCGCCACTCAGCGTACGAAGGATGATGAGGAGAAGGTGGCGACGCCATCGCCCTCGTGGATTCAGCGAATTGTTGGTAAAGGCACCGCTGATAAACCCGAGAGCGAAAACGAAAGTGCTGACATGAAATCAGTCAACGCCACGCTGCCCACGGATTTCGTGATTGAGGTGAAGAATGCGACTGCGACGAAGAATGCGACGATAGCAAAGAATACTACGGTAGGCGCAGCGAGTAACGCCACCGCTGTGGCGCCGGCAAAAAGCAAATTATCGGGAGCGGGTAGCGAAATTTCCAAAGGTGGCGGCGGTGAAAACGTTTTCAGGCTGTTGGCGCAGAAAATCAAGGATCTGGAATTGAATCAAAGCTTGCTGTCTCGCTACGTAGAATCGCTCAATGAACGATACGGCGGTGCATTGGAAGACTTTGGCAAAGAAATTGATGAAATTGAAGAGTCTGTGAGCAACTCCACACACGAGCTCGATGAGGCGACGGCGCGTTCGCTAGCGAGCTCAAAAACATGTGACGACGCCGTGTCTCGCGTGAGCGCGCACGCCGAGCGACTGGTGAAATCCGCCGTCAACGAGCTCGAAGCCTATCGTAACGAGGTTGCTAAACGCGACACGGTGCTTGCGTTTGCACTCGCACTCACTGCAGGTGCACTGGTCGCATCTCGTCGAACGAACGGTATCGTCGAACGTATATTGAGTTCCATCGCCTCGGTCGCGTGCCTCGTCGTATGCGTCGCCTCGGTGCTCATCATCGCGCGCGCCAAGTTACGTGAAGGCGTGTACGCGTAAACTCTAGCTCTATTTATTCACACATCGATCCCAATTGGGGGTATGAATGTGTGTATTGACGATGTAATAATTCACATGCATGCATAGACGACTTTTAGTACGCTCGAGTATTAATGTAATGATGTGTTTCGCGCTCGCGCGCGCAAGGTGATGAAATTTTTAAAAATAAACGACTCTTCGGTCGTGACGCCAGTGATTTGCACACACCTCACCACCTCGCATTTGTGCGCCCGGCGAGAACGAGCGGCGCGCGATGGCGATGTCGATCGCGTGCACCGCGCACCCATCGGCGTCGTCGTCATCCGTCGTCGTTCCCGCGCGTCGTCGTCGTCGCCCGTCGTCGTCGTCGTCGTCGTCGCCCGTCGTCGTCGGCGGCGTCGTGGAATATTCAAACCGTCGCGGCCACGGGAAAAGAACGAACGAAGACGCGCGTTTGAAGACGACGCGCGTATTGGGGGCGGTGACGATGCGCGCGCGACGCGGTGTCGTGGTCATGTCGTCGTCGAGTGCGGACGCGGGGGCGGCGCCTCTGCAACCGTCGTCGTCGTCGTCGTCGTCGTTCACCTCGAGCGTGTTCTTTGACGCCTCGCGCGAGGAAGCGGCGCAGCGGCGATACGCGATGACGTTCTCGATTTGTCTGGCGATGTTATCTGTAGGGATTGCGTGCGGCGCCATCGCGGGTGCGTTGGTGTACATTGAATCTGGAACGGTGTTAGGGACGCTGACGACGTCGGCAAAGGGTGCGGTTGTCGCCGCGCTCCCGCTCGGCGCAATGTTTGGATGCGTCGCGACGCCGGGTTTGAACGAATCGTTTGGACGTCGTTTGGCGCTTTCAATCGTCGATGCCGGATTCGTGGTATCAGCGTTGCTCATGGCTACGGCGAGCACGATCGAACAAGTCACCATCGGGCGCTTTATTGCGGGCCTCGCCGTGGGCTTGGCGACGTCGATGTGTACCATGTACATTTCTGAATGCGCTCCGGCTAAAACGCGCGGTAAATACACCGGTTTGGCTCCTCTTTCGGTGACGGTCGGGTTACTGGTCTCTTTCGTCGCGTCGCTCGCGCTTTCGACGTTTACTGGCGGGTGGAGATACATGTTTGCGCTCGCCGCCGTTCCAGCGTTGATTCAGCTCGCCGTCATTTTCGGCACCAGTTGGCTTCCTGAATCCCCTCGTTGGCTCGCTGAGCACTGTCGCGTAGGTGACGCCAAGGCGGTGTTGAATAAGCTTGGACAGCGCGAAGTGGATGTGCATCTCATTGCTCTGAACGCAAACACGCGCCAGGCGATGCAGGTGTGGAACATGTTCAACGACACAAAGACGCGTACGGCGCTCGGCGTGGCGTCGCTCATGAACTTTATCCAGCAAGCGTGCGGTATCAATGTCGCGGTCTATTACGCGCCAAAGATCTTAAGTGATCTCGGTTTCGATCGATCACACGCAATTGCGCTCACTGCTGGCGTGAGTGTGATTCAAATCATCGCTGGCACGTGGCTGTCGAGGCGCATCGACACCGTCGGCCGCCGACCGATGGCCTTGGGAGGTATTGCCGGCATTTCCACAGCTTTGGGCTTGTTGACGCTCAGTGTATCGCCAAATGTGTACACGTCCTTCATGACCGCCGCTGCCGCACCCTGGGTTGCTGTATTCGCGATTCTGCTTTTCCGCGTCGCGTTTAGCGTCAGTCTCGGCCCCGTGCCATACATCGTGACGAGTGAAGTATTCCCACAGCGTGCGCGCACCGTCGGCGTGAGTGTGGCTACGGCGTGTCAGTGGATCATGAATGCGCTCGTGACTTTCACTTTTTTGAGAATGCGTGAGTTATGGAGTGCACAGGGCGTGTGGCTGATGTACTTGGGCGTGAGCATCGTAGCACTCGCGGTGGTATATCGCGTGCTTCCGGAAACCACTGGCGTCGAACTTGAATCGCTTTGAAGCGAGTGTGTATTATAAGTACTTTTCGTAATACGATCTAAAAAGCTATCTAGAAAATACGTTCTACTTTGAAAATCAAATCAACTGCGCTGAATACTCGGGTCGCGGCATCGTTCGTGTACCGCGTCGATGGCTAGCAGAGTTTCTGCGCTCAACACTACGGATGGTTCAAAGGCGTCAATGTTCTCCTTCAACTGTTCCATTGATGTCGCTCCAATAATCGTACTCGCCACGTACGAACGTGTTTTACACCACGCCAAGGAGAGCGTCGTGAGCGACAGTCCTGCTTCGTCGGCAATTTCCTTGTACGCCGCCGTCGCCTCCTGAGACTTTTCGTTAAGGTAGCGCTGATGAAACCCATACTTTTCGTATTTCACCAGGCGCGAATTTGCGGGCGTCGCACCGTTGAGATATTTTCCCGTCAGCGCTCCACCACCGAGTGGCGTCCAGGGTAACAAGCCAATGTCATAATTGGACTCTGCGCACGCTTCAGCCAATTCCGTTTCAAAGGAGCGGTGCAACAAGCAAAATGAATTCTGAATCGACACTGGCCTCGGCACACCAAGCTCATCCGCCGCTCGCACAAACTCGCACACGCCAAACGTTGACTCGTTAGACAAGCCGTAGTGCTTGATTTTACCCGCCGCAATAAGCTCCCCCAAGGCTTCCACCGTTTCGCGAATGGGCACGGCGTCTGCCCTTTCCATTTCTGGAACGTACTCGGGTGATCCATAAAACGCGCCTATAGGCACATATCGGTCGGGCCAATGCAACTGATATACGTCAATGTAATCAGTCTGCAATCGTCGCAAACTAGCGTCACACGCCTGCAACACCGACGCCTTATCCAGTCGAGCAATCGCGTCGCCGTCGCCGCCGTCGCGGTTGTTTACAATTTTTGCCGACGCCCCGTACCCAGCAATTTTGGTCGCGATGACGACTTGCGAACGTATAGTCGGATTCGCTCGTAACCACGTCCCAATGTACTCTTCCGTCGTCCCTGGCTGCCAAGAAGGATCACTCATCGGCACCGGGTACATCTCCGCCGTGTCGATAAAATTCACTCCGCGCACCTTCACGGCATAGTCCAGTTGCGCGTGCGCGTCTTGTTCGGTGTTTTGCACGCCCCACGTCATCGTCCCTAAGCACACGTCCGTAACCTCCAAACCCGAATGTCCGAGTCGCCGCTTCGGCAGCGCCCCCGTCGTCGTCGTCGTCGTCGTCGTCGTCGACCGCACGCAACGGCGTCGGCTGGTGGGTGGCCGCCACCGTCGCTCGGTACCTCGCGTCGTCGTCGTCGTCGCCATCGTCGTCGCCATCGCCGTCGTCATGAACGCGGCAATGCGATGCTCAGTGTTGACTGGCGAGCGCGTGTTCACGTCCGCACGTCGTCGTCGTCGTCGTCGTCGTCGTCACCGGTGCGTGGTCGTCTGCAGTCGTCGTGCGCCATCGACGTCGTCGTGCGCCGTCGTGCTCGTTTTTCAACGAGGCTGAACATTTTTAGGGCATGCGGGTTTAGGGTTTAGGGTGCCTTTGCACGACGACTGCCGACTGCCGACTGCCGACTGCCGACTGCCGACTGCCGACTGCCGAGCCCCGCGCGCGTCAACGCGCGTCGCACGTGTGCACGCACGAGCGATGGTGACGGTGACGACGCGCTCGACGATGCGTGCGAACGTGTTCACACGCGCTCGCGACGTCGCGCCTCGCGCGCGCACACACACGCGCGCGCGCGGAACGGTGGCTATGGTGCGACGTATGGTGGTGACGTCACGCGAAGATGGCACGCGAGGCGTGCGCCGCGCGGTGCAGACGCCGCGCGCTGGACCACGAGCGAACGCGCGCTCCGTGACGTGCCGAGTGACGTTCGACCCCGACGCCGACACTGAAGCATCACCAGAGGCGTTTGAGTTGAATTTGGGGCGACTCGCGATGCTCGGCTTTTTCAGCGCCACGCTCGGCGATGTGCTGACGCGAGGAGATGGTCCAATTGAGCAGCTTGCGCGCGAAGAAAGTTTCATCGCCCGTCACGTGAACCCAATCGAGCTCGCACGTGATGCACTCGAAGTCGCGGGATTCTACGTCGAGTCTGTCGTTCTCATATGGGCTCTATTAGGCGGCGTGTTGCTTCTCGGCGTGTCGCAAGGCTTGCGTAACCCGATAAAGACAGTGTCAGGCAAGAGCGCCAAACAGCGCGCAGAAGTGGTGAAGAATGAAATCGTTAAGGCGTACGAAGTCAATGTGCGCGAGCAAAAGCCATATGAATTGTTTAATGGAAGGCTTGCCATGCTCGGCACGACGTTTGCGTTCATCGGCGACGTCGAAACCGGTGGCTTAGGACCTCTCGAACAGGTTAACAGCGAGCTTGGGATTCCAGTTTTGGACGAGGAAATCTTCGCAGTGGTTTTCTTGCTTGGCGTCACGTTTAATGTCGTGAGCACTGGTGTAACAGCCGTACGTCGGGCGTACGCTAAAGGGCGCGAGTAAACCCAACGGCGGCGCGGCGCTTCATTTTATTGTACCACGAGTATTAACTCGATTAACTCGATTGTAAATCATGATTCTTTGCACATTATATTACACTACGCGCAACATATAATCCTAGAACGACCCATTGTTGTTCGATAACCCTTTGTCGAGAACATACGCAACCTGGTGAGGCTTAAGTTTGACGTATTTGCCCAATGGCAACTCCTTAGGCATGCGCAGACCTCCGACGCGCGTGCGTTTTAAACTTTTGACATCCACACCAGCGTCAGCGCACAAAACGCGAACTTCGCGGTTGCGGCCATCAACGACTTCGACTATGATTCTGTTTTTCGGACCACCATCAGCACTGACGAGTTCAACGCGATGCGGCGTGACATGTTTGCCATCGACCTCGGTGCCTTGTTCAATCGCGAGAATTTGCGCTCTCGTCGGCTTGGCGTTGGCCGTGACTACGTACTGTTTCACGACTTCGCTACTCGGATGCGCCACACGTTGGCACCAATCGCCATCTGTTGTGACAAGTAATAACCCAGTGGTGGCCACGTCGAGCCTGCCGACGGTGAACAGACGCGGAGGATTCGCCGAGCCGTGTTCGCTCCGAAACTCTTCTCTCCACTGTTCGAGCAAGTCTAGTACTAGTTTGCCGCTCGACCCCTCGTTTGCGCGTGCGCTGCAAACAAAACCTTTCGGTTTATTCACCATGAAATACGTGTGTTCCTTGACCATGTTAATTCCGCCTTGAACCACCTTGCCATCGAGCGTGACGACGTCTGTTGAGAGATTTACTCGCGTCGCGGGCGACGTAACCGTCTCGCCATTCACTTTGACGCGGCCGCCGAAAATCAAATCATCAGCACCTCGGCGAGACGCCACACCAAGGTTTGCCAATGCTTTATTCAATCGTTCTCCTTCCGACTTTTCCCTTCGGCGTTCCGCCGGCGTCTTGTACTCTTCGCCATTGAAACGTAGGCCAGGACCACCTTTACGCCCCCCGCCACCAGCGTTGAGCTGTTCTGGTATCAGAGGACCCGACTTTGATCCTGGAAGGAAGCCACCAAAGTACTCGTCATCGTCTTTGTCGTTGTCGTCGTCGTCTATCGGCGGGGCTGGCTCTCCTCTTCCCCCGCGACTCGGACGCCCCGGGCGCCGGGCGTGCGTCTCGACGTGTCGAGCCAGAGACGCAGTCGAAGATAACGAGACCAACGAACGATGCGTCAACACATAACCCGTCCTACACGTCGTACTCGCGCCATGTGACGATGTCGACCGCGTGATTCCGATCGACCGCCGCGTTGAAGAACAATAGGCTGCTGAACGCGCCGCCGCCTCGGCGACGAGTCGAAACATTGAAAAGCACGTACGCGCACGCACGGTGGCGATCGCGTGCGTGGGTGCGGTGAGTGCACGTGCGCGGTGGTACCACCGATGCGCGTTTCGCTTCGCGTGTTGAAGCGCGCGTGGTATTTGCGTCGCACGCGGCGCAATGACGTTGCGGTGTGCTTTTTCCTCGAGCAGTCGAATGGTGACTTTACCTCATTCGCGCACGTCACTCGCCGTCGCGACGTGGGTGCGGGCATGGGGAAGTTGCTAAATAAGTATAAGAATGGGCGCGGGCTGTATGAGAACTCGCGCGCCACGGCGACGATGTTCGCTGCGGACAAGGAGCGACGCGATGCCGAACGACGGCGCGGTGGTGCTGGGGCAACATCTTCGACTGGGGCGTCTGCTATCTCTAAGGATCGCGCGAAAAAGCAGTGGAAATCACGCGGGGGTACGAAACAGCGTGCAGTTCGCGCGTTGCGAATGTCTAGTAAGGGCCACAGAGCGCTCACGGCGGATGAGGTTGCGAAAATGATCAGTTCAGTGCTTCAGCCCAGGCGAGCCAAGTACGGTGGGCAAGGACTTGCAAAAGACTCGACGTACGTGAACATCGCGAGCGATACATTTTTAGATGATTTTACAGAGCTCTTTGATGAACACGTCGATGGATTCAATGGCAAGTCCTATGTCAAAATGGGCAAGTCGCAGGAGGATATGCTATGGAAGCAAAAGCTTCGAGAAAAGCTCAACAATAAAAAAAACCAAGGCGGCGGCGGCGGCGGCGGCGATGGCGTGAAAACACTGTCCTCGAAAGAGAAACAAAGCTTACCAAAAGACGACGCTCTGTTTCGCATCGTTGGAAAGTCACCAAAGAAGCACAAACAGCAACAGGAATCGGCGGTGATAACACCTAAGACAAAGGTGAACGTCGATTTGCAAGCCCAAGCAATCGCGGCGTACAGAGCGTTAAAGGCAAAGAAGCAAGCGTTCCAAAACGTTAAGAAGAGATGAGTAATTCGTTCTGAATGCATGATCCTTGAATAGCTGAGCATTATTACTTGTAAATCATCGTGTACTTTTCTAGCAACTAACGAGTGCACGTTGACGTCGTGCGCCCGAGTCGGTTTAACTACCTCGTCACTTCACCGCACGCGTTTCGAAGGAATGCGCGAGCGCGGGCTCGCTGCGGCGCACGCATACGCGAGCGTCGCCGTTGGAGTCGTCGTCGGTGCTTACCTCGCCACGTGGTGGCTATCGCGCGCTCGTGCCGACGACGCCGTTGACGATGGCAGTGGCGTGAGAAATGCTCCACGAAACGTGAGCAAGACGGCATCTTCGCGCGGTGCCGAAGATGCGGACGTGCTCGGAGCAATTGGAAACACTCCCCTCACGCGCGTGGCGTCGCTCTCGGCGCTCACGGGGTGCGACATATACGTCAAATGTGAGTTTCTCAATCCCGGCGGCTCTGTGAAAGACCGAGTGGCGTTAACGATTGTACGCAACGCTTTAGAAAACGGCTCGCTCGTACGCGGTGGCGTCATCACTGAAGGTACTGCGGGTTCAACGGGCGTTTCACTCGCCATGGTTGCCAAAGCCATGGGGTTGAATTGTTTTGTAGCCATGCCAGACGACGCGGCGCTCGAGAAGAGTGTGCTCGTTGAAGCGCTAGGTGCAACGGTAGAGCGCGTACGGCCCGTTTCGATTGCGCACCGCGATCATTTCGTCAACGTCGCACGTAGAAGAGCAAACGACGCCGTCGCCGAGCACGGCAAGGGCTATGGATACTTTGCAGACCAATTCGAGAACTTGGCAAATTTTCAAGCGCATTACGATACCACTGGTTGTGAAATTTCAATCGACATGCGCACCAGAAAGAAAAAATTGGATGCTTTCGTGTGCGCGTGCGGTACGGGGGGGACATTAGCAGGAGTGGGAGCGCGTTTGAAGGAAGAAAATCCAGCGTGTCAGATATTTCTAGCAGATCCGCAGGGTTCTGGTTTATTCAATAGAGTGACGAGAGGCGTCTTGTACGACTCCGCTGAAGCCGAAGGAAAAAGACTGAAGAATCCGTTCGACACCGTCACCGAAGGCGTGGGTATCAACAGGGTAACGGAAAATTTCAAGATGTTACTCAAGACACCCGGAATGATTTCAGGTGCGGTTAAGGTGAGCGATGCGGAGGCAGTAGCGATGAGTCGGTTTGTCGCAAAGCACGACGGCTTATTTCTTGGCAGTTCGTCAGCGGTCAATTTAGTGAGCGCCGTTCGAGTCGCGCAATTTTTAGGACGTGGCCATAGCGTGTGTACCATCGCGTGCGACAGTGGTTTGCGGCACATGACAAAGTTCTGGAGTGATGAGTACTTGTCTGCTCACAATCTCGCGGTGCGCGCAGAATTAGTCAACGACGCGCATTCGCTCGCATTTTTAGATAGAGACGTCACAGTGACGCCTGCGTTTTCGCGGTAATAAGATTAAAGACTGTACATTAATAGTACAAGGTGCGTAAAACGGCATGTACGCTTCTGAACAAGGTGGATTCATGACGTGTGGTGGCGGTGATGACGCGTTGTGCTACGACGAGTCGCCACCGCATCATGACAAAAGTCAACCAAAAGCGTTGAGCGAGCACGACGAGGCGCAAACGTTGCAGGACGCGTTGGATACGTACGCTGAACGCGAAGGAAGCTTGGCTGATCTTGTACTGGCGCAGCAATATCGCGCAGCTGCGCGACGCCGGGAGGAGATCAAAGCAGGAATAAGAGACACCATCGAGCGCGTTGACTGCGTCATTGGCATGAATCATAGATATCCTTCTTTACCGCCCCAATCACCGAAATCGAGATCGCCGGGACAAAGATATGAACTCCAAGGTTCGGAGAAGATTGATGAAACTATCCTTCAATCTTTGTTTATGGATGCGGATGAAGACGGGCTCGATTGCCAGCGTGCGTCTGATGTGATTCGAGGCATGAGGCGAAAATTCATGCATCAACAGGCGTTGAAGAAAATAAATTCGTGTATGTCAGTCATGGACGTCGACGTAGCAGTGCAAGACGCGTTGATGTATATTGCACAAGTCGAAAGAGCATTGGCCAACGCGGCGGTGGCTTTTGACGACGACGAATCATTGAAGCGGGTGAACTTCGAATTAAACAATTATTGTGTAATGGACGATGGTACAGAGAATGTGTAATAGAATTGTAACAGCGAAGTCATTTTCGCTCCGCACACGTCGGTGTCGAAAGCCTAAAGTATGATTATTATGATTATCAATGAATAGTGTACGTGACGACGCCGGCCGGTGGAGGACGCGCGCGCGGGCGTCAGACGGACATCGGCGATTCGCCGCGGGCGGAGACGACTGCTCCGGATTGGACGTACTGGAGGAGACTTCCGAAGCGGTCGGCGCCGAAGACGGCGTCGAATCGATACTTGCGAATGAAGACCCGAGCGGCGTATTCCCACGTCGTGCGTTCGAGACGGTGGTGATCGAGGGTGGAGGAGTGAGGGATGTCGACGGTTTGTCGGTTGTGTTCGATGTCGTCCAGAAAGGCGGCGCAGACGTGTTGCCCGAGCTTGGACGGGAGGTTGTAGCGAACGACGTACTCCTTCCAAAAGAAGACGAACCAGGAGACGACGGAGGCGATGACGGCGGCAGAGGCGATGTAGAAGGGAACGTCCTCAGATCGGTCGGTGAAGGTGAGACCGAAAGTAGAGGCTTCACGCACGCAGAGCGCCCACGGAAGGGCGACGGCGGTCGCGAGAGCGATGCACATTCTCACTTGCGTCAACAGACCCTGGGCGAGCGCCATTTTGATGCAACTCTTCAACTTGCCGCGCGGTTCGTCGGATAACGGTTTCATCTTCGTGTTGAGGAGCAACGCGAGACGAATGATGTGGAACTGGACTCGAGATAACCAGAACAGGGCCAAGATGGCGGAGAGCGGGGTGACGAGACCGAACGAGTACGAACCCGCCGAGGTCAAGTCGGTGGACCACTTTTGCACCTTGACGCGAGCGGCGATGTTACCGATCGTGAAGACGATACCCGTGCAGAATGAGAGAAGCGCCGACAAAATGATGAAACTCGCGGTGTAACTCTCGTTCGACGCGATGGTGAAGCTCTCCAGATCAAAGGCTGCGCGAGCCAATTTCGCGTGACTCGCGCGCTCCGCGAGCGCTCGCGCGTCCCTCGCCGTCTCCGTGATGGCGATGTTCGCCGGCTTGTACCACGCCTTGGCCGAGTCGCGAGCGTTTGAGGGCGACAAGTCATCATCACGACGAAAGAGCAAGATTGGGTACATCAGGATGTTTATCCAGAACTTGACGAGGTCACCGACGTGAGACTTGGAGTAATTGCCCGTTCTGATGAAGCCAAATCTGATGTGACCGCGACGAATAGACTTTTCGAGCACGCGACGAAGCACGACGACGCGCTCGAATAAGCACTGCGCCTGCATATCAACAGCCGTTCCGGGTTCACTGCTCTGAGACCGCCAGTACATCATGTCTCGCACGACTTCGTGCATCTTCACGAGGTGATCTTGAAGATACGCGCTCTTGTAAAACGTCTCCGCTATGGCCACCGACACGAGATACTCGTCGAATTCAGAGCACGCTCTGTCGCCGTGCACGTCTTCCACGAAGGCTTCGAAGTGGTACAACAATTCTTTGGGCTCGGGGAAGTTGTAATACGCGCACATCTTGACGAACGCATCCATCATGGATCGCAAGTCGTTCACGTACGGACTCGCGTGCAGAGACTGTTTTTGAGCATCGCGCGACATGACGTCGTACGCGCCTCGTTCAGCCTGCTCGAACAAATTGTCCTTGTACGCGACGAGCCACTCTTCGTTTCTGTTCTTGTATCGACTCGCCCCGGTGATGGTACCGAAGGCGACGATCGGCGTGAACGCGGACAGCACGGCGGCGCGAAGCGGATTCGAAGTCGACAAGACGAGCGCCGCGGCGGCGAGCGCCGCGCTCATGGTGAGACCTTCGGCGAAAGCTTGCGTTTCGACAGAGGTGCTGTCGATGACGGAGTCGACCGGATTCGGCTGTTTTTCCGCGTAACTCGTGAAACGGAATCCATTTTCTCGCAAGAATAAGGCGTACTCGATGAGCTCTTGCGTCAATGCATCCAAGCTGTTCGCGATCCACACGTGTTTTTCCGTGAGCATCTTTTTCACGTCGTCGGAAATATTTGCGCGTTCGAGAAGTTCTCGCCACGGTTCGTCGCTCTCGCCGACCTTGTCGTTCGCCTCGGCGAGACGATCGCACAACTCCATGCCGGTGAAGCTGGGATCCTTGCCAACCTCCTCCATGAAGACTTCGTAAATGACGTGAGACATTTGCTCGCTCAGCGCGGAGAGGTACGATTGATTGTCTTCGAGGCCTCTGGGGATGAGAGCCGAACAGAACTTCACCTTCCAGTCATCCGTCAGCAGTTGAGCGATGTCATTATCGCTCTCGCGACACTCGATGTACTTCGAATACAGATAGCGGACGCCCTCCTTGTACGGAAACGACGGTCGAAGGAAACCGTCGACGCCGTAGTTGGCGCCGGTACCGCGCGTGACGACTTCACCGTTCGACCAGTTGGTCGAGCTCGAGTACGTGCGGAAGCGATCTTGGAACGCTACGCCGATAATCGCGTCGCCGATAAAGTTGTTGAAGAGCATACTGTTGACGCACGCACCGGTAAGACCAGAGTAACGCATAAAGTGCGGGGTGCTCTGTTCATCGCCGCAGAAAGCGAAGACGTATCCCTTATCTTTGCTGTCCGAGCGCAAGCGCATCGTGCGGTGATTGACGTAGTGCGCCACGGGGAACGTCGCCATCGAAACCTTTGATTCGGTGTTTCCGTTTGGCGCTCGAGTGAGGTTACTTCCTCGATACACCATGGTGGAGTTGGACATCTTGGAAACGTAACCTTCGACGTTGCGCACGACGGCGCCCGACACACCAGTCATGATGATATCGTAACGGTCGTTCGGTTGGTCGACGACTCTAAAGCTCTCGAATTCAGGCAAAGACCCAAGAGTGACCGGAGTCAACGAATCGATGAAATAAAGACGAGGAATGAACTGCTGTCCACCTGGGTTGTACACGTCGCCGAAGCGAATTGTCTCGAGAGTTGCGTCGTACCAGAGACGGTCGATCGATCTGGTGAGGGCACCCTTCAGGTTTCGTAACTTGTCCTCTTTCTTCTTAATATCTTGTGCGTTCTTCGGCTTGGAGTTCCACGTGAGCGTAGACTTGACCAATGAATCAACTGTCTTCGTTTTCCATTCGTCGTATTCTCTCGTCAACTCCATACCGAGGTAGAAGTTGTCGCCAGTCTCGAAGAAGCGCGTCTGCAGATGACGTCGGACGTAGGGAGCTTGCTTTGTGTGTTGTTTGACGAGCGTGCACATCGTCTGCCAAATTTCTGGCATTTCCGCAGAAAATCCACAATCCCTGATGAGACGCTCAAAGTGGAGACGCCAATCGACATCCTTGGTGATGAATTTGAGCATCTTCTTCGTGATTTTCTGAGAGTTGACAACCTTGGTAAAGTCACCGACGATGCGAGTGTTCTGATCCGTGTGACTGCGAATGTCATCGACCACTCTGCTGCGCCATCTCGAGTTACCAAAGTTGTGCATGCCTTGGCTCACCTTGAGTCCCGCGAGACAAGCCACGCCGTACGGCTCGGTCTGCGTGATTGCAAAGTGCACCGGACTGCCAGCGGGCTTACCGATGGCCTCGACGACGTGGTAGTGCTCGATGTCCAGCTCAAACTTCTGTGAGGCAATCTCGTTGTAAGGCAGCACCTCTTGCACATACTTTCCGTCGCTTCCGCGAATGACAGATTCGATGACCAAACTTTCCACCAAAGAGTGTGCCTTTGTATCCTTGTGATAGACGGACGGCAGCTTATTTGCAAAGCACGCAAAGTCGTCGTACGCGGAATTAATTGACTTGAATTCATAGAATTCCTTGTCGATATTGACACCGACAAGTCGATACGGTAAGCATTGCTGTTGATCCAAGATGTACACGGAATAAACTTCACCGAGTTTGAGATCCGTCGCCAAGTAAGATTTGTTGTACACGACGTCGACCACCTTCCAAGAGAAGGGTTCATCGGATGGAGATCCTTCGTTATTGACTTTACGCAGAATCAAGTCAGTAATCTTGAGCGCCTTGCCCGTTTTGATCAGCTTGTTTTGTCGTACGTCGTACTGCGCGCCGCTATTCGTATCTTGCGTCAGCAATCCACGAGAGAGACGTTGCGAAACGCCCACGTTCATCATATTCTCCAAATCCTTGATGGTGATCTCGATGAAGCCTTGCGACGGAAGCACGTTGCCGTAGTGTGAGCTCGTATCACCCGGGGTTGGAATGAAAACATCCTCGTAAATTGTACCGAGATGGAAACGAAGACACGCGATCCAGCGCGCGTCCAGTCGAACAATCTGCGCTCTTTCGAAAGTTGCGCCAGCCTGAGTGAAAGCATCGCGCGATTCATAGATGCGCATGACGCCATCGCTTAACAAGACGTTTTCGAGGCAGTGAAGGGTTGTGAGCAAACCAGTCGGACCGCCTCCGATGACAATCATCGACTGCGGCGGCACGGTGACAATCTTCTTCATTTTGAGCGCCGACAAGCGCGCCTCATCACTTTGCAAAGCTTCGTCGAACAAGAAAGGCGTGTACGATTTCTCCTCGTAGACAAAGTATTGCTGACCAAGTTTCAGCTCTTTCACGGTCACTTCGGTTCGCGTCGCAGAGTGCTTGATGGCTGATAAGACATTGAGACGAGCATCGTCGATTTCTTCGCAGTGGAATTGTGACAATACCAGCAGTTGTCGAAGTGGCGAACGCAAGAAGGACAACTCCATGAATGAAGCGTAAGAGAAAACCGTGCCATGGTCTAATTCGATCGTCATGAACGCCTTTTGCGCGCGAACGATCGACTCGCCAACTTCGACATACTTGTACGCGCTGAGTGTGGACTTTGACAAGTCGAAGCAGTGCTCTGCGCGCGTGGCGCGATCCGTAAACTTGCAGGTTCCGTCCGTATTCTCGCGTTCAAAAATATACACGCGGCCGACGTCGTACTGATCCTTGACCCAGTACGCCTTTTTCGTGTCAAATTTCGCAACTTCGTCACCCTTCGACATGTTGACGATTGTCTTGGACAGCGCGTCCCGTCTGACGTTGCGTCTGAGGAGTGTGCAAGCTCTCGATGTGAGTAACACGACAGCTTTAGAATTTGTGTAACCGTTCTTTACGAGTTGAATGAGCATGCGCTTGTCTCTCGGCGCGAGCAAATTGAGAGCCGATTTGACTTGCACCTCAGTGACGCCGCACTTCGTACTGACGGGCTCGCCGCGACACACAGAGTGCACAGCCTGCTTCATTTGCGCTTCGGTCGGCGCGATGAAGTTACTTTGCGCGATCACGCTGTGTCCAATTGCGACGCCATTCTGAACCGCGCTGCAGATCAACGCGACTTGTTGCGCTTCCTCGTCCAACCGCGTGAGACTCCTCTCGATGGCTTTCAACCAACTCTTAAAGGGATCGTAAATTATCTTACTTCCGCCGCACACGTTCGCGGCGAGCTCCTTAGAAATCATACGAACGATGGGCTTGATCATCACCGCGTTGGCCACCGGCGGGATGTTTTGCAACTTTTTGAGCACGGGCGCCAACACGGTGGAGTCCCACGCATTCAAGCCTCGCAAATTGGCGAGAGTAAACAAGACGACGGGCATGTGGAATCGAAGCGTCTCCAACGGATTCAGCTGCTCTTGGCGTTGATGCGCAAAGTTACCGTACGGTTGGTCGAGCATGTTGTGCCAATGTCTCGCCAACTGCGACACCACGTGCACGACGCCGTTGTTCACAAGCGTGCTCGACGGCGACACGGCAAAGGTACGAACGACGCTCTCATCCGTCGGTAACCGATGATTGGCGCGGAATTCGTTCGTCTTCATGCGTCCGACAAACGCACCGTGTTGTGCGAGGTTGGATGCCTCGAAACTGTTCGTCTCCGCGGCGAGATTTTGCGCGACGACGTTCGGATCGTCGGTGATGAGCGCCTCGCGTCCGGTGAGAACACGAGTGATCCAGTTGCCTTGACCGAGAAACACGCGGAAGAAGGAGCCAACGACAAAGTTTCGCGTGTTTTGGAAGTTTTCAGAGGATGGGAAACCGGTGAATCCGATCACGGGAACGGTGCCGAACGCGTCCATCATTCTGTTAAATTTCACCGACCAGTGCGTGTGCCAGAAAATGTCGTAACGAGACATTTGCTGCACGAGCACTCGACTGACGTTGCGATTCAAAAAGGCATGACGAAGCAATCGGTTGAGATCACTGGTGTTTCCAGACTCGTACGCCGAGATGACGGATCCGAGCAAGAAGGATTCGGCGCCGCTGAGAAAGTGCATCGCGGCGTCCAAACCTCGAGTAAATCGAAGTCGATTGACGTCGTCGTACGACGCGATCATCAACATTCGAAGCAACGCGCGCCAGGAATCACCCGCCCATCCGACTTCCACCTGCACTGGAAGAGTGGACAAATTCTCCAACAGCGACGGTTGCACCGAACTCATCAGCACCGGCTCGCCTCCCTCGACGAGTTTCACCACCTCCAACACGCCCTCGGCGTCGAGTTCGCGGAACCGTTTCTCATCCACGCTCGTGACTTCCCCCGTGGACACGAAACTATCCCCGGTCTCCACGTCCACGAACACCCTACCATTGCCGCGCCCGCTCGCGCCGCCGCCCCCATTCATCGCCTCGAACGTCCTCGCGCGAAGCATGTTCACCTTGACCGATTCTCTTTTTCGCAAACGTCTCGCGTCGTCTCTCTCCCGCGCCGACCCATCGACGTCCTCATCCGCCGCACCATCGCTCCCGCGTTCCCACGCGCCCGCCACCGTCGTCACCTCCGTGAACCGCATCTTCGTCGTCTCCCCGCGCCGCTCCCGCTTCGACCGACTCCGTCTCTGCACCGAACTCTTCGCCCGCGCGAGCGAAAACGCCCCAATCGTCTCCCTCGCCGGCGCCGCCGCCGCGTCCGCCGGCGCCTGCGCCGGCCCGACGGGTTCACTCGCCGTGAGCACCGACTCCGACATCGTCACTCACGACGAGACGCGTCCTCCTCCTCCTCCGACGACGACGAACGAGCAAATAAATACCGCGCGAATCGACCAACCGACCGACCTCCACGCCCCCCCTCGCGCGCGATCCAAGCGAACTCTCGCGCGCGATCCAGGCGTCGTCGTCGCGCGTCGGCGAGCGATCGACGACGCACGATGCACCACGCACGCGTCCGACTGGACGTCCACGACGCGGTCTCTCGCGGACACGTCACGTCGTCTCTTATCTCTTCTTTTCCCTCCGCGCGTAATGATGATGTCGTTCGCGTGCGCGATACCCATGTTCCGAACAGAAATGTGCACGTGATTTATTTAGCGCGAAAAATGATAGGCTTAAAAAAAGCTTAAATACGGTGCTTGGGGGTCCATTTTTTGCTTTCCCGACGTCGCACGACGGATTT
>Ga0181562_10001109_pt1 | contig 22090 bp, 17 predicted proteins | sample 011ome_26_FD_139344 | JGI IMG/M metagenome (GOLD analysis project Ga0181562, IMG submission 139344) | Coastal salt marsh microbial communities from the Groves Creek Marsh, Skidaway Island, Georgia - 011511BT metaG (megahit assembly) | ecosystem: Environmental > Aquatic > Marine > Intertidal...
CTCGGATTTATGCGAAAAACACTGGCTGACATTTGTCGGCATATCAGCAACGGCACAAAAATGACCGCGCCAATCTTCATTCTAGCGGGTGAGGCGTCAGGAGATGTGCTGGCAAGCCGGATGATGCGGGCGGTGCATCAGCATTATGGTCAACAGCAATGGATTGGGCTGGGCGGGCCGCATATGGCCGCCGAAGGCTTGCGCTCGGTCGGTGATATGAGCCGATTATCACTGATCGGCGTTGGTGCGGCCATACAGCATTATCGGCAGCTGTCGGCGTTTGCTGATGAGCTGGTTGATTTGGCACTGCAGCAGCGACCGAAACTGATATTGACCGTTGATGCGAAAGGCTTTTCGGTACGTTTTGCAGCGCGTTTAAGGCGGCAGATGCAGCGCCATGGTTGGTCGGCCCCGATTATTCACACTGTTGCCCCGACGGTTTGGGCATGGGGCAAATGGCGGCGGCATAAATTCGCCCGGGCCTTTGATGGGCTGTTCTGCCTGTTTCCGTTTGAACCGGATTATTTTGCGCCGCTCGGTTTGGAAAGCCACTTTATTGGGCATCCGGCAGCTTTTGACATACAGGCGCAAAAGCCGAAATCACCCTCTGGCTCAAGATCCTCTGGTTCAAGATCCTCTGGCACAGCATCATTCGCGCCGCGCATTGCGCTTTTGCCGGGCAGTCGCAATTCTGAAATTAACCAGATTTTGCCTGTTATGGTGGGGGCGGTGGGCAAATTGCGGCGGAATTTTCCAAACGCCGTTGTCACTTTGCCGGCGGTGCCAAAATACCACCATATGATCAGCGCGCTTTGCGCTGAACAGCCGATTGAAATTGTCGATGGTGATCAGCATCTGGCAGAGGTGCTGGCCGACTGTGACGCGGTGATTGCGGCGTCAGGCACGGTGACGCTAGAGGCGGCACTTTTTGGGGCGCCGGGTGTCGCCTGTTACAAGGCGTCATGGCTCAGCGCCACACTCGGCAGGATGATTGTTGATATGCAGAAAGTGATTTTGCCAAATGCCATTTTAGGGCGTGAGGTTTATCCATTTTTGTTTCAGGAAAACTTGACGGCGGCGCATCTGGCAGAGGCTGTTAGCCGTACGCTGAACGATCCGCAGGCAAAAATGAAAGCCTATCACTCAGCCATGGAACTGCGCTCTTGTCTGGTTCGCGAGGCTGACGGTTTTGATCAGTTGGTGGCGGCAGCACTTGGCAACTGGCTGCTGCCCAAGGCATCTGCTTAACGTTTCGACAGATCAATATAGGCGCGCTGTTCCGGGCCTGTATAGAGTTGCCGGGGCCTGCCGATACGCTGTGCCGGGTCCTTGATCATCTCGTTCCATTGCGCGATCCAGCCGGTTGTACGGGCAACAGCAAACAGCACGGTAAACATTGATGTCGGGAATCCCATGGCTTTGAGAATAATGCCTGAATAGAAATCCACATTCGGATAGAGCTTCTTTTCAATGAAATAGCTATCTTCGGTGGCAATGCGTTCCAACTCCATTGCGAGTTCAAGCAGCGGGTCATGTATCCCCAGCTTGTCCAGCACATCATGGCAGGCCTTGCGCAAAACCATCGCACGCGGATCGAAATTCTTATACACCCGGTGGCCAAATCCGAACAGCCGGAACGGATCATCACGATCACGTGCTTTGCTAATATATTCAGGAATGTTTTTCTTGTGGCCAATCTCGTTCAGCATGTCCAGCACGGCTTCGTTTGCGCCGCCATGCGCTGGCCCCCATAAAGAAGCGATGCCAGCCGCGATACAGGCAAAGGGATTGGCGCCGGATGATCCGGCAAGACGCACTGTCGAGGTTGAGGCATTTTGCTCGTGATCGGCATGCAGGATAAAGATTTTATCCATGGCATCAGCCAGGATGGGATCAACAACATATTCTTCGGCCGGCACGGCGAAACACATATGCAAAAAGTTTTCAGCATATGACAAATTATTGCGTGGATAGTTAAATGGCTGGCCCAGCGAGTATTTATACGCCATCGCCGCCAAGGTTGGCATTTTGGCGATTAACCGGCGCGATGCGATCATCCGCTGTTGCGGATCGTGAATATCGGTCGAGTCATGGTAGAATGCAGACAAGGCACCGGTGACGCCGCATAAAATAGCCATTGGATGCGCGTCACGCCGGAACCCCCGTAAAAAGATCGAGAGTTGCTCATGCACCATTGTGTGACGGGTGATGGCACCATCAAATTTTTCTTTTTCCTGCACTGTTGGCAGATTGCCTTCGAGCAGAAGATAAGCGACTTCAAGAAAATCTGACTTTTCGGCAAGGTCTTCAATGGCATAACCACGATGCAGCAAAATACCTTCTTCACCGTCAATATAGGTGAGCCCGGACACGCATGATCCGGTGGCGCCGTAGCCCGGGTCGAAAGTGAACATGCCGGTTTCGGCATATAGTTTGCGAATGTCGATGACATCCGGGCCGATGCTGCCACTGCTGACCGGCAGGGTGACTGATTTACCTGTGCTATTGTCAGTAACAGTAACAGTTTTCTCAGTTTTTTGACTGTCGGCCATAAGCGAACCTCTCGCGCAAAGTTGGAATAGATTCATGTGAAGGCTGTTGAACCGGCGTTAATCAACAGCGTCGACCAATGATTTACCGCAAACTCACTTTATTTGCAAGCTAGGCGAAGTCTGCCAAGGGTTTCATCCTCACCCAACACCGCCATAATGTCGATTATAGACGGGGTTTGTTTCATTCCTGTTACAGCGGCCCGCAATGGTAAACCAATATCACGCATTTTCAGCCCGTTATGCTCTAAAAACGCCTGCAGATTCTGCTCTAAATCAGCTTTTTGCCAACTGCTGTTCGCAAGGGTTTCGGCAAGCTTCAACAGCCTGTCTTTGGCCTCACTGTTGAGCAACGCGGCTGCATCGTCGGTCATATTCGGTGCGCCGTCATGCAGTAAAAAATCCAGCAGCGGCAGAATATCAAGATGCGTTTTGGCGCGCTCTTTAAACAACGGCAACAGCGCGATCACCCGGTCTTTTGCGTGCTGGCTGGTTGATGTGACATGCGGCAGAATCAGATCATACAGACTGGCTGCATCAAGCTGTTGCAGATAATGCGCATTCACCCCGCGCAATTTTTCAAGGTCAAACCGGGCCGGCGACTTGCCAACCTGATCCAGCGAAAACCAGTCAACGGCCTGTGCCCGGCTGAAAAATTCAGTGTCGCCATGGCTCCAGCCAAGTCGCAACAAATAATTAAACATCGCATCCGGCAGGAATCCCATCTCGCGATAGGCGTCAACACCAAGTGCGCCATGCCGCTTTGACATTTTTGCACCATCGCTGCCGTGGATCAGCGGGATATGGGCAAAAACCGGAGCCTGCCAACCCATGCCCTGATACACCATCAATTGACGGAATGCATTGTTCAGATGATCATCGCCGCGGATCACATGGGTTATGCCCATATCATGATCGTCAACAACGACAGCCAGCATATAGGTCGGGCTGCCATCGCCGCGCAAAATCACCATGTCATCCAAAACCTTGTTTTGAATTGTCACCGCGCCCTGAACAGCATCATCAATTGTTGTGCTGCCATCTGACGGCATTTTCATCCGAACGGTAAAAGGTCGATCGGGCGCGTCAGCCGCATGGCGTTCCCGCCAGGGTGAGCGTAACGCGTCGCCATTTGCCTGGCATTGCTGGCGGAGATCCTGCAGTTCGGCATCATCTAAATAACAGCGATAGGCGGCACCATTTTCAATAAGCTGTGCTGCCACTTCAGCATGTCGATGGCTTTGTGCAGATTGGCTGACCGCTGGCCGGTCGCCGGCAAGGCCAAGCCAGTCCAGCCCGTCATGAATCGCAGCGACGGCATCATCGGTTGACCTTGTTTTATCTGTATCTTCAATGCGCAGCAGGTAGGTGCCGCCATGATGCCGCGCAAATAACCAGTTAAAAAGCGCTGTGCGGGCACCGCCAATATGAAGATATCCAGTCGGTGAGGGCGCAAATCGGGTGACCACATTCATTATTCATTAAGGCCTTTCTGATAGGCTGGGACAGCCGGTCAAATGATGCGCGAATGTACACTAATGCAAGTGAAAATGGCACCCCTGATTATTACCGAACGACGCATCATCATCTATTTGTGCAGCTTTATGGGTGGCATCATTGGCCTTCACTGTCTCGGCGATAGCTGGTTGTGGGGCACCAGACTGATGCAGATCACCGGCGCCGCCATATGCCTGATGCTGGGGCTGATGGTTTTGTTTATCTGGGTGTATCTCCGCGGGCGGAAAATCGCCGTGATCGGGCCTTTCATATTTGCATTATTTTGTGGTGCCGCCGGCTTTAATCTGGCGGCGGTGCAATATAATCTGCATCAGTCAGCCTATCTCACCGCCCCGTCAGAGGTGAAAATCATCGCAGAAATTTTCAATATTGACGGGTGGGCTTCAGACCGCAGCCGGCTGTGGGTGAAAACTATCGAAACGGATTCTGACCGTCCGCAACTGGCTAATGCCCGGGCGCGTGTGACCAGCAAGAATGTGCCGACAGCCGCCACGATCGGGGCGGTGATTGAAATGCGTGTGCGGCTGTTTCCACCGCCGCGGAGAATCCTGCCCGGCACCACTGATTTTGGCCGTAATGCGCGGGTTGCAGATATTGTCGCAAGCGGCTTTGTCACCTCTTCGATCAGGGTTTTGGCAGCGCCGGAAAAACCCGATATATCATTATTGCTTGGCATGTTGCGGGCCGCACAGGCAAAAGACCTGAATGACGCGCTGGCGAAGCCGGCCGGTGGTATCGCCGCGGCGCTTATTGTTGGCGATCGCCGCTTTATTGTTGAACCGGTTTATGATCTGTTTCGTAAATCCGGTTTGGCGCATTTGCTTGCCATTTCCGGCTTGCATATGGGGTTGTTATGCTTTGGTTGTATGGCGGCCATGCGCTACGGTGCCGCCTTGCTGCCAGTCTGGGCAAACCATGTGGCCATGCATAAATATGCGGCGGTGGTGGCGATTGTGATCGGGCTGATCTATGTGTGTCTGTCCGGCGCATCGGTTAGCGCAATGCGCGCCTTCATGATGGCTTTACTGGTCATTTTGGCGGTGCTGATTGATCGGCGGGCATTGACCATGCGTAATGTCGCGCTGGCGGGTTTTGTGATTTTAGCGCTGAACCCGGTGGCTCTGTTCAGCGCTGGCTTTCAGCTGAGTTTCGCGGCAACCGCACTATTGGTGATGGCGTATGAAAAAACCCAACACCGACCGATGCAGCGGCGGCATTGGCTGTGGCGTTATGTGACCGGTATCATCATTGCATCATTTCTGGCGAATTGTGCAACAGCGCCGTTTACCGCGCAGCATTTTGGCAGCTTTACCCCGTGGGGGGTGATTGCCAATATGATTGGTATCCCGCTGACTGGCTTTTGGATCATGCCAGCGGCGTTGCTCTATATGCTGGCGCTGCCATTTGGGGCAAGCGGCATCATCGCCCCGGTGCTGGAATTGGGAATTGTGATGCTGATTCACACGGCCGAATTCTTTGCCGAATTGCCGTTTGCCGATAGCGCGGTGGCGCCTCCCGGATATGCAGCGTTGGCATTGTTGGTGTTAGGCGTTGTCGTGGGCTACGCATGCACCGCACCATGGCGTTTTGCGGGGTGGGGGATGGTTGGGCTTGCCTGCTTGATCGGCAGCCTGAAACCGTTGCCCGATGCGGTGATTTTTGCACAAAACCGCAGCCCAACCTTGGTTGCTGCCAGTGCCGGCGGCGAGCTGACAATCTATCGGCGGCTATCCGCATTTTTGATCGATATGGCGGCGCTGCGCCTTGGCCAGCATGCTGACCCGGAAAAAATTCAGCACTGTAATGAATTTTGCCAGCATCAATTGCGGCGGGGTGAGGCGGTTGCCATTGTGTTAAAACGGCACGGGCTGTCGGCAGCCTGTGATGACCGCAATACAGATGTAATTATCTCTCTGGCAACCCCGCTTTACCCATGCAGAACCGCAAAATCAATTTATTACTTTACGCAAAATATGGATGACAATTATCTGTTATATAGAGATAAAACAGGGGTCAACTATGTCTCTAGTAATTCCGGATCAGGCCAGCTAGCTTGCCTTGCACTTCAACCTCGCCAGTGCTGAAATAACGGGTTTCATAGTTCGGATTGGCGGCTTCCAGCCCCACACGGCCCGGCTCTTTGAGCAGGGTTTTCAGGGTGGCTTCCTGTTTGTTGATCAGTGCCACGACAATATCCCCATGATGCGCTGTATCAGCACGCTGGATCAACACAGTGTCGCCTTCCAAAATACCCGCACCGGTCATTGAATCGCCGATAATTTCCAGGGCAAAATGTTCGCCACTGCCAATCATGCTGGCTGGCACCTCAAGATGTGTTGTCGGATCGCTCAACGCCTCAATCGGTGTACCGGCGGCAATTCGGCCTAATAGGGGCAGTGTGACATGTTCAACAGCGCTGCTGACAGCGCGGGTGATGGCCTGTCCGGCGGTGGCCGGCCGCAGAATTTCGATGGCGCGGGCGCGATTGGCAAGCCGCCGGATATAGCCACGTTCCTCAAGGCCCGATACCAGACGGTGAATACCCGATTTTGATGCCAGACCCAAGGCATCGCGCATCTCATCAAATGAGGGAGGGACGTCATGTTCCGCCAAATGTGATGTTAAAAACGCCAAAAGTTCGCTTTGCTTTTGCGTGAGCATAGTGACCCCCATGCAACATATATCCGTTTTTGTTCTTGTAAAGTTCTATATATGTTCATGCTTTCGCACAAGTGGTTTTTTTGATTTTTTTAATTGGCCGATTAAAACAGTAGATTAAAACAGTCGGGGCATGGGGAGGACATCGACGTGATCACCAGCCGCCTTTGGCGGGTCAAAAGGCGGGCGCACGATAAAGGCATTGGCATGGGCAAGCGTTGCCATCATCGAGCTGTCCTGACGTGGTGCCGGGCGGATCTGGGTCTGGCCGTTTGCGTTAGTGGTGAGGGTGGCGCGGATATAATCCTGACGTTGGTCATTTTCCGGCATGTCGGTCGTCAGCGGGGCTGAAAAAACATAATGCTGAGGGGTGCCGCCGCCAAGTTTACAGATGGCCGGAGCCAGAAAAACCAGCGCGCAAACAGCGGTAGATACCGGATTTCCGGGAAGACCCAATAGTGGGGTGTCACCGATTTTCCCCCAAATCAGCGGTTTGCCCGGGCGCATGGCGATTTTCCAGAAATCCAGCGCACCGGCGGCTAAATCACTGGCGATATGATCATGACTGCCAACCGAAGCGCCGCCGGTTGTCACCACCAATTGCAGATTTTCCGCAGCGGTGACAGCATCAAAGACCGCCCCGGGTCGATCTTTAATGATACCAAGATCAACCGCTTCAGCCCCGTAACTTTTCACAAATGCTGTCAAAAAGGCTGCATTTGAGCTGATGATCTGGCCGGGGCCCGGGGTTTTTCCGGCGGCGACAAGCTCGTCACCTGTCGACAGGATGCCAATGCGTGGCGGTACAGATACTGTCGCGCTGGTGGCACCGGCGGCAGTGGCCAGCCCGATTGATCGGGCCGACAAGCAGGTGCCTTTTGCAAGCGCCATATCACCGGCTGAAATATCCAGCCCGGCCGGCCGAATAAAGCGGCCTTTCGCGGCGCCCTGATGCACTGTGATCGGCGTGTTATCAGCTTCCTGCGCGGCATCGACATTTTCCTGAATCACAATGGTATCGGCGCCATCCGGCACATAGGCGCCGGTAAAAATACGCACCGCCTGACCGGATTCGAGGTGCCCGGGCCAGGGATGACCGGCCGCAGATTCGCCGACACGGATCAGTTCTGCCGGACATGTGGCAACATCTGCTGCCCGAACAGCATAGCCATCCATTGCCGAGACATCATGGGGCGGCAATGTCAATCTGGCCGGAATATCATCCGCCAGAAACCGTCCCAGCGCCTGGCTGAGCGGAATGGTCGTGCTGCTGGTCGGTTCAAGCGCGTCTAAAATGCGTTGTCGCGCCTTGCTGACTGGCAGTAAAGCGCGTTTTTTGTCACTACTCGGCATCAAACACACCAGATTTACCACCTGATTTATGGGTCAGACGTATGGCGCCAATTTCCATGCCGCGATCCACCGCTTTACACATATCATAAATCGTCAAAGCGGCAGTAGAGACCGCGGTCATGGCTTCCATCTCGACGCCGGTTGGCCCGGTAACGCTGCATGTTGCGGTGATGCTGATGCCGGGCAGTTTGTCATCTGGCTGCATATCAATGCTGACATGATCAAGCCCCATCGGGTGGCAGAGCGGGATCAGCGTCGCTGTGTGTTTTGCCCCCATAATGCCGGCCAGCCGCGCCACCCCCAAAACATCACCTTTTTTGGCGGTGCCGTCGATGATCATTTGCAGCGTTGCGGGTGCCATTTTGACATGGCCTTTGACGATGGCACAGCGGGCTGTTGCCGGTTTGCTGCCAACATCAACCATATGCGCGTTGCCGTCGCTATCAAAATGCGTAAATTCAGCCATGATTTTTTTCCTGTAACTGGTGGTTTATCTGGCGGTTTATTGGGCGGTTTATTTGGCGGTCATTCCGGTATTTGTGCGGCTGGGGTGACCGGGTTGGCAAGAATTGCGGCGGTTGCCGCCGTCACATCATCGGCGCGCATCAGTGACTCGCCAATCAAAAAACAGCGTGCGCCGCTGGCCGCCATCCGCGCCAGATCTGCCGGGTGAAACAAACCACTTTCGGCAACGGCTATCCTGTCTGCCGGCAGGTGCGGCAGCATTGCCGCGCCAACATCAAGCGATATGTCCATGGTTTTCAGGTTACGATTATTGATCCCGATCAGCGGTGATTTCAGCTTTAGCGACCGCTCAATTTCTGCGTTATCATGGCATTCGATCAATACATCCATGCCATATTCGATGGCGCAGGTTTCAAGTTCGACCGCCTTTGCGTCATCCAAAGCAGCCATGATCAGCAATATAGCATCGGCACCGAGGCCGCGCGATTCGACAATCTGTAACGGGTCGATGATAAAATCTTTACGCAACACCGGCAGGCTGACAGCGGCCCGCGCCGCAACCAGATATTCCGGCGCACCCTGAAACCAGTTGCGGTCGGTCAGCACTGACAAGCAGCTTGCGCCGCCCTGCTGATAGGCGCTGGCTAGACTGGCCGGGTCAAAATCAGCGCGGATCAGGCCTTTTGAGGGTGAGGCTTTTTTCAGCTCGGCAATCAATCCGTAACCATGCAGCGATGCGGTCTGCAGCGCCGCAACAAATCCACGCGGTGCGGATGCGGATTGTGCCGCCTGATCCAGATCAGCAAAGCTTTGCCGCGCCGCAAGCGCACGCACCTCAGCATGTTTTTCATCAATAATTTTGGCCAGAACATTATCCATCAAATTGTCTCCACAACAGCCATCAGCCGTTGGTGATGGTGATCAGCTTGTCCAGCGCGGCGTTGGCATGGCCATCGTCAATCGATGCAGCGGCGCGCTGCGCTGCATCGGACAAATTGGTTTCATGACCGCCAGCAACAAGCGCTGCCGCCGCATTAAACAAAACAATGTCACGATACGCGCCGGTATCACCCGCTAACAGCCCGCGTAAATGACGCGCATTATGCGCCGCATCACCGCCAGTCAAATCATCAAGGGTTACGGTTGGTAGCCCAATATCCTGCGGCGCGATAGTGAATTCGCGCACCTTACCAGCTTTTAATTCGGCCACATGGGTCGGGCCGGTGGTGCTGACCTCGTCGAGACCATCCGCACCATGCACAACCCAAGCATGGGTGGTGCCAAGTTGCGCAAGAACATGCGCAAATGGCACACAATAGCTGCGGTCATAAACGCCAACCATAATCCGTTTGACCAGTGCCGGGTTGGCTAATGGCCCGAGCATATTAAAAATGGTGCGCACCCCCAGCGCAGCCCGCACCGGTGCCACATGACGCATCGCCGCATGGTGGCGTGGTGCCATTAAAAAGGCGATACAGGCCTCGTCCAGCGCTTGTGTAAGGCAGGCAAAATCGCAATCAAGCCTGATGCCAAGTGCCGACAGCACATCCGCCGCGCCACTTTGTGATGACACCGCCTTATTGCCATGCTTGGCGACCGGCACGCCGCAGCCGGCAACGACAAAAGCCGCTGCTGTTGAGATATTATAGGTGCCGATGCCGTCACCGCCGGTACCAACAATATCCATCGTCGTGTCGCTGGCGCTGATTGTGGTGGCTTTTTCCCGCATAACAGTGGCTGCTGCGGCGATATCATCGACCTGTTCACCACGGATCTGAAGCGCGGTTAAAAACGCACCCATCTGTGCGTCGCTCACGGCGCCATCCATTATTTCATTAAAACAATCACGAATAGCTGCCGAGCCGGGGCGCGCGCCAGAGATCAGAGCCACTAGGGCGGTTTTAATGACGTCAGACATGCTAAAGTTCCCTAGGTGGCTAAAGTTCCCTATGTGGCTAAAATCCCCAATGTGGGGGCCGCAAAAATATGCGCCGCCGACTATATTGACCCGGCCAAGGCTTGGCAAGTCTGCCGGGTGATCAGATTTGCCGCGCTTGCCGCTGTCGGTTTCGCCCTGGTTAATTGCATTATGCTGGCTGTCACAAGCCGAACAGGAGAGTGAGATGGGTCAGAAACAAATCCTTACACGAACACAGATTGCGAAAATGTCGGGGCATGAGAACACGCATTTTTTAAATCCGCGCGCAAAGCGCGTCACTAAGCCGCTTGGTGACCTTGGCGGGCTGCAACATCTCGGGTTTCACCTGACAACTTTGCCGGTTGGGTCGGTTGCTTCCGAATTTCATCGACATGTCTGCGCGGAAGAATGTGTTTATATCATAGCGGGTAATGGCACGGCGCGGATCGGGCCGGATATGTTTGAGGTTGAAGCTGGCGATTTTATTGCCTATCCGGCTGATGGTGAGGCGCATGATCTGCGAAATACCGGGTCATCGCCAATGACATGTATTGTTGTCGGACAGCGTCTGGATTGTGACGTTGTTGACTATCCCGAGCAAAATAAACGTCTCTATCGTTATGCCGGAAAAGCCGGGGATCTTGTCGATATTGCCGCTGTTAGCCACCCGATTATGGCAGATGCGCGGCGGTAACGCGTATCTGGGCCAATCTTTTTTACGGGCCATTTTTTGGGCGCAGTATTTTTAAGCGTGCATCTGCCCGGGAAACCGCTCATCCAGACGTAAAATCTGCGTCTCTAGCTGGGCAAGCTGATCGGTATCGACACTCTGCTGTCCGCAGATTTGAAGAAATTTGGCCAGAATACGATAACCGGCAACAGATGCAATTGACTCGGGATGGAATTGAACGCCATGCAGTTCGGCTGTGGCGTGCGACAATCCCATGATCGCACCAGCCTCGGTGCGCGCCGTGACGGTCAGTTCGGGTGGCAGCGTGGCTTCATCGACCACCAGCGAATGATAGCGGGTGACGGGAAAATTTTCCGGGCAGAGCGCGAAAATATCCGTTGTCACAACATTGCTGTGCGTCCGCACAACCCGCGATAATTTCCCATGAACCGGGGGATCAACGCGCTTTACCTTCGCACCAAAGGCGACGGCCAATGCCTGATGCCCCAAACAGACACCGAATAACGGCAGCGCGGCGTCATGACAGGCGGTGATCAGGTCAATGGTGATGCCGGCATCTTCGGGTATGCCGGGGCCAGGCGAAATGATCACACCCTGCGGCTGGCAGGCGATAATATCGGACACGGTGCAGGCGTCGTTGCGCCTGATTTCAACCTCAGCCCCGAGATCCGACAAAAAATGCCACAAATTCCATGTAAAACTGTCGTAATTATCGATCAGGATAAACATGCTGCATCTTTCTAATTGGTTATTGGCTAACTTGGTTTCTGGCAAACCTGTGTTTACCCTTATCAACCCACCGGTTTTTATTCAAATGATTTGTTGCTGCCGGCATAGCGGCTGGACTGATTGATCATAACCACAGGAATTTATTGCTTAAAAAATGTGGTAAAATAAAACCACACAATCAACATATTGAAAATTATATATAAAATAAATTTTTGTGCCAATTATTAATTTGACGTGATGTCAAAACCACCCTATAACCCGCGGCAGAGCTGATGCGGGCAGGGTTTCTGGCCGGTCATAATTGAAGTGGAGATTGTAACATGCCTTTGCCAAGGACATATGTCGCAACGCCAAAAGATATTGAGAAAAGCTGGTTCGTTATTGATGCGGCTGATCTGGTTCTTGGGCGTCTTGCGTCGCTGGTCGCGATGCGTGTGCGTGGCAAGCACAAGCCGACCTACACACCGAATATGGATTGTGGTGATCATATCATCATCGTCAATGCCGAAAAGGTGCGTCTGACCGGAAATAAGCGGTCACAAAAAACTTATTATTGGCACACCGGTTATCCCGGCGGTATCAAAGAACGCACCGCTGATAAGATTCTCGATGGTCGGTTTCCTACCCGGGTGATTGAAAAAGCTGTGCAACGGATGATCCCGCGCGGCCCGCTTGGTCGTCAGGCGATGCGTAACCTGCATATCTATGCTGGGCCAAGCCATCCGCATGAGGCACAACAGCCTGTTGCGCTTGATATTGCCAGCATGAACGACAAGAATAAGAGGTAGTTATGGCAGAAGATACGCAAAACGCAGACGTGCAATCTGCAGAAACAAAAGCCGAAGGTATGGCCGCACTTGGTGCGCTTGCAGATGAGGCACCGGTTGAAGCTGCACCGCAGGCACCGGCCGAACCAAAAATTGACAATCTGGGTCGGTCATATGCCACCGGACGCCGGAAAGACGCTGCCGCCCGTGTATGGGTCAAGCGTGGCACCGGCCAGATGACGATCAATGGCAAAAATGTCGCTGAATATTTCGCCCGCCCGGTGTTGCAAATGATTTTGGCACAGCCATTTGAGGCAACTGAACGTCTTGGTGAATTTGACGTGATTGCCACGGTGCGCGGCGGCGGATTATCCGGCCAGGCCGGTGCGGTGCGCCACGGCATCAGCCGCGCCCTGACATTGTTTGAACCAGGCTTGCGCCCGGCACTGAAATCGGGTGGCTTCCTGACACGTGACTCACGTGTTGTTGAACGGAAAAAATACGGCAAAGCAAAAGCCCGCCGGAGCTTCCAGTTTTCAAAGCGTTAGACCACAGATTTACAAAAAGATACAAAAAACAAAGGGTTGTGAAACATCGCAGCCCTTTTTTTGTGCTTTTCGATCTACGCCCTTGTGAAATTATTTTGACAATTTGTCGATAAATTGTCAACGTAGCCCTGTTATGACCGATCGTGGTTGCTAACGCGGGTGGAGATGCGGCGATGAATGAGATGACAACAAAAGGCATGTCAGGCTGGCAATTCTGGGTTGATCGTGGTGGCACATTTACCGACCTTGTGGCCTGCCGCCCGGATGGCCAACTCATCACCCATAAATTACTGTCGGAAAATCCAGAGGCCTATGATGACGCTGCCTTGCAGGGGATTCGTGACATTTTGGGGCTGGCGGCTGACGCGACACTGCCAGCCGAGCATATCGATGCGATCAAAATGGGCACCACAGTTGCCACCAACGCCTTGCTGGAGCGCAAAGGCGACCGCACCTTGCTTGTTGTTACCCGTGGGTTTCGTGATCAGTTGCGTATCGCCTATCAGGCGCGGCCACGGCTGTTTGACCAGCATATCGTTTTGCCCGAAATGCTGTATGAGCGGATTGAAGAGGTCAGTGAGCGGGTCGATGCCAATAATAATATTCTGCTGCCGCTTGATCTCGATGATCTGGCGCCGCGTTTGCAAGCGGCGTTTGACGATGGTATCCGCGCTATTGCCATTGTGTTGATGCATGGCTACCGGGTGCCGGCGCATGAACAGAAGATTGCCGCATTGGCCAAACGCATTGGCTTTAGTCAGATTTCCACAAGCCATGGCACCAGCCCGATGATCAAATTTGTCGGACGCGGCGATACCACTGTCGCTGACGCCTATCTATCGCCGATATTGCGCCGCTATATTGATCGATTGGCAGGTGATCTTGATGCGTCGGCGCAGACTAAATTACAGATGATGCAATCCAATGGCGGGCTGACTGATGCGGGTTTGTTTCAGGGCAAGGATGCGATTTTGTCCGGGCCGGCTGGCGGCATTGTTGGCGCTGTTAAAACCGCCATTCAGGCCGGTTTTGACAAGGTCATCACATTTGACATGGGTGGCACATCGACCGATGTAGCGCATTATGAAGGCGCCTATGAACGGGTGTTCGACACCATGGTTGCCGGGGTGCGTATTCATGCACCAATGTTGTTGATCCATACAGTCGCGGCTGGTGGCGGGTCAATATGCCGGTTTGACAATGGACGGTTTCAGGTGGGCCCGCAAAGCGCTGGCGCGAATCCCGGCCCGGCCTGTTACCGGCGTGGTGGGCCGTTGGCGGTGACTGATTGCAATGTCATGCTTGGCAAGCTGCAGCCTGAATTTTTTCCGTCTGTGTTCGGGCCAAATCAGGATGAACCGCTTGATGCGGTGCCGGTCAAACGCCAATTCACCGCATTGGCTGAAGAGGTGGCCAAAACCACCGGTGTGACATTGAGCGCCGAAGCCATTGCCAGCGGGTTTTTAAAAATTGCCGTTGAAAATATGGCGAATGCGATCAAGAAAATTTCCGTACAGCGTGGCTATGATGTCACTGATTATGCGTTGCAATGTTTTGGTGGGGCCGGCGGCCAGCACGCCTGTCTGATTGCCGATGTTTTGGGCATGACAACCGTTCTGATCCACCCGTTTGCCGGCGTCTTATCGGCCTATGGCATGGGGCTGGCCGATGTTACTTCATTGCGCGAAAAAACCATCGAGGCACCACTCAATGCCTCTGTTCTGGACAAGTTGCAAGCCGAGCTTGACAGTTTGGCAGGTGAAACCACAGCCGAATTATTGCAACAGGATATTGCCAAAGATCGTATCGAAACACATTTGTTCGTGCATCTGCGCTATGACGGATCGGATACGGCTCTGCCTGTTGCCTTTGACAGTCTGGACAGGATGCAGGCGGCCTATGATGCGGCTTACCAGTCACGCTTTGGGTTTTTAATGCCGGACAAGGGGCTGGTGGCGGCCATGGTGTCGGTCGAATCAATCGGCCATACATTTCAACTGACGCACAGCCAGCTGCCTGCGGCTGCCGGCGCGCCGGATGCTGATGATGTCATCAGCGCCTATATGGATGACGCTTATGTTGAGACGCCGGTGTATCAGCGCGATAAAATTCTGGCAGGACAGCGTGTGGCGGGGCCGGCGCTGATCATTGAGGCCACCGGCACGAATGTGATTGAGCCGGGCTGGGAGGCGGAAATGACCGCCATTGGCAATCTGGTGGTGCGGCGTGTTGTTGCGCTTCAGCGGCATCAGGCCATCGGCACAGATTGCGACCCGGTGATGCTGGAGGTGTTCAACAATCTGTTTATGTCAATTGCCGAACAGATGGGATATACGCTGCAAAATACCGCACTTTCGGTGAATGTGAAAGAACGGCTGGATTTTTCCTGCGCGGTGTTTGATGCCAGTGGGGCGTTGATTGCCAATGCACCGCATATGCCGGTGCATTTGGGATCGATGGGCGAATCTGTGCGGGCTGTGCTGCGTGATAACGCTGGCGAAATTGCGCACGGTGATGCCTATGTGCTGAACAACCCGTATAATGGCGGCACGCATTTACCCGATATTACCGTTGTTACGCCGGTATTTGAGACGCCAGACAGCAATAAAATTTTGTTTTTTGTGGCATCACGCGGTCATCACCCTGATGTTGGGGGGCGCACGCCCGGATCGGCGCCACCGGATTCAGTGCATATCGTTGAAGAGGGGGTTTTGATCAATAATTTTAAATTGGTTGATCGGGGCGTGTATCGCGAAAACGAAATGCGTGCGCTGCTAACCGGCGCCAAATACCCGGCGCGAAACCCGGATCAGAATATTGCTGATTTGCGGGCACAGCTTGCCGCCAACGAAAAAGGTGTGCGTGAATTGCACAAAATGGTTGGGCAATATGGGCTGGACACGGTGATCGCCTATATGGGGCATGTTCAGGATAATGCCGAAGAATCTGTGCGGCGGGTTATTGACCGGCTGGACTCAGGCATCTTTACCTATCCGATGGATAACGGACAGCAGGTGCAAGTGGCCATTTCAATCGACAGATCGGATCGTTCTGCTGTTGTTGATTTTTCTGGCACAAGCCTGCAAAGCGCGAATAATTTTAACGCGCCAGCCGCTGTTTGTCGGGCGGCTGTATTGTATGTTTTCAGAACCTTAGTTGCCGAAGATATTCCGATGAATGAAGGCTGTTTAAAGCCTGTTGACATCATTCTGCCGGAAAATTGCATGTTAAATGCGCAATATCCGGCGGCTGTTATTGCCGGCAATGTCGAAACCTCACAGATTGTCACTGATACGTTATATGGCGCTTTGGGGGTGATGGCGGCTGCCCAGGGCACGATGAATAATTTCTTTTATGGCAATGCGACCTATCAATATTATGAAACCCTGTGTGGTGGATCCGGGGCCGGCCCGGATTTTGATGGTACCGACGCCGTGCATACGCATATGACGAATAGCCGCCTGACCGATCCGGAAGTTTTGGAGTGGCGCTATCCGGTGCTTCTTGAAAGCTTTGAAATCAGGCATGATTCTGGCGGTGTTGGCGCGCATTGCGGCGGCAATGGCGTGCGGCGGCGGTTACGGTTTCTCGAGCATATGGAGGCGGTTATTCTGGCTAATCACCGGATTATTCCCCCCTATGGCATGGCCGGGGGCGGCGCTGGCGAGGTCGGCCGCAACTGGGTTGAGCGCAGCGATGGCAGTATTGATGAATTTGGTGCCACCGGGCTGCGTGAAATGGCACCGGGTGACGTTTTTGTGATCGAAACGCCCGGTGGTGGCGGCTTTGGCAAGCCTGACAAAAATGATGCGGAATAAAACCCATGTCAAATAACCCGTCAAATAACCCGCCAAAAGATTCGTCAAAACAGCCGCCAAAACGGATCGTCTCATCATCGCATCTTGTCTCGGAAAAAGCTGCCGAGCTGAGTGAGGTTGAATATGGGTTGATTGTTGCGTCACATGCGTTTGGCATGTGGGTCGTCAAAGCCATGTCGGCGGCACTGGCCGAATTGGAACTGACCGCTGATCTTGGTGTGCTGGACATCTTGTGCCTGCATTCACTGAATCATCGGGGACGCCCCAAAAAACTTGCTGATATCTGTTTCAAGCTCAATGTCGAAGATAGCCATACTGTTAATTATGCATTGAAAAAACTGGTTAAAAATGGGTTAGTACAGTCCGAAAAACAGGGCAAGGAAGTGTTTTATGGAACCAGCGCGCGTGGTCAGGCCTTGTGCATGGCCTATCGTGATGTGCGCGAATCTTGCTTGGTTGATGAATATGCGGCGTTTGACGGCGGGCGGGCGTCGGCAAATGCAGAGAGCCTGACTGAAGTGGCGCGACAGCTCCGGCTGTTGTCCGGGCTATATGATCAGGCGGCGCGCAGTGCCACCAGCTTTTAGCTTCAGGCTTTTTTGTGATAAATTTTTTTGCTGTCACTGGCTGAGACCTTGCCAGAGAAAGGCCAAGCCGTTACATCTTGAGCGGTACATTTTTTCGCCAGATTTTCTTCTTTTCCAGTCACAAGTGATCACGCCATGTCTGAAATGTCCACTTCTTTGAAAATTGCAATCGCTGGCCTCGGTGTTGTTGGTGGCGAGGTGGCACGCCAGCTCATCAAGCGGCAGCAACCGTTGGCGTTGGCAGCCGGTCGGCGGTTAGAATTGGTTGCGGTGAGCGCCCGTTCAGCCGCTACTGACCGGGGCTTTTCCATGGATCGCATTGACTGGCATGACAGCCCGCTTGAACTGGCGGCGCGTGATGATGTCGATGTGATTATTGAAATGATCGGCGGCAGCGAGGGCGTTGCCGTTGATTTGACGCGGGCCGCGCTGAAAAATGGCAAGCATGTCATCACCGCGAATAAGGCGATGATTGCGCATCATGGTACCGAGCTGGCCAGCCTGGCAGAAGAAAACAATTGTTTTTTAATGTTTGAGGCGGCTGTTGCCGGCGGTATTCCGGCGGTCAAAACCTTGCGTGAGGGGTTGGCTGGCAATGAGATGACGCGGCTGGCCGGCATCCTCAACGGCACCTGCAATTATATTCTGACAACAATGGAACAAACGGGACAAGATTTCGCCGATGTTCTGGCCGAGGCGCAAAATCTTGGCTATGCCGAAGCTGAACCCAGTTTTGATGTGGACGGGATTGATGCGGCGCATAAGCTGACGATTCTTGCGGCCATTGCGTTTGGTCAAAAGCCGGACTTTGCCGCAGCTTTGGTACAGGGTATCCGCGATGTATCAGCCGTTGATTTTACCTTTGCCAATCAATTGGGCTTCCGTATCAAGCTGGTCGGGGTCGCTGCGCCCGGGCAGGTGCCGCGTATGCAGACCTGTTTATTGCCGCTGAGCAGCCAGCTTGCCAAAGTGAATGGCGTGTTAAACGCTGTTGAGTTTTATGGTGAACCGGTTGGCAGCGTGCTGGCCATTGGCCCCGGGGCCGGAGGCGGGGCAACCTCGTCGGCGGTTCTGGCTGACATTATTGATGTGGCGCATGATCGTGGCGGGATGCCGTTCGGACGCCCGGTTGCACAGCTTGCGGATACGACTGATCAGCCCGGCGTGGGGCTAGCTGATACGCCGTTTTATGTCAGATTAATGGTGGTCGATGAACCCGGCGTTCTGGCTGGCGTAACTGGCATTTTGCAAAAACATATGATTTCCGTTGAATCGATGATCCAACAGGGGCGGGCACCCGGCGATGTTGTTGCGCTGGTCATGACAACGCATGAAATCGCCAGCACAAAGCTGTGGGAGGCACTTGATGAGATGACCAGTCTGCCAAGCGTAAAGGCAAGGCCGGTGGCGATGCCGATCTTTGCAGCCGATCAGGAGGGGTAATGGCGGGTGACGCCATTCTTGGCATTGTAAAATCTTGCAGCGGTGCCCGCTGGGTGCCAGCCCGCAGCAGTTTTTCAGCATCCGAGATTGACCGCTATGCGGCCGCACTTGTTGAGACTGTCGATGATTTGCCGCTGCCAATCGCACGGATCATGGCTGGGCGTGGTTTGACCGCCGATAACGTCGCTTCCTATCTGGAACCGCGCCTGCGCGAATTGCTTCCCGACCCATCACGTTTTCAGGATCTCGACAAGGCGGCGGCGCGGCTGGCTGATTGTGTCGAAGCGGGCGCACCTATCGGGATTTTTGGCGATTACGACGTTGATGGCGCGTGCGCCGCGGCATTGCTGGTGCAAATTATGCGCCAGCTTGGTGTGACCTGTGATGTGCATATCCCGAACCGCTTTCGCGAGGGCTATGGGCCGAATATTGACGCATTGATGGCGTTGAGGGAAAAAGGCGCCAGTCTGCTGGTGACCGTTGATTGCGGTATCACCGCACATGCGCCGCTGGCTGCGGTGGCCGAAACCGGTATGGATGTGATCGTTATTGATCATCATATCGCCGGGCCGGAATTGCCAAAAGCCCATTCAGTGGTCAACCCGAACCGGCTGGACGAAGATGGCGCCTATGGTTATTTATGCGCCACCAGCGTGGTGTTTGTGGTGATCGCCGGCATGCTGCGAACGCTGCGCCAGCGGGGCTATTTTAGCACCACCCGGCCAGCCCCGGATTTGCTTAGCCAGCTTGATCTTGTGGCATTGGCCACGGTCTGTGATGTGGTGCCTTTGGTCGGGCTGAACCGGGCGTTTGTGCGGCAGGGGCTAAAGGTGATGGCACAGCGGCAACATCATGGTCTGGTCAAACTCGCTGATATCGCTGGTGTCAATGAGGCGCCCAATGCCTATGCGCTGGGATTTTTGTTGGGGCCAAGGATAAACGCTGCCGGGCGTTTGGGTGCGTCGGGGCTGGGGGTGAAACTGCTGGCCGCAGAGGATCCGGACACAGCGGCCGGTCTGGCGTTGCAACTTGATGACATGAATAAAGAAAGACGCCGTATCGAAGAATCGGTGCGCAATGTGGCGCTCGACCGGGCGGCACAAACCAATCATCATGTGATTATTCTGGCTGATCGTGACTGGCATGAGGGGGTTATTGGTATCGTTGCTGGCCGCGTGCGCGAGCGTTTCGGAAAACCGGCGATGATCATTTCGATGGGTGCAGATGGTGTTGGCAAAGGGTCAGCACGAGGTATTGCCGGATTTCGGCTTGGCAATGCGGTGATCGCAGCGCATCAGGCTGGCATTATTGAAGGCGGGGGTGGGCATGATATGGCCGCCGGTTTCAGCGTCCTCGAAAGCCAGATTGAAAATTTGCAGGCATTTATGAATGACCGGTTTATGACCGAATTTAACGGTGTCATGCCGCAGGTCACACATACGGTTGGTGCGGTATTAAGCGTCGCCGGCTGCCAGCCTTTAATTGCCGATTGGCTGGATAAATTAGGGCCATTTGGCAGCGGTAATGCGGAACCACGCTTTGTCATCCCGGATTGTCGGATCAAGTCAGCCCGTCGTGTCGGTGCAGATGGGGCGCATCTGTCCTGTCGTCTGGATGATGGCAGCGGCACGCTCAATGCGATCGCCTTTCAGGCTGGCGGAACGGCGCTTGGTCAGGCACTCGAAGCGGCTGTTGATGGCCGCTATCTGCATATCCTCGGGCGGGTAAGGCGTGACCGGTTTCGCGGTGGTGATGCCATGCAGATCGAGATCGACGATGCGGCAGAACCCAAGCTGGCAGCTGGTTTCAACAGTTAATGTGGAAAATCGGTGTTTCTTGCGAAAAGCCGCTTGATTTGGTGATCGGTTTTGACTAATACAAGCGTCACTGGCTTTGCAGTAGATGTCCCGTTCGTCTAGAGGCCTAGGACACCGCCCTTTCACGGCGGCAACAGGGGTTCGAATCCCCTACGGGATGCCAAAGCTGGACCTTCAAACAATCAGGATGCATATGCAGGGCGCGCGCTGGCTGTTGCCGTGGGCCGGTTATGTGGTTTATGCTCTGTTCGGTTTTGGCCAGTTGATGATCAACTGGTTATTAATACTGGGCCGGATGCTGGTCTGACCAGCTGCCACGCGCACAATCACGCACTTAATCACGGGTTCAAAGATCGAATATGTCTGACAATCAAAAGCGGCGCTATCGCCAGACAGAGATGAACAGCCCGACTGCACCAAAAAATAGCACTATGGCAAATGGCGCTGTGATGCAGCCACAATGCCCGGCATGCGGGCGCCCCGAGCAGATCATCTGGGTGCATGGGCATGGCCAATGTGCGCATTGCCACACAAATATTATGCCGTGTTGTGACGGCGCGGTGTGCGATACGCCTGTATGATGTTGCGCAGATTGCGCCGGCAGCGACAATTTGACAAAGTTTGTCACGCCGGTTTCTTCTTGTGCAAACGCCACAACGCGCTATAACCGGTGCGCATAACGTAAAAGGCGCTGGCTCGGTTGGTCAGTGCCGGAAACAAAGGGGATAAGAGATGAATCCAAATATCGGTGTTTGGCTTGTTATTGGGTTTCCGCTGGCATTGCTTGCTGTTCTGTGGGTGTTTGACAAGGTGTCAGTGCGCCCGGAATAAATCCTGTCGCGAGTAGATGGTGCCGATGGCATGATCTGCCAGCCCGTCACTTTTGATAAGTGGCTATTTATCTGGAAGTTTAGTTTTTGCCGGGCTATTTTGCCGGCACCGCCCGGACTGTTGCCTGAAAAGCCAACAGCACACATTTGTGCCGGTTGCGAATCTCACGCACCGGCGTAAAATGCTGCATATCGGGAAGTGGTGGCTGCTCGGTTTGGCCATCTATCCATGCGGCAAACCCCTCGGTCAAATCAAGGATATCTGTTTCATTGCGACCCGGCAAACAGGCAAGAGCCAGCCCGGCGCCAGCCTCGCACAGCGCGCAGCCGCGCACCGTCATACCGATTTTCTCGATATGACCTGCGGCCATCTCCACAGTCACATCGACCCGATCGCCA
>Ga0181562_10001113_pt1 | contig 22032 bp, 22 predicted proteins | sample 011ome_26_FD_139344 | JGI IMG/M metagenome (GOLD analysis project Ga0181562, IMG submission 139344) | Coastal salt marsh microbial communities from the Groves Creek Marsh, Skidaway Island, Georgia - 011511BT metaG (megahit assembly) | ecosystem: Environmental > Aquatic > Marine > Intertidal...
TGTTATTATCTGACTCTACCGAGGGTTTCCCTCCAGCGAAGACATGTAGATCTACTTCAACCCCCGAAGACGCTAAACCCTCGACAAGCAACCTATTAGAAATTTGCATCCCGCCAACGGAAGGGGCGTAAAATTGTGTGGCGCACAGCAACTTCATAGGTATTTGTCCCCTAAAATCATTTGCACGGTTTATGAATAACCGTTGATATCTTTAGTATAATCCAATGGACTCTTGATAAATGAGTTAATCTGCTCGATGAGCTTGTCCAGGTTTTTTTCAGCTAGAACCTGATCAAGTGCTGCGAGTGGTTCTACATAAATACCTTGGAACGACCGTTCAAATACCGCCCCCAAGAAAGTAACAAGAATTTCCTCATCATGCTTATACTCACCTAGCGCATGGGAAACCAATTTAGACCATCCAGTCGGCGCAACGTTCATTGCATCAATCACGAGTGGGCAATAGCGGTAGTATGTTGATCCAAGCACAATCACTGGTTTTTGCATGATTAAGCCCTCCAAACCCACAGTGCCAGTAATCGTGAAAATGGCAGCCGCTTTTTTTATAATCATAAAACTATCAGTCAGAGGGTGAACAAACCGAACATTGGGGAGAGAACGAATACGCTCATAATACGAGGCTTTGCGCCGCCCAAGCATGGACGGATGTTCTTTTACAACCAACCGGCAATTAGTAGGTAAAGACTTTGACAGGTTCTCAAGGACAGAGAGCTGATCCAGATAAAATGGGGCAAAAGTCATTGTGCTCATTTCTGGCTGGACATGAAGTGGGAAGTATACATACCTCTCAGCACTGTCATATACATCCCAACATTTAGGTCTTATCCAGTAGGCACGACGGATCCGCCAAGTAACCTCACTGCACAATCGCCGAAACGGGTTAGCCTTAGAATGATCACCCTGCAATGAACTATTAAACCAATACCTGTACATATACCGGATAAACCGAAAAAGGTGGCCCAAAGTTACTTGGTGCTCTTTTGCCCTTAGCACTTGGTAAGCTGGCATTTTAGCATTTTTTCTATACTCATTTACAAACCGCTCTACTTCGGCGCGGGTGTCAACTGACACATTTTTATTGCCAGTTAAATAGTCTTTTATCCACGCTTCCTCCTCCATAGCATTGTCGCTTATTATATATCGATCCTCCAACCGCACCGACATAGGACGAAGGATCGGTATGCCGTGCTTTTTAACGACCTCATATGAAATCAAATGAGGCATAGAGGCATAAGCATTTGCAAGAACTAATCCCGGTTTTTCTGTCAAATACAGACGCTCAAAAAAATCAAAACAAACAATTAACCTTTTCTTAATTTCATCGAAACGACACTTAACCCAGCTACGGTCAGCCCAAACAAAACGCCATAAAGTAGATTCATTGTAAATCTCTTCTAATTTGGATAATCTAGCGTCGATTCCTGAAAGCTCGGGTGGCTCTTTCATAACCTCATCCTGCATCAAATAAATGGTATCAAAAACACCATCTTTTTTATGAATTAAGTCGTTATAAAAGTTTCTACCAACAACAAGAGCAACACACTCACTAGCTACTCCATTTTCCTTAAGCTTCTTCGCAATGGGATGCCAAAGAAGAGAATAATCCCAATCACAAATAAACAATATTTTCACAATTTAGCTTTCCAAATTTTAAAAGGACAAAAATGCGTTGACGGAACTTCTTTTAATTAAGGTAATCGAACACAAACTGACTTATTCATCCGAGATGATTTCAAAGGTTACCGCATCGCCAAATTTGACATCTTTAATTATCCGTTGACCAACAATCCAATCAAAATACTTTGGTTCAAGACCAAATCCAGGTCGCACTCGCCTAATATCGTTTTCAGTTATCACAGCCCCTTTAGTCAAATCACTTACAAAATAAATCGAACGTCTGAATTGCTTATTCACAAGCTCGCTAGAATCCCGCTGAAAATTGTTTGACTTCAAAGCCTCGAATGCACTTTCACAATCTTTACAGAGGCTTTCCAATTGGGATGGAATTATCGAGAAGCTCGAGTCAGGTCCACAATCTTCATTATCTAGCTTGAAATGCTTCTCAATTGCAGAGGCTCCTTTTGAAATGGCTAGAACAGATGCAAGGTTTGTAACTGTATGATCCGAAAGTCCAACATCAACTTTAAAATAATTAGATAGAAAAGAGATATCCCCAAGATGGGACTTACGAACATCAGCAGGATAGTTACTGATACAATGAAAAAGTAAAATATTTCTATTTCCATTTGTATAACAACAATCAAGAGCCTCCCCAATCTCTTCAAGACTCCCCAATCCTGTAGAAATAAAAATAGGTTTACCCTTAGATGCAACATATCCAATAAGCGGCAAATCTGTTAATTCAAATGATGCGATTTTGTAAGCAGGAGTATTTAAGCCCTCGAGCAAGTCTACGGCAGACTCGTCGAAAGGTGTAGAAAACAACAAAATATTATTTGATTTTGCAAAGTTAAAAAGCTCACTATGCCACTCAAAAGGCGTGTAGGCCTTTTCATAAAGTTCGTACAAATTATAGCCCTTCCACAAACCTTCACTGATTAAAAAATCATCCTTTCTAGAGTTCAAAGTCATGGTATCTGGGGTATAGGTTTGAATTTTTACCGCATCAGCTCCACTGCTTTTTGCGGCCAAAATTGTTTCTTTAGCACGCTGTATGCTGCCTCCATGATTTGCCGAAATCTCAGCTATAATGAATGGCTTACAACCCGTGCCAATGTCTCTATTTGAAACTTTGAACATACTAGAAAGTCTCTTCAATTTTGTATGCAATTTGAATTGGTAAAGCACCTAGTTGGAGCAAAATACCTTTTAGCAAAGTGTTTTCATGAGGAACGTTGACAAAAAAATAGGAAGGCACTTTTGATTTTACTTCCTTCAAGGGCGCAAAGTTATCGTGGACATACCTCAAAACTGTTGACACATCAATCAATGACGGCTCCAACAAATTAAGCCCAATCGAGTTGTCTGTTTGCAGGTAAATTGTACCTAGCGGTTTATTGGCTCGGCACACCAGAGCCCAATACCTGTATGGATGCGACCTAACGAAGGAAATATGTTCATTCTTTGACGGCAGCTGCTGGTGACTAATTGAATGAGTTCGTTTTTTCAGCAGACCAAAAAGGACATCAGAATCCTCTTCAACAATTTCTTTGAAAAGAAGTCCATTATATTTAAGTTTCACGGTCATTACATCTGAGTTACAGGAGATTGTCTCAAACCCTACTGCTTTAAAAATTCGTAAACTTGCTATATTTTCTATCTTTATTTTAGCTAACAAATCATATTGGTTATCTCTTAGATAGCGATCAACGCTGGCCTCTAGAAATCGTCGGCCTAAGCCGAGTCCTCTATTTTCTGGATTAATATTTATTGACACTTCAGCGTAAGATTCTGTGCTAACTAAATCAAATCTACACACCCCTATCTTGTCCTGACCTATTTCTCCAATATAAAGTTTACGATTAGCATTTTTAAGAGAGCTTTCAAGCCAAAGTGTGTGATCTTCAATCAGAGGAGTAGAGGTATCAAAAAACATAGATTGGCTTAACGGATCACTCCGCCAAGCGAATATGTCTTTGGTGTCGCTGGTGTTAGCACTCCTTATTTTAATTTTTTTATCGAACACGTTAACTCTATTGAGTTTCCCACTAGTTCAGCGCTGCTAAATTCAAGTTTCATATCACCATAAACGATGTAGGCTTTTGGATAATCCTCATGATCAACCATCCGAATTCGATCGTAGATTTCCTCTAGCATTAATCCTTCTTGAATCATGTTATCAGTACTAGCTAGCCTTTTGAATGTATAGGACTTACCTAACTGTACACTTGGAATTGGGTTCTTTTCTATTATCTCGACTATTAATTTATTAATAACCTTATTAAGCCTGAAAAATATTGAACAAAGCGTTCCGTCTAAACTTATCTCAGATGAAGTGTAGATTGGACCCGCGTCTAGATCATCTGTCATTTTAACAGCGCAGACTGGCGTATTTTTGAAGCCTTCCAAGATAAGATTTTGAATTGGACTGCCCCCACGTCCATATGGCAAAGGGGCAGCATGAAATAAAATACAATTAAACTGTGCGTGTATTTTTTTTGGTACAATCCAACCCCAATGCGTGAAAAATACATAATCAGGTTTAAAGTTTACTAATCCTTCAACAGTAAGGTCGTTTTCATTCTTATAAAATTTTACAATGTGGGCATCAATTGTAGACGGCGCGAGTTTAAACCAATTTTTTGAACAACATATGGCAAGTCGCATTCTAGACCTCTAATTTTCTAACTACTTCAAAGGCCTCGGCAAGTTCGTAACCGACCTGATTTCCGCGATGTTTGGCAAGATTCTTGATGCCTTCTATTGATCTAATATGCGGGTATTTCCTCATTTCAGTATCATACTTCTTTAACGCACTTTCTTTATAGGACCATTGTTCAGCAATGTTGATGAATAAATTCGGAGAAAATAAACCTGTGATTGATGGGCAACCATAGTCAGTGGCGGATGCGACCTCAAACAATCTCAATTCTTTACATATTTCGTCTGGCTGAGGCCTGAAAGCCGTCAAAACTGCATTGGCTACCACTCTATGGTCTATGTTTAAATCTGCTGCGCTATGGGTGTAAACAAGTGAAGGTTTATATTTAATTTTAGCTTTTTCGATAGCTTTAACTACCTCGATCAAGGGATATGAGTCCATCGCATTATCGTTAAAATTGTAACAGTCGCCCCACTCAAACCCTAATTCTTGACTTGCAGAAACAGACGAAGTTTTTCTATCTGCTTTTGCACTTTTATCTGCGCTGTCTCTCGCACTAACGCCATCAGTCATTGAAATGGCAAAAACTTTATCATCGTTTGAGACATGCTTAACGATTGTTCCACCCATTGAGATCGTCTCGTCATCAAAATGTGCAACAACTACTAAAACCACTTCATTCATTTTCTGCACCACCCATCAACTATTGATCGCTAAAGTTCCACCTCGATTGCCAATAACGCCGTAAAATTGAATACATAGTCAAAAACTTTGGCGTATTTGATTTCCTGTTGATCAACAACCGTTTGTTTAATTGAGCCTATTTTTTCTTTAAATTAGGCGTTTGATTGGACTTTTCAGTGACCCCTACCAAGCTGTCCACCCACCATCAACTACCAAATTGGCACCATTTACATAACTTGCTGCCGGCGAAGCTAAAAACAAAATCGGGCCACGGATTTCATTTGAAGTCCCCACTCGACCGAGTGGCACCCGCTTTGCTAGCCTTGAGACAAAACTTGGCTCCGATTGTTTAACTTGACCTGAAGGGAAGGCGCCCGGTGAAATGCAGTTCACCCTGATACCCTGCGGGCCAAGTTCACAAGCCGCATAACGCGTCCATTGAATTAGGGCTGCTTTCGCAGCGCCATAAAATGGCGGATTTGCTTGCTCATAGGAATTGTACATCTCGATATCTGGACTGACAAAACCATACATTGATGCGACGTTGATAACGCAAGCGTCACCTGACTGCTCTACGCCACGCCTAAGCCCACCCAAAGTTTCTTTAAGCAAATTTTGCGCTCCAACAAGAACTACTTCAAAGCTATTTCGGTATTGATTCGATTCTGCAGTCAAAATAGTGCCCGAGTCACCCGCATAAGCGTTATTTATCAAAACATGAAGAGGTTTTTCAGCTATTGCCTTTAGAGACTCCTTTATATCCGACTCTTGGGTGACATCAAAAACAAGTGGTTCAGCAGAATAATGATGCCTCTTCATGGTATTAACGAAGTTTTCAGCATGAACACGGTTCCGGCTATTGACCAAAATGTGCGCACCAACCTCCGCAAGTGCATATGCCATAGAACTTCCCAAATGCCCCGTTGCCCCAGTTATAAGAACTGTTTTTCCCTGCATCGAAAATAAATCACCTGCACCAATCATCTGCTCATCTTATCCACAGGGAAGGGTCCAAGGTTTGGGCATCAACTATTGGCCGGCTTGATTCAATTTCTTCTAACTTGGAGGCGCCAAGTAATGGCTTATTGAAGTATAAAATGTTTTTTTCCATTTGTTCTTGAGTTTCCATCCCAACCACGACACCATCAACCCAACTTTGAGAACGGGCATATCTTAAACATAGGTCTGCAATATCATCACAGCCATTAATTTGAACCGTTTCTTGCAACCAAGAAAATATTTTTAATGGGGCAGAACAGTGCGCACGTTGCCAAAGATCACTGTCAAGCCTCAGCAGTAGACCTTGAAGAAACGCGCTACGAACATGCACTAAAAGATCCCTATTAATTTTTGCCTGTATCAAACCATTTTCTAATTCACTCCACCTCCAATCAATAAGATTGAAAGGCATCTGGATAAAACCAACAGATTCATTTCCCAACGCAAGCGACAACTCTTCGGGGCTTTGAATTGAGACACCCAAAACATCGATAACAGACTCTCGCTGAAGCTCAAGAAGACGATCCCAAATCTTTCCATCAAACTCTGTTAATTGATATGCACGATGCAACATCAGCACATCAAGCGACTTTTGTCCGAGTTGCATGCAAGACTCGAATATGCTTGCGTCAACCCAAGCTTGCACTGACCTAGGGTCTGCATTTTTGGGAATTTTCATATCAGGAGACAGCTTAGTAATAACTTTAACGCGAGCTTTCCAACCACCAGAGAGGGACTTGCTAATAACTTGTTCACTAGCACCATAGGCTCTTGCGGTATCAAAGTATTCAACACCATTAGCAATTGCCGTTCTCAACATTAGCTTTGTTTTTGAGAGGCTAGGCCTACCGGTTTGATTCGCGATGCCATACTTCAAACCAATTTGAGCTGTACCAATAACAAGCTTAGGAACCGGTAAACGGGAAATTGGCTGATAAAACCCTTTTTCCAGAAGCTGAATCAAGTCTAGACATGACACAAAAACAGGATCTGATACTCTAGAAAATATGTTACAAATGTTCAAATAATCTTCATATTGGTCAACTGAACAACGATAATGTGCTTTTTTCAGAAGATTGTAAGTCTCAAAATAATCGACGCCATATTTCCGCTTTATAAATGGCGTCACATGTTCTTGATCATTGGGACATTTTGTTGTGAGCGCAGCTTCACGTAAATATTTGATACGTGTCACCTCAAGACTGACTCCGTAGGGCAAGCCAGAATAAACGCCCCCGCAACAAAGATACTTTGACGAACGACGTTGGAAATCAACAACCACTTCGTCTATCAAGGCACCATCCGGAAAGCTGTTGTCTGCAGTTAGCCTGACAAAAATTGTATCGTCTTCAATTTTTTCAACAGCACTTACCACACGCGCTAATGTGTTATGCAAGTTTCCACGGAAAAATGGCACCTCATACTTTACCAATATTTTAACGAGTTCGTCATCATCGGGTTCAGATGATGTCGCAACAATCACTCTCCTGCCAGTGTTCGCAGCGCGTCTGGCAGCCAAAACCACAAGCGGCATTCCAGCAACTGGCAACAACACTTTTGCTGGAAGGCGAGAAGAGCCTGTTCGAGCTTGAATTACCACGATACATTGCGAACTTTCACTCATTTTTTACAGATTAACAGTCGGAGTGCGGTCACAACATCGTCCACTTGACCATCACTCATAGTTGGATACATCGGAATAGAAATCACTTCTCTAAAATATCGCTCAGCCTCAATGCAATAATTTGCCTTGAAACCCAGTTCTTCATAATAGGGCTGTCTGTAAACAGGGATATAATGTAAATTGGCATTTATACCAGAGGCATGAAGCTTGTTAAAAACTTCTTGCTGTGTTGGTTGACACTCACCCGATATTAACCGGATAGGATAAAGATGGTAACTAGAATAACTGTCGGGATGTTGCCATGGCGTCTTTAGAGATAAATCACGCAATTCGGAATTGTAACGATTAGCTATAATGTGGCGTCTTTCGACATATTTATCTAATCGCTTTATTTGGCTCACTCCCAGCGTAGCTTGAATGTCAGTCATGCGATAGTTATAACCTAAACAAACTTGTTGATAATTCCAAACCTCTTCAACAGGCCTGCAACGCATTTCATTTGGGTCATTTGTCATGCCATGACTGCGATAAAGACGCATACTTTTCGATATTTCTGGATCATTTGTGACTGCTACCCCACCCTCACCCGTTGTGATAATCTTAACAGGGTGAAAACTGAACACTGTAATGTCAGAGAAACGGCAGTTACCAATTTGGTTATTCTTGTATTTGCCTCCAACTGCATGTGACGCATCTTCAATAATTTTAAAGCCATATTTTTCACTGAGTGCATGAATAGCAGCCATATCACAAGATTGACCACATAGATGCACCGGCACCACAACCTTTGGTAGCTTGCCAAACTTTTCTGCTTGAGCTAATTTTTCCGCCAAACCAGACACACTCATATTGTAGGTTCGCGGATCTATATCAACAAAGTCCACGTGAGCACCACAATAACGGCCGCAATTCGCTGAAGCCAGAAACGTCACTGCACTAGTCCAAAGCCAGTCTCCAGGACCCAAGTTAAGTGCCATACAAGCAATATGCAGGGCTGATGTAGCACTGTTGACAGCAACGGCATGATTTGCGCCACAATAATTTGCTACCTCTTGCTCAAACAAAGGCACTACCGGACCTTGAGTCAGAAAATCAGACTGCAGGACTTTGACCACAGCATCTATGTCGCTCTTGTCTATTTCATGCCGCCCGTAGGGAATCATAGTCCTATGCTTTCTTCATCATTTCACGATTGTGCGCTATCCATTTTTGCAAATGTTCAACGCTCATCCATTCCGAGTTATTATCGGATGAATAAGTGAAGCCAAGACCGACCGGGGTGCCACCATTGATCCGGCCGGGATCTTTACTCCAATTGTGGATTGCCGGCAAAATCTTAAAATAACCATCATATTCAAAGGTAAAAGGCGCATCTTCGGAAGCTATCATCTGTTCATGCAGTTTCTCACCAGGGCGAACTCCAACAACCTTATATTTAGCGTTCGGTGCGATCGCTCGAGCAATATCAATGACTTTCATAGATGGTATCTTTTTTACATAAATCTCACCTCCGATCATGTCATCAAAGGCATGCCAAACTAAATCGACCCCCTCTTCCAAAGTAATCATGAAACGCGTCATGCGTATGTCAGTGATAGGCAAACTGTCTTTACTCAACTGAGTAAGGAAAAAGGGGATCACCGAACCTCGCGAACCCATTACGTTGCCATAACGCACCACTGAGAACCGAGCATTCTTTGGGCTGCTGTATGAATTACCAGCAATAAACAACTTGTCAGACGCTAGCTTTGTTGCGCCATAGAGATTTGCTGGACTGCTAGCCTTATCAGTCGAGAGTGCAACTACCCTTTTAACACCAGCATCAATGCAAGCATCGATGAGGTTCATCGCACCAATAATATTAGTCTTCACACACTCAAACGGGTTATATTCCGCCGTTGGCACAATTTTAGTAGCTGCAGCATGTACAACAAAGTCAATCCCTTTAAGTGCCCGTGACAACCTCTCTTTATCACGCACATCCCCGATGAAAAAGCGTACACGGTCATCGCCCTCGAAGAGCTTTGCCATGCTCCACTGTTTCATCTCGTCACGCGAGTATATCACTAAGCGGCGAGGATTGTATTTGGCCAGGGTCATTGGAACAAAAGCATGTCCAAATGAGCCTGTTCCTCCTGTAATCAGGATACTTGAATTATCTAACATGGAACCTCAGTGTTAGTTGAGACAAAAACTCTAAATCGTTTGCCAGATTTGCACCTGCGATTACAAGTTTGTAAAAATGTGCCGCAAATATGTTCACAAGTCGACTTCCTTCAATTCTCCAACCCAAGCTTCCATCCAGCCATCATCCGTATTGGCCACAGCGTCACAAAAATACTGTCGCGCACTCTGAACCTTGTCAGTTCTCCACCATGAAAGAGGATCGAGATAAACCTCGTTTAGCGTGTGTGCCGCGGATTCTGGTGTATAATGGAGGATACCGGCACCCACCAAACGGTCAAAAATGTGCTGCATTGGATGCCTTATCTCATAAAAGACAGGATTCCAAAAAATAATTGACGGAAAATCAGCTGACAGCGCTTCCAGATATGTAGTTTCATTACCAGTGTGAACCGCGAGGCGACACTTCTTTAGCTCACCAATGAAATTAGACTCCTTGCCTAATTGTTTTTTTGTGCCACGCTGTATTCGCAGGTCAGGAGCAAAATCCTCGACTCTTTTTTTATCCTCCCAAGGATCATTGAAATATCGCCACAAAAGAAGTTCTCGCACTGGTGTAATCAAACACTCATAAAATTTACGCTGCTCCTCAAAATAATCGAGCATATGAGGACCGCAAATGCCACTTTCGGCGAATGTTTTATAGCGTGCTTGAGTGGTTGCAATCCACATAATGCTTCCTTTTGGGTTCGATTCAGAAAGTTGCTTTTTTGTCTTCCACAAACGCAGGGAAGGCATACGCTTCACTTTTGTGTCTCCCCCTAATGTTGAGCCCCATGTATAGTACTTATCGAACGCTCTGATAAAATGTTGGTCGAGGAAAATATGGCGAGCCGTTCCATAACCTCCTCCATGCTGCATAGCAAACACCTTGGTCCCACTCTTTTCAGTATGATAAGCCGCCCAAAATTCAAAACAATAGCGGTAATTTATTGTGTAAGCAGTAACAGCAACCTTTGGAGCCTTAGGACCAAGTCTCAGAACCCTATCGTGCACATCTCGGTACAACTCAACGTAAGTCATCGGTATTTGCTCAGGAATTAACTCGTTGAGCAACTCCTCGAAAGGAACTGCACTTGCCGGAAAAGATAGGGCAGCACGCATTTGGAGATCAGGCTCCTTGCTTGAAGGAGCTATTTTTTTCCCATGAAAGAGGTAAGGTATCTCGCCAAGAGAAAGCTGCAAACGTAACTGATCCACTAAGGACAGGTAAATGGTGCCCACAAAAACAAAGTCCGGTTTGAAGTGGCGCAACAAGCTAGGGTAAACTTCTACAGCCAAGACCGCCAAACTCTGCCTAAAAAATGTTTCTGGGCCTTTTTTTAATTGCCGAACAATTTCATCAAAAACTCTTCCCAGACTTGATTTTGGTAACATGGAGGACGGGCCATCCGTTGAAAAGTGCCTCAAACTCTTTTCCTCGAAAGGGATCCCTCCAAGCCATTTAATAATCCGACTGTAGAGGTAAAGGTTATATGAGTCATGACCGAAAGAAACGACGGCTTGAGGTGTCCACCGCTCAGTAGAGCATATCCAAGTGTTTGTAACTAGGCCGCTGTCCCTTGCCGCGCTGATCGATAAATACCGATCATAAAGTGCGTCGATAAAAGATCTTAACCATATTCCTATTATAATACGCCAATAGCGCGACGAATAGTTTAACCCATGAACACGGTTAAGCCGATCACTAAGAAGCGCCAAATATTTTTCATATATTGCGTCGATTTTATTGACATCGCTGTCAAACTTCTGTCGATCATCCCAGTGGTAAGGTAAGGTTTGATGTTCTAAGCTTGACCAAATTTTTCGTTCACTGTAGAGCTTGCACCATTCACCAAGGAACAATGTTGTTTCATTTTTTTTCCAAAAACGGCGATCGGCTGTTGTTACCAAAAACATCTCAAACACCCAAATTAATCTAAATAACTTTTAACATTTCAACGTTCACCACACACCCCAGCCACCGTCAACGGGTATCACTTGCCCGCTAACATATTCGGACAAATCACTTGCAAGATAGGCGATCGCACCACGTAGGTCGTCTTCAGAACCCATTCTACCCAGAGGAGTACGCCTTACATATCGATTCACAAAAACATCTGGCTGATCCCTTAAGATACCACCAGGCGAAATAGCATTTACTCTAACATGGGGTGCTAATGTTGTTGCAAGCCATCGAGTCAACTGAAGCAAACCGCCTTTGGATACGCTGTACGCTGCCGGATTTCCCATGCCTGTCTCGGAATATAACTCCCAATCTGGTCCGTATTCTCCATAGATTGAGCCTATGTTAATGATAGTTGAGTTTGGTGAACTTCTTAACAATGGAAACAATCCCTGACACAAATGAAATGGCGCAGTTAAATTCACTTCCATGGCTCGGCGCCATGTATCAACCGATTGCTGTTCGAAAGGCACTGCCCACCCTTGAAGGCTAGAGCTTCCCACAAATGCAGCGTTATTGATAAGTATATTGAGGTTTGGGTGCTTCTTTTTAATCAGGTCCATCAGTACAATGCGTTGGCCGTGTTGCTCAAGGTCACAGTGATAATAGCAAACAAGCACACCCCACTTTTCGCGCAAGGAACAAGCTATTTCCGCCAAATTTGTCTCAAGGCGGTCGACTAGTATAAGGTCAGCACCCAATTCAGCGAGAGTATCGGCCATAACAAAACCGAGGCCACCCGAAGCGCCTGTAATAAGCACATTGCGGTTCTGAAGGCTCATCAATACTTTAAGGCTGCTCAATTTGGATCCAGTTTCTGCAAAAGAACGAGCTCTGCTATCTTAAAATCAAGCAAACTATCAATGTCAATTGCACGCTCTAATGGAACATGAATAGCGCGAACACTACCTTCAAATACTGACTGATGCGTTAAAATAAATTCAGGATTTACGACATATGCTACGGTAGTCATATCAAAAACAGTCGGAACGTCCTGACGACGTGTTATCGATGAATTTGGCGGTATTACAAGTCCGACAGTGCCATCACAGTTCAACTTGACCATATTAAAATATGGACTTCGCTGTGCATCTGTGACCGTGAGGACGGTGTCTACATTATGTTTTGCATATTCATCTAAGCACTTTTCTATATCAACCGGTGACCTCAGTGGGGAGGTGGTTGGAACGGAAACAAATACTTCCGGCAACCTACCCTCTGTATTAAAAAAATAATTCAAAGCATGGCGCCAGGCCATCCACTCTGGGCTAGTGTCACTCGCAAGATTTGAAGGGCGAATAAACGGAACTTCAGCACCATATTTTTTCGCTAAATTCGCAATTTCTTGCGAGTCTGTCGAAACTATCACACGTTTGATGCGCGGGACGGAAAGGGCCTGCTCAACGGACCAAGCAATGAGCGGTTTTCCGGCCAACATTCGTGTGTTTTTTCCAGGCAGCCCTTTCGAGCCGCCTCGGGCAAAAATAAATGCTACTGCTTCCACAATAAAAACCTTTTGATCAATGCCCTAAGAGTTTATGTCGACCCTTGTCTTTGTTTCTGCTGCCAGCCTTACTGCATCAATAATCTCTAAAACTTTCAGGCCTTCCTCCGCACTAATCAACGGTCGAGCGCTTCCCTCTACACTTGACAAAAAGGCCTTCCATTCAGAGCGATAGCTTTCGTCACGAACAGCTTCATGCCGAAAGACCTCAATCCAACTCTGAGTATTTGTTTTAAACAATTCGACTGTTCCACTGAGACCATTCCATCGAAGGCTACCCAATTTACCAATAGCAGTGCACAGCCTTGTAGTGTCGTGCCTAACAAAATCCATGTTGACTGCCGCAATAATCTGGTTTTCGTCTTCCTTGCCTAGCAAACCAATAATCAAATGGGCACAATCCTCAACATCTATCTCTAAGTCACTCTGTTTAAAGAGAGCAGCTTGAACCCACACCGCATCGCCAAATATCCAAAGTAAATAGTCTAGCTCGTGACTCAGCTCACTTAGCGCGCCCCCACCAAGAGATCGTCGCGCCGACACACCTAGCTTGTAGTCAGTATCAGGACGCCAATTGAGCAAACTCTGGCCAACTTCACATCTTACCGACCAGACAGCACCAATGATATTGTCTTCCAGAAGAGATTTAAATCGCCTTAACGATGGTAAGTATCGAAGGTTGTAACCAGTTACTAATTGGATTTTTGCGACATTGCAGATTTTTAACAATTCAGCAACCCCATTTGCTGAAGCTGCGAGTGGCTTCTCAATTAATAGGTGGACGCCGGCCATAGCCAAAGGGATGGCAACGGAAAGGTGGTAGCTTGGTGGATTTGCGATTACCGCTATCTGTGGCGCAAACGCGAGAGCTTGGTCCATTGTAGAGAACGAATAGTCAACAGCGTCTGGTTTGTCCTGATCAGGTTTGTGTCGCAAAACAGCGACTTTGGCACGAGGCAAAATTTCGCGAGCTAATCTCAAGTGGCGCCGTCCGATACTGCCCAAGCCGACAATAAGTATCCGCTCAATTAGCACAAAATCGTCTCAGGATTTTTAAGCCGACTTCACCACTTTTTTCTGGATGAAATTGACATCCAACAACATTTTCTCGTTCAATAACCGCTGGGATTGATTTTCCACCATAAATGCAATCCGCAATGGAATGATTGATATTGTTGGGGCTGACCATAAAAGAGTGGATGAAGTAAACAGGGTCGCACGGTTTTATGTCCTGCAACACTGTGCCTTGCCAATTTGCAAGCCTCTCGGGTAAAACAAGCCCATTCCAGCCAATGTGCGGGCTTTTTTGTATTCGTCCGTCCGCTGTGGCAACCGGTATTGGCACCACTCTTCCAGGAATTAGGCCAAGCCCAATGGTTTCGCCAAATTCTTCGCTGACATCGAGCAGCATCTGCATACCCAAGCATATGCCCATCAGGGGTGTGCCGCAAGCTCCAACCTCTTGAACCACTATGTCTAAGCCTTGTCGACGAATTTCTGTCATAGCGTCCGAGAATGCTCCAACACCTGGCAACACCACACGACTTGCTTTACGGATTTCATCTGGATCTGAGCTCACTTTAACCGTTACCCCGCAATGTTCCAAAGCTCTCCGCACACTCAGCAGGTTGCCAACCCCATAGTCGATAACCGTAACATCAGAATATTTCATAATTACGAACCGGAATTCCTGCTTTTTGGGCTAAGATGCGAATGCTATCTATCGAAGCCCGCTCATAGTGAAGTGTGTCAGCCATCGCTACAGCGTCTGCTCCACCTTGTTCGACCACATCAACAAAGTCTTGCGGCTTGCCCATTCCCCCGCTGGCAATTACCGGTACAGGAACCGCCGAAGTCACTGCAGAGACTAGCGAAATTTCAAAACCTTTTCTCGTACCCTCACGGTCTACAGAAGTAAGCAAAACTTCGCCCGCACCGAGAGCTACACCACGCTTGACCCAATCAACAACATCCAGGCCAGTGCGCTCGCGACCGTTATCTGTATAAACCTCCCAACGGTCAATACCGCACTGCTTGGCCTCTACGGATAACACCATGCATTGGCTGCCAAAGCGGCGCGCAATATCGTTAATGAGCTGAGGATCAGCAACCGCTGCAGTATTTACTGCCACTTTATCTGCACCGGAGCGCAATATCCGCGTTGCATCATCTACTGATCGCACTCCCCCTCCCACTGTTAATGGAACAAATATATCCTTGGCAGCTTCACTTATAATTTCACATAAGTGGTTACGTCCGTAAAGGCTTGCCACACTATCCATGTAAATCAGCTCATCGATACCCTGCTCATAATAGCGTAATGCATACTTGTTTGGTGCACCAATGATGCGGAGCCCTTCCAAATGAATTCCCTTGATAAGATTAGGCCCCTTGATGTCTAATCGTCCAATTAGCCGAATATTTCTCATACAAAATAGCCCAATATCATCCCTCTGACAAAGGGTGACGCAACATCCACTTCCCATCTTCGTTATACCAAATGTGGGGTGACCTGAAGCGGTTGGTTAACAATTCAAAATAGTCCAGATCCATAATCGGCTCTTCAAACATTTTACTTGCTTCTGGAAACTGATTATTGGGAATACTCAAATAGCGGACTAATTCATTCATAAATCGTTCCGGGAACTCATGGTCAAAACGCTTTACCAGCGCCACACCTTCCTTCCTATCAATGTCACCGGAGCGTATCTCTTGTGCAGCATCGTAGCTTGCACGACCGATACCAAACTTGACGCCTGTTGTATAGTAATGCAGATCATCAATGCGATCATCAATGCTATTGTATTTTGAGTATGTTCCCGGCGTTCGTTCAGGGGAGGCCTCAAAGTCCCCGTGCTCAACAGCATAGTAGTAGCAGGCTTGTGGATGCCATTTGAGGTAATAACCCAAGTAGTGAACCTCAACCTTTTTTTCTTCAATTAAATTTTGATCAGCAGGTAAATAAGGTAAAAGATCAGCCTTATCGACACCAAAATTTGAAATTAAATCAGCAGTTGAAACACCACCCAGATAGATTTCAGTTTGGCCGTCAGCCGCGAAGTAGGCTTCATTCCTTCTAGCAGTATCAGCGCCACCAATCGGGTTTCCGTATTCAGCTTCATTCTCTCCATAGAAAACCAAAGGGATATCAAATAATAGCGCCATTTTTGGTGCAAGCGCCTTTTGCCCAAACATGAAGGCTTGAAAAGGATGAAAAAGGATTTCAGTGGACAACCGGGTCAATAATCTATGGACACGGCCATTTGGCGTCATCAAATAGTTATCATGGCCCGCGTGGATCCATGATTGGAAGTTTTTCCATCCCCATTCCGTGTAAATGTGGGGAGCCCAAGTTACTGTAAGAGGATGCATACCATATTTAGTTTTCAAAATATGAGACGCGTAAAAACTGTCCTTACCTCCAGAACCAGGGACAATACAGTCATAGCTGCCATCATTTTTCCTGTGTTTGTCGCACAAATCACGCAATTGCCGCTCTCGATCAACCCAATCAGTGTTCACGTTTTTACGTTCTGCTAGGACACAGGCATCACAGACCCCTTTCTTGTCAAAATTAATCGTCTCTTTAGTGCTTTCTTTTGTGTGTTTGTATTCGATTGCAGAATTTGGCCGCTGGTTAGAAATGACACATTTCTTGCAGAAAGTAACAGTCGCAGGAAGACCATAAAAAGGAGCAGGCGCAATATATTCTTTTGTAAAATGAGTTAAATCGATGGGCTTTGGGTATTTTATCTTTTCCATGTTACATTCTTTTTTGAAGTTGTTAGGTTGGCTTTATTCAAGTCATCAGGGTTACCAACATCCAACCAAAGTTCGTGGAGCGGATAAGCCACTGTAGTTTTTGATTTTGCCCTCAATCGCTCAAAAAGCTCAGGCATGTCACAAGCAATATCTGAGGGTAAATGGTTCAGAGCGTCTGGCGACAACACGTACACTCCAGCGTTTACATGGCTGCACACGACAGGCTTTTCTTCAAAGCCAACTATCTCAGCACCTTGCGTTAGCACCACTCCATATGGGTTTTGCCACTCATGGACCCGCACCGCCATACTAGCAGAAGCTCGATGATGAAGGTGAAAATCTAGGAAGTCTCCATAGTTTATATCAGTGATCACATCCGCATTAGTGACTATAAAGCTGGATTTTGGTTTTGACTGCAGCAAGCTTAAAGCGCCGGCAGTACCCATAGGGGTTCGCTCTCGCAAATATTCAATATTTACACCAAAGCGAGCTCCGTCACCAAAGTAGTCTTCAATCATCTCACCTAGATGATGAATGGCCAATACAAATTGTTTGAAGCCCTCAAGTTTTGCCCGGGCAATAATATGTTCCAACATCGGCTTGCCCGAAATACGCACCATTGGTTTAGGACAGTTTTCTGTATAAGGCAAAAGGCGTGTACCTTTACCTCCCGCCATTATCACCATCAGGTTGGGACGCGAAACTGGGGTAATCATTTCATCCCACAAATGAAGGCCAACTAATTGATTGGCTTGGTCTACAACCGGAATTTGTTGTATTTTGTTTATTCTCATCAACTCCATAACTACATCACGTTCCAAACCCGGAGAAACGACCAGCGGATCTCGATTTATAACGCTTGTGACTGGACTATCAATAGTTAAACCTCTCAGCAATCCACGCCGAACATCTCCATCTGATATAGTGCCGATTAACTCTTGGTTTTCAGTGACCACAAGAACAATTCTAATGCCCAATCTATTAAGGTTGGACACAATTTCCTTGATTGTGGAACTTGCAGAAGTGACAGCTTCACGCCAGATGTGAAGTGGCTCACTCATTCGGAGTTTTCAGGGTCAAGTATAGATAAGTCATAGAATTTTTTCATGAATGGTTTTTTAATTTCAAAATTTTTCAATTCAGTCACTACTTTTTCGCTAGCACCACCATCACCATAAGGATTTTTAGTTTGACCCACCACACCTCTAAACGAATCAGAATACAGCCTAATCAACGCGTCTGAAATGCTGGCCTGGTTGGCTTCACAGTTTATCACACTACTGGCCTGCAATCGTCCTTTTTGCCGAACACCAATGTTAATGGTCCCCTTTTTGAAACTTGGCACCTCCAGCAAACCACTCGAAGAGTTGCCTACAACCCCATCTACATGGGCAACGCATGACAAGTAACGCAATTGTCCAAGCGATGAATACGCGTGTGCATTTGGATATTTTGTAATGAATTGATTGATCATTTTCCTCAATTCACGACCATTTGTATCTGAGTTAGGCATGGTTATGATAAGGCGTGTGTCTTTTAGTTCAGCTAAAGACGCTAACAGTTCGCTCATCTGGGCTACCGCATTTTCAGATTCTAATGTAACAGGATGAAAGTTGATTAGAAGGCTTTTTAATCCCAGCTCAAAGCCAAGCGACTCCTCAAGTTCCGCCCTATCCAGCAATTTTAGGCGTTTTATGTTGTCAATGCCAAGACCACCAACTAGGAAAACCCGTTCAGGCTGTTCGCCAAGTTGAATGACGCGACGTCGGTATTCCTCGGCAGCAACAAAGTGGAGGTTGGACATTTTGGTGATGGAATGTCGAAACGCCTCATCAAAAGCGCCTAACGTAGTTTCTCCCCCATGCAGATGCGCAACAGGTATACACGCCACCAAGGCCGCAGCTACAGATGCAAAGATCTCATACCGATCGCCGAGTACAACTATCAAGTCAGGCATTAATTCGTCAAAAGCATCAGCCATACCTATAGTTGCTAACCCCATTGATTTTGCAATGCCGACAGCTGTGTCTGAGCTTGTCAGCATCTCAACCTTTCGGTCGATTTGAAAACCGTCAGCCTCGATTTCACGAAAGGTAAGGCCAAATTCAGGCGACAAATGCGTTCCGGTAGCAATCACTTGAAGCTCGAGGTGGGGGTCGTCTTTGATACCCTGCATCACCCAACGAAGCAGGCCATATTCAGCTCGGGTTCCGGTAATAACACATATTTTGCGGTTCATATTTTTATTAATTCATTTGGTAGAAAATCCCGAGATGCTCTGCGACCGACCACTTCATCCCAAAGCATTGGCGATAGTCCAGTTCCAGGTCGCTTGGCAGTGATGTTGCTAGCACTAAAAAGCTCACCAGCATGAATTGCACGAGAAGCAACAAGCGACTTACGTGCTATTGCCTTATTTTTCTGCTCGCTTGGGCTAGGCCGCTTGATACCATCACCAAGTGCACGCTCCACGTTCCGTATGGCGACGACCATTGACTCGAATTCATGCGGCTCAAGGCTGGCCAAATGGTCGGGTCCGGGCAGGTTTCGGTCGAGGGTAAAGTGCTTTTCAATGACAGAGGCCCCGAGAGAGACCGCGGCGATCGGCATTTCAATGCCCGCTGTATGGTCCGAATAGCCCACCTCACATCCAAAAGCCACCTTCAAACTAACCATTGCCCGTAAGTTTACATCACAAACTGGCGTAGGGTACTCCGTATTACAATGGAGGATACTAATCATCTCACGCGGTGTTCCCGCTTGCTCCACAACATCGATAGCATGTTCAATTTCAGCCATATTTGCCATGCCAGTTGATAAAAGAACCGGCAACCTTAGGCGACTAATGTGGCGCAACAGAGGTAGATTGGTGATTTCTCCTGATGGAATTTTGACGCAGTCCAAACCTAAATCAACCAACATGTCGAAGCTATCAGTATCAAACGCAGTGGACAGGAATCTAATACCATGCGAACGACATTCATTAATTAGGATCTCATGGTCGGATCTTGAAAGCTCAAGCTCACGAACCATTTCGGACTGGCCCTCATCTGGATTTGTAGCGCCTCTTTGATATTCAGCCTTCGGGGTATCAGGGACCATGATCTTATCGGTTACAAAGGTTTGAAACTTAACCACATCAGCACCCGCTGCGGCTGCGCTTGCAACCAACTGCTTGGCCTTTTTGAGATCACCATTATGATTTACTCCGGCTTCAGCAATAATTAATGCGCGCATTTTCTACTCTTAGCAGAAGCGTCATCATAAAATGCTGAAAGCTCACAATGAAGGGCAGCAAGTTGACAGCCTAAATGAATTACTTCGGTGCCGATAAATGTTGCGAATACAGGAGGCTTTCGTCTGTAAGATGCAAACTCACGCTGAAAAAGTTCAACATAAGCACCTCCCTCAGAAACAAAAGTTGAACCCATGCTTTCCATCAAATACTCCGCTTTGTTGCCCCTGAATACTGGACAAGGATAGGAGTAAATCCGTTCCTGTAGTACTCATCGCAGGTAAACTAGGTTAGACTATTAAATATAATACCTTCAAACGTTGTAGATGTCTGATTTGTATTTTACGAGGTTCAGAGGATCCCTGAACCAGTCAATGGTCTCCTGCAGACCCTGGCGAAGGGTGTATTCTGGCTTAAAACTAGCAAGTTCGCTGATCTTTTTGTTATCACAACATAGCCTAAACACCTCAGATTTATCAGGCCTTTTACGCTGTTCATCAAGCACAAAATCAACATCACTATTCATGAGTTTACGGATAAGATTCAGGGTATCGCCGATTGAGATTTCATAATTCGAACCAATATTTAAGGTCTCGCCAATAGCTCTATCGCAACGAGCCAGCGCAAGAAAGCCACGACAAGTGTCGGCTACATAGTTAAAATCACGCGTAGGTGTGATATCGCCAAGCCTGATTTCCTTCGCGCCACTGGCAATCTGGCCTATAATGTTTGGTATTACTGCGCGTGCAGATTGGCGAGGTCCGAATGTGTTGAACGGTCGCGCTATGATAACAGGCAAGTCAAACGTGTTAAAGAAACTCATCGCCATAGCGTCTGCGCCAATCTTGGACGCACTATAAGGGGATTGCGCTTGAAGCGGGTGCTTTTCGTTGATGGGCACATATTGCGCAGTCCCATAAACCTCGCTGGTAGATGTATGGATTACACGCTCAACACCGTTCTCCAGTGCCGCCTGAAAAATATTTAGTGAGCCTTTAATGTTGGTTTCAACATAACTGTCCGGGGCATGATAGGAATAAGGAATAGCGACCAACGCAGCGAGATGGAATATAATATCAACATCCTTCGTTATATGTTTACAATAGTGCGTATCACGCACATCACCACTCAAAACCTCTATTTCATTTAAACAGTTAACATCCTCAAGCCAACCCCAGTAATTAAAGGAATTATACTGCGATAGCGCCTTTATTTTATAACCTTCAGATACCAACAGTTCAGTTAGATGAGACCCAATAAAGCCGTCAGCACCGGTAATTAAAACTTTTTTCATCTCGTCGCCGCCATTCTGCGGAAGCTTGGGCTTCGCTCAAGTAATTCTTCGTATTTACCTTGCGCCACTACCCGCCCATTCTCCATCTCTATGATAAAATCGCAGCGCCGCACGGTACTGATCCGGTGAGCAATTATTAGCACGGTAAGCTCTCTACCCAGCCCCTCAATGGCCTGCATTACCAACTGTTCAGTAGTGTTGTCCAAAGCACTAGTAGCCTCGTCGAATACAAGGACACTGGCTTTCTTATATAGCGCTCGCGCAATACCTATTCGCTGGCGTTGCCCACCAGACAGGCGGATGCCACGCTCTCCCACATTCGCTTCGTAACCCTCCGACCCACTCTCAATGAAATCACTGATCTGCGCTTGACTTGCCGTATGCCGAACCCGAACCATATCTATTTGCTCTGACGGCACGCCAAAAGCAATATTTTCTGCTATGGAAGCGTCAGCGAGATAAATACTCTGCGGAACATGCGCGATACTCCGTTGCCAA
>Ga0181562_10001114_pt1 | contig 22015 bp, 18 predicted proteins | sample 011ome_26_FD_139344 | JGI IMG/M metagenome (GOLD analysis project Ga0181562, IMG submission 139344) | Coastal salt marsh microbial communities from the Groves Creek Marsh, Skidaway Island, Georgia - 011511BT metaG (megahit assembly) | ecosystem: Environmental > Aquatic > Marine > Intertidal...
GATGGAATCTATTGGGCAGTCATCAATTGGTTTGATTTCGATTTTAGAGAAGATTGATAATCAGATTCAGATAGATAGATCTGATATAAATCCACTTGATATGACACATGCATTTCCAAGAGACAGAATAAACCTTATTAGAGAAAAAATATATTCACAAAAAAATAGCTCGCTCAGAGACGCAAACGACCTTGTTATTAGACACAATCTTATGCGAGCAAAAATTATAGGTTATATGAAATTCCCCAATATTTTTGCCACCAACTCAATATATTTCAAGTACCAAAAATCCATTAGGTTATATAAAAGTGGGAAACTAGATGATGCATTATTAATTTTAAATGATCTAAATGAAGAAATAGAGTCCGTTTATTTTACTGAATTAATAGCACAGATTTATTTTGAAAAAAAACAATACAATAAAACACTCCAGTATATCAATAAAGCCTTAGAAAATAATGAAAGAGAAACCCAATTTTCTATATTAAAAGCAATGACTTTACTAGAAACAGGAGGTTCTGAAAATATTCTAGAAAGCATTAATATTCTAAATAGTTTTAATAGTTACATATTTGACTCAAACCAAAATCCTCAAATCTATTGGTATCTTTCAAAAGCATATTTCAAAATTGAAAATATTGGTTTGGCTGATCTAAATATTGCCAAATATTATTCTATAACCAACCAAACAGATAGAGCAATTAATTTTGCAGAACGAGCAAAAAAAAATCTAACTATATATTCCAACGAATGGATACAGGCTGATGACATATCAAAAACTATGAATTAGTAAAATAATTAATTTAAATTTAATCAGTTTCAGTTTAAACATTATAAAATGGGACAAAATAATAAAATTGTTATAATTAATGGACCTAATTTAAATCTTTTGGGGAAAAGAGAACCTGAACATTATGGAGATAAAACTCTTGATGAAATTAGAGTAGCTTGTAATAATGTTGCAAGTGAATATTCAATTGACATAGATTTCTTCCAGTCTAATGACGAAAGTGAGATAATTGATTTAATACAATCAACCGCAGAAAGCCATGGAATAATCATAAATGCAGGCGCATACACCCACACTTCAATAGCAATTCATGATGCACTAAAAACATCCAAATCTCCATCTATAGAAGTCCATCTATCCAACATTCATAAAAGAGAAGAATTTCGGCATAAATCCTTTTTATCAAATGTAGTAAATGGGATTATTATTGGTCTATCAGATCATGGATATGAATTGGCAGTTCATGCTATGGCAAAACTAATGAGGATAAATAAAAAAAATGGCTAAAAAACCACTAGATGAAATTGAAATAATTCGTGAATTATCTGCAATAATAAACGAAGAAAGTCTTCACGAGATCGAAATTGAAAAAGAAGGAACTCGTATTAGGGTTCAAAACCAATCAAGTCATATCAATAATATAGCTCAAGCACAATTACAGCCAACAATAATCCCAAACAACCCTCACAGCAATCAAGATACTGAAACTGTTCCAGAAATTAATAAATCAGAAACATCTCCAAAAAAATTTGTTAAATCTCCAATGGTTGGTACGTGTTACTTATCACCCGAACCTGGAAGTAAACCATTTATTCAGGTTGGAAGTAAAATAAACAAGGGTGATCCCATAATTATAATTGAAGCAATGAAGACTTTTAATACAATTCCAAGTACAGAATCTGGCACAGTAAAAAATATTCTTGTGAGTGATGGGCAGCCAATAGAATTTGGCGAAGATATTATCGAAGTTGAATGAAAAAATATTTTAACAAAGTACTTATTGCAAACCGCGGGGAAATTGCAGTTAGAATTCAAAGAGCATGCAAAGAACTTGGAATTCAAACTGTTGCCGTTCATTCCACGGCTGATAGCGATGCAATGCATGTTAAATTAGCTGATGAAAGCGTTTGCATTGGTCCCCCTCAAGCGGTAAATAGTTATCTAAATATACCAGCCATAATTTCAGCTTGTGAAATCACAGGGGCTGAAGCGGTTCATCCTGGATACGGTTTCTTGTCTGAGAATGCTCACTTCGCAGAAATACTTGAAGCTCATAACATAACATTTATTGGTCCAACATCTGAACATATTAAAATTATGGGTGATAAAATCACCGCAAAAGAAACTGTATCAAATTTAGGAATACCCGTTGTCCCTGGTTCAAATGGAAAAATTGAAGATTTAAATCACGCAAATAAAATAGCTAAAAATATTGGTTTTCCCGTTCTCATTAAGGCATCATCCGGAGGAGGAGGGAAAGGTATGAAAATAGCCAAAAGTCAAAATGAACTTGAAGAAGCTTTCAATATGGCAAAAATTGAAGCTAAGGCTTCATTTGGAGATGACACTGTATATATTGAAAAATATTTAGAAACACCAAGACACATTGAAATACAAATTTTGGGAGATAAAAATGGTAACGCCATCCATCTTGGTGAAAGAGATTGCTCCTTACAAAGAAGGAATCAAAAGGTTTTAGAAGAAGCCACCTCTCCTGTAATTGATACTTTAAAAAGAAAGGAAATAGGTGAAATTGCTTCATCTGCCATATCAAAATTAGGATACCACGGTGCGGGAACAATTGAATTCTTATATGAAGATAATAAATTTTATTTCATTGAAATGAATACGCGATTACAAGTTGAACACCCAATCACGGAAATTATTACAGATTGTGACCTTGTCAAAGAGCAAATCTCTATTGCTGCAGGAAATAATCTATCAAAAAAACAAGCAGATGTCATAATTAAAGGACACGCCATCGAATGCAGAATTAATGCAGAAAATCCTAAAACTTTTGTTCCATCACCTGGGAAGATTACCGCATACCATCCAGCTGGAGGACCGGGCGTAAGAGTTGATAGTGGCGCTTATAGTGGTTATACCATCCCCCCCTACTATGACAGTATGATTGGGAAGTTAATTGTTTTTGGAAACGATCGAACAGACTGTCTCGATAAATTAAAAAGGACTATAGATGAATTTGTAATAGAGGGTGTTGAAACTACATTACCGTTATTCAAAGATTTATTACAAAATGAGGATATTATTTCTGGCAATTATAATATTCATTGGCTAGAAAACTATTTAGAAAGTCATCCCTGAATATCATTGATGATTATTTTGTCATCATTGTTACATTCTATTAATTTCATTTTCAAATAGCTGTGTTCAATGGGTGTATTGTGATATTGCTTATGACTATGTAATTCGAGATATTTATTGACTTCAAGATTATTTGAAATTTTTATTTGAGCCTCAATTAAGCTTATGAATTCATAGCTGTTATTTTCTATTGAATAGCAAGAATTCACGCGTAAATTTAAATCGTCAAAAATTACATTTGAATTTACAGGAATAGTTAATCTTTCAGATTTTAGATTTATCGTATCATAAATTAATAATACAGAATTTTGATATTTATTTATCACAAATTCATTAGCGAATATTTTTGATGATAATGCAAAAAAAATTATCAATGCCACTAAGTTATATTTAATAAATACCCCTATATATCCTTTGTTAGGAACCGAAAACAGCATTGCCTAAGAGCCCTATCAAATCAATTGAACCCTGTGTAAATTCAATAACATCACCATCGCTCAGGATTTCATCAGATCCACCTGGTTCTATTGAAATATAATTACCGCCAAGCAATCCTTCCGCAGAAATTTTAGCACTGCTATCTGTTGGTATTTTTATATCATTGTTAATTTGCATACTAACTACCGCATCAAATGTATCAGCATTTAGTGTTTGGCTTGTAACAGATCCAATTTTAATGCCTGAAAGCCGTACATCAGATCCTGACATTAAACCAGAGACCTCGTTAAAAACTGCTGTTATTTCATACGTTTTTGAAGAATTCTTATTTCCCATCATTGAGTACGAATAAATAAAGAAAATAATAGCTATTAGAACAACAACAAAACCTATTAAACTTTCAAGTAGATTATTTTTCATATGTTAAAATTTACTCTGCAGGATTCCATGGTTGATAATCGTTCTGGCTTTTATTGATTGCCTTGTTCCCAAGGCTACCTGGGGGCCTATATGCCGATGAGGAACCAGTTAAATTTGGTGTATGACTTTTTATCCACGATTTGTTGGAACTTGCATTTTCATTTGGCACTTCATTTACAACATTATGCAACCAAGAATGCCATTTTGCTGGAACTTTTGAAGAATCAGCGTAACCGTTGTATATTACCCATCTTTTTATTGGCTTATTGTTGCTCTCAGATTTAGTTGTGTAGTATTGATTCCCAAATTCATCTACTCCAACCCTTTTCCCAAATAAAGAAGTTGATATCCGTGTGGATATTGTTTGACTATTCCACCAAGTGAATAACTGTTTTGCAAATTTCAACATATAAATTATCTAATTACTTCAAATTACTTGTCATACAATTACAGAATCAAGTTAACTTAATAATTAAGTAATAACAAATATTAAAATAAACACATAGTATTTTTATTACAAAACATAAAAAATATTTCAAAAAACAAAATTTTTACGTTTTAGTAATAAACAATATGTAGTATTAGGTTATTTTTCTGGGGTACTACTTATAGTGTCTGTGTATAAATTTAAAACCCTGTTAAAAAGTGATATTTTTTAAAATTAGATGTGGACATAACAAACAAAAAAATTAAATTAGAAAGTCTGCGTAAAGAGGAAAGAGGACAAAATGAAGATAGAAAGATGTTTTACAAAAGATAATGAATCACCATACAAAAATATAAAATTTATTAAAACATCTAGCCAAATTAAAAATCCTGATGGATCAATTGTTTTCCAACTCGATGACCTAGAGGTTCCAGAAAATTGGAGTCAAGTTGCCGCTGATATTATAGCTCAAAAATACTTCAGACGAGCTGGCGTGCCTGCTAAATTAAAAAAAGTTGAAGAAAATGATGTGCCAAGCTGGTTATGGAAGAGTATCCCCGAATCAGTTGATACGAAAATGGGTTCAGAAACTAGTTCAAAACAGGTGTTCGATAGGCTTGCAGGTACATGGACTTATTGGGGATGGAAAGGTAAATATTTTGACACAGAAACTGATGCCAGAAATTATTTTGATGAACTAAGATATATCTTGGCTAGTCAAATGTGTGCACCCAATAGTCCACAGTGGTTTAACACTGGATTACATTGGGCATACGGCATAGATGGACCGGGTCAAGGTCATTTTTATATTGACTATAAAAGTAAAAAATTAACCCAATCATCATCAGCATACGAACATCCACAACCACATGCATGCTTTATTCAATCGATTGAAGATGACCTTGTCAATGAAGGTGGAATAATGGATCTCTGGACAAGAGAGGCAAGACTTTTCAAATATGGATCAGGAACAGGTTCTAACTTCTCAAAAATCCGTGGTGACGGTGAAAACTTATCAGGGGGCGGAAAATCATCTGGACTTATGAGCTTTTTGAAAATCGGCGATCGCTCAGCTGGCGCAATTAAATCTGGTGGCACAACTAGAAGAGCTGCTAAAATGGTTGTGGTAGACATTGACCATCCTGACATAGAAGAATTTATAGACTGGAAAGTAAAGGAAGAGAAGAAAGTTGCAGCACTTGTTACAGGCTCTAAAATTTGCGCAAAGCATCTGAACTTAATACTGAAGGCATGTGTAAATTGCGAAGGATCAGATAAGGATTGTTTTGATCCAAAAAAGAATCCAGCATTAAAAAAGGAAATTATAAACGCAAGAAAACTTCATGTACCAGAAAATTATATAAAACGCGCAATACAATTTGCTGAACAAGGCTATACTTCAATGGCATTTGAGACATATGATACTGATTGGGATTCTGAAGCATACCTGACAGTTGCGGGTCAAAATTCAAATAATACAGTTAGATTAACCGATGATTTTATAAATGCCCTTCAAAATGGTGATGATTGGCACCTTAGATCAAGAAGAGACAATTTACCCATTAAAACCATGAAGGCATCAGATCTATGGGAACAAATTGGTTATGCTGCATGGGCATCTGCAGATCCTGGACTGCAATTCCATACAACCATTAATGACTGGCATACTTGTCCCGAAGGTGGTGAAATTAGAGCGTCCAATCCATGCTCCGAATATATGTTTCTTGATGATACGGCATGTAATTTAGCTTCAATAAATTTAATCAAATTTAGGAACCAAGATGGTAGTTTTAAAACAAGTGAATTCATACATACAGTAAGACTGTGGACAATGGTTCTTGAAATATCTGTACTTATGGCACAATTCCCATCAAAAAATATAGCAAGACTATCCTATGAGTATAGAACTCTTGGGCTTGGCTATGCAAACATTGGTGGCTATCTAATGACAAGCGGAATTGCTTATGACTCTGATGAAGGAAGAGCAATCTGTGGAGCTATAACAGCTCTAATGACTGGAATCGCCTACAAGACATCTGCTGAGATGGCATCTGAACAAGGACCCTTCCCCGACTACAAAAGAAATTCCAAACATATGCTAAGGGTAATTTCAAATCATAGAAATGCTGCATACGGTAATAAAGAAAACTATTTAGAACTTTCAACAAATCCTGTTCCATTAGATCATGGTAATATAAAAGATAAAATTCTTCTCTCAGAAGCAACTAAATCATGGGACGATGCCCTTGAGTTGGGCAAAAAATTCGGATACAGAAACGCTCAAACCACTGTGATAGCTCCAACAGGAACTATTGGTCTTGTAATGGACTGTGATACAACTGGCATTGAACCAGATTTTGCTCTCGTAAAATTTAAGAAATTAGCAGGCGGTGGATACTTTAAAATTATAAATAGAGCAGTCCCAGAAGCACTAAAATCACTTGGGTACGGAGATAATGCAATAAATAATATTGTTGATTATGCAGTAGGTCTAAACACACTTAAGAATGCACCTGGCATAAATCATGAAAAGCTTATTAAAAAAGGTTTTAAGAAGGAACAATTGGATGCAGTTGAACAACAACTAAAGAATGCCTTTGATATAAAATTTGTATTCAATAAATGGACCCTTGGAGAAACGTTTTGTAAAGATGTGCTGAAGATTAGTGATGATCAACTTAATGATTTTTCTTTTGATCTTCTATCGCATCTTGGGTTCTCAGATAAAGATATCCTTGATGCAAATATTTACTGCTGTGGTGCAATGACTATAGAAGGAGCTCCAAGTATAAAAGACGAACACTTGAATGTTTTTGATTGTGCAAATCCGTGTGGACGGACAGGAAAAAGAGCTTTATCTGTTGATAGCCACATTTTAATGCTATCAGTTGCTCAACCATTCATTTCTGGGGCGATATCAAAAACAATCAATATGCCAAACTCAGCATCAGTAGAAGATTGTAAGAATGCTTATCTTAAATCATGGCAACTAGGATTAAAAGCGAATGCTTTATATAGGGATGGCTCCAAACTATCTCAGCCATTAAATGCTCAGATACTTGACGAAGAGTCAGATGATGAAATAGAACAACCATCTGCAGAAACTACAGTCGAAAAAATCATAGAAATAGCAGAAAGAAGAGAAAGAGAAAAATTACCCCATAGAAGAAAAGGTTATACACAAAAAGCAGTCGTTGGTGGGCACAAAGTTTATCTAAGAACTGGTGAATATGATGACGGAAGAATTGGAGAAATCTTTATAGACATGCATAAAGAAGGCGCAGCATTTAGATCTCTTATGAACAATTTTGCAATAGCAATTTCTCTTGGATTACAATACGGCGTTCCACTAGACGAATATGTTGACTCTTTTACTTTTACGCGTTTCGAGCCAGCCGGGCTTGTGCAAGGCAATGATACTATTAAAAATGCAACATCTGTGTTAGATTATATTTTCAGAGAGCTAGCAATATCTTACCTTGAAAGAAATGACCTGGCTCACGTAGACCCAAATACTATTTCCCCTGATACAATAGGAAATGGAGAGTTGGATCACCCAGCGCCTGCAACTAAGTATATAAGTACTGGCTATGGTAGAAGTAAAAATAATAATTTATTCATTCTTCCATCAGCTGATCTCCAACTTACAGGAACAAATGATATTCTTACAGCAACTGCATCTAGCGTTAGTGTAAACAAAGAAAATGTAACTGAAACCAATACAGTTGGTGAGGCAGTTCAAATTACCGAAGAAGTTGAACAAGCATTGGATAAAAATGATCTTATAAATGAAGCACGGATAAAAGGATATGAAGGTGTCTCCTGTGATGAGTGTGCTAACTTTACGATGGTTAGAAATGGTACATGTCTAAAATGTGATACATGTGGTTCAACAAGTGGCTGCAGTTAAACACTCTGAAATCTAACTTGTATTGTATCCTTATCAAGAACTATATTTTGAGTTCGTACCATTTTGTACTCAGTCATTCGTTGAGTAAACTGAGTTATATTTTCAACACCATTTAATATAGGAACTCCATTAGGCATCACAAAATTTGATTTTATTGACAAGTGAAATTCAGTATAAAAAAAATCCTTAAAAACCAACTCATAAACTAGCCTGCCTCCAGCAATGGCAATCTTTTTTGGAAAAAAATCTAATGCGGTTAGAATTTTCCTAATACTGATATCCTTTGGATTAAAAAAAATTAAGTCCTCTTCTTTTAAATAACCTGACAAACTTGACGTAGGAACTAATCTAAACCTTTTTGGAGCTGAATATTTTTCAAAACTTTTTCTACCAAGTATGATAAGATCTGAATTATCTAAGTCAGATTGGAACATACCCCAATCAGTTTCGGATTTTAATGATTCTGGCATATTACCCTGGGAATCAGCTATACAAAAATTACTAGAAACTATTGCATGTCCAATAACGCTTGGACTTTCTTGATTATTTCTTTTCAATTGATCTAATGGAAAGTTCTTTTAATTGAGATAGAGAGACATTAGAAGGTGCACCCATCAATAAATCTTCTGCTTGTTGATTCATTGGAAACATGGTTACTTCCCTCAAATTATCTTCTTTTGCGAGCAACATGACAATTCTATCAATACCGGGTGCAATACCACCATGTGGCGGAGCTCCAAATTTCATTGCATTATACATACCAGAAAACTTATCCTCTAATATTGACTTGTCATAACCTGCAATTTCAAACGCTCTCTCCATTATTTCTGGGACATGATTTCTTATAGCACCAGATGATAATTCTATCCCATTACAAACAATATCATATTGATAAGCTAGTATGTCTAGTGGATCTTTGTTATTTAAACTTTCTAATCCACCTTGTGGCATTGAGAAGGGATTATGTGAGAATTGAAATCCACCCGTTTCATCATCTGCTTCATACATTGGATAATCAATAATCCAACAAAATTTATAAATTTTAGAGTCAATTAAATTCAAATCTTCTCCAATTTTTTTTCTTGCTTTTCCAGCGAAGTCATAAATCTTTGAGGGAATTCCACATACAAAAAATACCGCATCTTCATCATCAATACTAAGGGCATCTCTAAGTTCTTGAACTCTTTCTTCACCTATATTGTTAGCAATTGGCCCCATTCCTCCACCATCTTTAAAAAAGATATAACCAAGTCCTGGCTGCCCCTCACCTTGCGCCCATGAATTCATTCTATCACAAAATGCTCTACTACCACCTTTAGGAGCGGGTATTGCCCATACTTCATTTTTTCTATACCATTCTGCTTCATCTTTTGTACTTTCAAGCATGTTTGCAAATATTCTAAAACCTGATCCATCAAAAATATGGCTTATATTCATCATTTCTATCGGGATACGGAGATCTGGTTTATCAGACCCATATTTCTTTAGAGCATCTATAAATGGAATCTTAGGTATATCTCTGTCAACAGTCATATCTTGAGCAAACTCATCAAAAACACCCACCATTACTGGCTCAATTGCATTAAAAACATCTTCTTGAGTTACAAAGCTCATTTCAACGTCCAATTGATAAAATTCGCCTGGAGATCTGTCGGCTCTTGCATCTTCATCTCTAAAACACGGAGCTATTTGAAAATATTTATCAAAACCAGCCATCATAATTAATTGCTTAAATTGCTGAGGTGCCTGAGGTAATGCATAGAATTTTCCTGGATGGAGTCTTGAGGGAACTAGAAAGTCTCTCGCCCCTTCTGGACTAGAAGCAGTTAGAATAGGCGTCTGATATTCATTAAAACCCTGATCTGTCATTCTTTTTCTAATTGATTGAATGATTTTTGATCTAAGTATTATATTATTGTGTATTTTTTGTCTTCTTAGATCTAAGAACCTGTATTTTAGTCGAATATCTTCAGGATAGTCTGGTTCACCAAAAACAGGTAAAGGTAATTCTTCTGCTTTAGATAGAATATCAACATTGTCTATAAAGAGTTCAATTTCACCAGTTTTAAGGGTTTTATTTACTGTCTCTGGTAGCCTGGCCCTTACAGTTCCTGTTATACAAATTACCCATTCGGATCTGATAGTTTCCACAAGTTCAAAAACTTTTGAACCAGGTTCTACAACACATTGGGTTAAACCATAGTGATCTCTAAGATCAATAAACAACAAGTCACCATGATCTCTTATTCTGTGCACCCATCCGGATAACCTTACTGTTTGGCCAATATTAGCGGATCTTAGTTCATCACATTTATGTGTACGATAGTTATGCATTTTTATTATTGAATATCCAAAATTTAAAAGTGAATTAAGCTCAGTAAATATATATATTTAATTGATAAGTGTTACAATTAAATTAATTAAAAATGCAGATAATTGATACCCAAAAAAAATTAGAAAACAATATACAGCTGATAGATTCTGAGAAGATAATTGGTGTTGATACTGAATTTGTAAGGGAAAAAACATACTGGCCTGAACTTTCATTAATTCAAATTGTTAGTGAATCCCTTGAATTGATAATCGATATACAATCAGGATTAGATCTCACAAAATTATGGGAGGTTTTTAGGAATGAAAAAATTTTGAAAGTATTTCACTCATGCAAACAGGATATTGAAGCAATTTATCACCTATCAGATGTAATACCAATTTCTGTATATGATACTCAAATTGGTGCAATGTTTTGTGGTTATAATGAACCTATATCATATGCCAAAATTGTAGAAGACTTTTTGAATGTAAAATTAGATAAAGATTTACAATATTCAGAATGGGGCAAACGCCCCCTGAAAAAAGAAATGTATGAATATGCTATAAATGATGCAAAATATTTGATTAGATTACAGAAACTTCTTGAACAGAAGATTGGAAACGATCAAAAAAAATATTGGCTTGATGAAGAATTTTCAGACTTCAATTTTATTGAAGAGTTCAAAAAAAGAAAAAAACTAAAAAAAAGTGACCTATATAACGTAGAAAATTATATAATTGAGCATAATGGACAGGAGCTCAAAAAATTTAGAGAGGATGTAGCCATTTTAAAGAATATCCCTCGAAAATTTATACTTTCAGACAAAGAAATACACAATATACAAAAAGAAAAACCCAATGATATCAATGAACTAAACTATCTTATTGACTCTAGAAGTTATATTAAAAAAGATAAGGATATCTATAAATTATTTGCAAATTTGGTATTTTCTGCCAATGACCATACCAACCTAGTAAATAAAAAACATAAAATAAAATTAACAAAACAACAAAAAAACATGATTAGAGAATTGGATTTCAAACTTATTGAGACATCTGCAGACTTACAGATTTGCCCATACTTATTAGCAAGCAAGCTTGATATTAAGACTTTCGTTCAAAATAATGATGCAAATGTTAAATTTCTGAATGGTTGGAGATATGATGCTTTTGGTAAATTAGCCATCAAGTCTGTACAAAAACCTTAATGTTTTAAATCATGAAATATTTAATATGGATAAGGGATATCTGCAGTCTAATTAATAATATTCAATCAAATAAGGTAAATTAGTATATTTTGATAATCTTTTCAGTCTATACGCAGAATTGCCAGTCCCCATGGGTATCATATCTTTTGGCAGTGTAAATAATATTTTATTATCTTTTATATCAATACTGGTTTTTTTTAGAGATTGGTACGATGATATACTTATAGAATGAGCAAATGCAATCAATTCGCCAACTAAGATAGCATAATATTGCTGGTCTTTAGTAATTAGTTTTCTTTTGCTATTTAGATCTTTCTTACGAAATTGATCTATGTATTGCGAAGCAATTGCAACAGACATTACTACTCTTTCTTGATGGCTTATTCCATATATTATAGCTTGCTCCAATCTTTGTATGGAATAAAGACTTCTAAACTTTGAATTTGTATTGATTGCAATATCGCTTAAATGAAAAATTGCCCTTAGCAACCGATCACCAATATAATTTTCATCACTTATTACCTTATTCAGAAATGAGTACGACCAATCAAATAATGAATCATTGTATTTTCTTCCTCTTAAGCTGTTATTCATCAGCCTTTCTATACTTATTCTAAGTGGATCTCCATGTAGTATCCTCTTATCAGAAAATTTTATTAGGACCCCTTCCCTAAGTCCTTGCGAGGAAAAGATCACTCTCTTAATATTCAATTGCTTTAATAACCTTATCATAATAACGGCACCATAAGGAATTGTGTTCAGGCGATGGTCTGATATTGAAAGCTTCATTTTTGAATTGGTTTTAATAGACTGAACCATACTGACTAATGCCTTTTGAAGCTTGTTTGCAGAAATTGAGAAACCATCAACAATGTTTATAGGATGATTACTCTTTTTAATTATAAGCCTTGCTATTGATCTCCAAGTCCCTCCAACAGCATATAAAATTTCATTATCATTAAATAAATTAATATGGTCTTTAATTTCGCTATCTATTCTATTATCTAGTTGTTTACTTAATGGCTCATATTCTCCAAATTGAAGGGTTCCAATTGGCAAGCTAACTGCTTCTTTGGAAAGATCATTTTCTACTTGAATAATTTCAAGACTTCCGCCTCCTAAATCTGCTACCACTCCATTGACCTTGAAATTACTTCTGATCGTGCCCAGTGCTGAAATATGAGCTTCTTCCAACCCAGATAAAATTATAATTTTTTGATCAATTATCTTTTCAGCATACTCTACGAAAATACTATAGTTCTTTGCCTTACGAACAGCCTCTGTTGCAACGGCATACACATCATTAACTCCCACCTGATCCAATAATATCTTAAATCTCTGAAGTAGGATGAATGTCTTTTTGGTTGCCTTCGAAGTCAGTTTGCCACTTCTTTTGTTATATTTACCAAGCTCACAGATTTCTCTTTCATTGTAGAGTGTAATTGGAAGTTTTTTTTCGATTTTATAAATGACGAGTCTAACTGAATTTGAACCAATGTCTATTACAGCCCTGAGTTCATGATTTTTATGGGTATTGCTGAAACTCATGCTGATAAGTCTTTATTTATGTATGGATTTTCCTCTACCGGATAAACTTGGGTTGTTGATAAAATAATCATGAGCATCAAATCTAGTAGAATTATTTGTATCTTTTTTTCGTATGCTATTCCCATTAGATAACAAAGTCCAAGAGTTTTCAGTATCTTTAATATTTGCTAACATAATTTGATCAAGTATCTGCCTGTGAACAGTCTTATTATCAATTCTTGCCAAGAATTCGACTCTTCTATGGAGATTCCTTGGCATCAAGTCTGCCGATGAAATAAACACATTAGCTGAGTCAGATGGGAGGCGGTTACCATTCCCAAAGCAATATATTCTAGAATGTTCCAAAAACCTTCCAATAATACTTTTTACTTCAATGTTTTCTGACAAACCTTTTAAACCAGGGACAAGACAACAAATACCTCTGACAACAAGGCTTATTTTGACTCCAGCTGAACTCGCTTTGTAGAGTAAATCAATTATATTCTGATCAATAAGTGAGTTCATTTTTAACCAAATATTGGCTTCTCCTCCTGACTCCGCAATTTTGATTTCATTATTAATCTCATTAATAAGTGTTGTATGCAAATTAAATGGTGACATAGAAATGTTAGACATTTTTCCAGGCTCCACATATCCAGTAACATAATTGAATAATTGATTAACATCTTTTGCAATATTTTGATCTGCCGTGAAAAATGATAAATCAGTATAAATTTTTGCATTTATTGGATGATAGTTACCAGTACCAAGATGAGTATAAGTTACAAGTTTACTATTTTCTTTTCTAACTATTAATGTGGCTTTAGCATGAGTTTTTAGCTCCAAGAACCCAAATATTACATGCACACCAGCACGTTCCATATCTCTCGCGAACTTTATATTAGTCTCTTCATCGAATCTTGCTTTCAATTCAATGACGGCGGTTACAGTCTTCCCAGACTGAGCAGCGTCAATCAATGCCCTTACTATTGGAGAATTGTCACTAGTTCTGTATAGAGTTTGTTTAATTGTTAGCACATCCGGATCTTGTGAAGCTTGCTGCAAAAATTGAACAACAACATCAAAGGACTCATAAGGATGATGTACAATAATATCTTTTTGTTTGATCGCCGCAAAACAGTTACCATTATGTTCTCTAATTCTTTCGGGGAATCTAGGAGAGAATTTTTTATAAGAATAAAGTGATGATGGATTTATTTTTGTCAACTCCCTTACGCTTTCAAGACCAAGTATTCCATCAATCTCTTTTACAAAATAATCTTCTACATTCATTTCATTCTTAATAAATTCCATTAGCAGACTAGATGTTTGATTTTCAATTTCGACATAAACAACTTCACCTCTCTTCCTCCTTTGAAGTGCTTCTTCATAAAAGACAACTAAATCCTCTGATTCCTCTTGAATTTCTATTTCTGTATCTCTCAATATTCGAAATTTTGTTATATCAAATATTTTTTTATTTGGAAAAAGGTCGCTCGCAAAGAGCTCTACCAAATCTTCAACGGTAATAAATGTTTTTTGTTTTTCCATCTCATTAACAAAAATAAAGCGTTCAATTGTTGAAGGAATTGGAAGTATTACATAGAGATTTTCATCTTTACTTTTTTTTGATACACCGTTCATTACAAAAGCCATTGTAAGCCCAAGATTTGGTATAAATGGGAAAGGATGTGCTGGATCAATTGCTATCGGACTTAGAACAGGAAGTATACTATCTAAGAAATACTGTTTTAGTGATGCTTTCTGTTCCTGATTTATTTGGTTTAATTTTAATATATTGATATTAACATTTTTAAGTTCACTAGATAAGCCCCCCCAAATTGAATATTGTGTGTCAATTAGTGTGCTGATTTGAGTATTTGTTGCCTGCACTTGTTCATGTGGAGATTTTCCATCTATACTTAATTCTGAAACACCTGATTTATATTGACCGACTAGACCAGAAAATCTTACATTAAGAAATTCATCTAAATTTGTTGCAGATATGGATAAAAAATTCATCCTCTCATGCAGCGGCAAATCTCTATCTGAGGCTAAGGAAAGGACTCTGTCATTGAATTTTAACCATGATAATTCGCGATTAAAATACTGCAATTTATCTGCTTTAATATTATTAAGCATCATTCATAATTATTTGAAGTATTTATTAACTCGCTCACTAAAGGTACTGTAATTGGTCTTTTTTCTTCCATTGATTTTTCATTTATTCTCTTAATCAGTAAAATAATATCTGAAATTGAACGATCGACCCTCCTGAGTAAAAATTTTATAACTTTTTCATCTACCATAATATTCTTATCAGAAAAAATCTTTAGAATAATTATTTCAAGCAAATAGTCATCAGGCGTATCAATTTTAACAGGAGAAAATGACCTTATTCTGGAATTTAAGTCAGGTATTTTGGTTATTAAACTAGTTGGAGAGAACTTAGATGTTAAGAGTAAGCTTCCATTTATCTCTCTTATTAAATTGATAACATGAAATAAATTATTGTAGTTTATTTGATTCCCATCAATATCTTCTATGAGGACATTTTTGTGTTTCTCAATTATTTTAGTATTTATTTCAACTAGATCTAATTTAATACCATTTGATTTTTTTAACCAAATATGCGCCAAATGACTCTTTCCAACACCTGCATTCCCGAATAATACTATATTATTTGTAGTCCATTGCGGCCACTTATTTATATATTCAAATGCACCTCTGTTGGATTGAGTAATAACAAAATTACTTTCATCAAATGATGGTTCACAATCCATGTCAAAATATAACTGTTTTTCCACGTTAATATCCAAATTCAATTACAATTTACCAAAGAAATATATCATGAATATTACAAATGTAATATATTGGTGATGAAATTTATTAAAAATTATTCTCGAATACAATTTCAACAATTGATGAGATAATCTATGGAAAAACAAAACAAAAAAATTACCTATGAGTCTAGTGGAGTAGATATTGATGAAGGTAATAAGTTTGTACATGAAATTTCTTCGCTTGTTAAAAGTACCCAGAGAGTTGGTGCTGATGTAAAATTGGGCGGATTTGGATCAGTTTTTGACCTATCCAAAGTAAACTTTAAGGACCCATTGATAATATCTGCTACTGACGGAGTTGGTACTAAATTAAAATTTGCCTTTGAACATAATATCCATAACACGATAGGAATTGATTTAGTTGCTATGTGCGCAAATGATATTATCGCACAAGGAGGCGAGCCAATGTTCTTCCTAGATTATTTTGCAACAAGTAAGCTTAACACAGCTCAAGCAAAAGAAGTAATAATTGGTATAACCAAAGGTTGTAAATTAGCTGGCTGTGCTCTAGTGGGTGGAGAAACTGCCGAGCTTCCTGGATTCTACAAACAAGGTCATTATGATCTTGCTGGATTCTGTGTTGGACTTGTTGAAAGAGAAAACATATTACCTAAAAAGGTAAATCGGGGTGATTATATTATTGGGCTTCCATCTCATGGGATACATTCCAATGGCTACTCGCTTGTTAACAAAATAATAAGTGACAGGAACATAAATGTTAATAAAGAAACATTAAATGGTGAAAGTCTTCTCGAATTAATTATGAGACCAACAAAAATTTACCAAAATGAAATCAGTATGATTACGCATTCAATAGACTCAATAAAAGCTATTGCACATATTACTGGTGGTGGTCTCACAGAAAATCTCCCAAGGGTTTTTGATGATAATTTCTCAGCATCGATTGATTTAAATTCCTACCCAAAACAACCAATTTTTAATTGGATTAAGAGCAATAGCGGGTTAACTGACTATGAAATGATGAAAACCTTTAATTGTGGTATTGGAATGGCGTTAATAATCAATGAGAGTCAATATGAAAATACCCTAATAGTTCTAAAAAATCATGATATCGACTCATGTACTATCGGACGAATAACTGATCAAAAAGACCAAAAGGTTCACTACAATAATCAATTTAACTTCTGATGAACAAAAAAATTGCCATCCTTATATCTGGAAGCGGCTCAAACATGAGGTCGCTAATTGAAGCTAGCCTAAATGATAATTTTCCAGCCACAATAGAACTAGTAATATCAAATAATTCCTCCGCAGGTGGTTTGTTGATTGCTAAGAAACATGGTGTTAGAACAAGATTTATAGATAGAAAAATATTTGATAATAATGAAGATTATGACACAGCTTTATCGCTTCTCCTCAAAGAGGAAAATATAGATATAATTTGCGCTGCAGGTTACATGAAAATATTCACAAAACAATTTGTTGAAATTTGGAAAAATAAAATAATAAACATTCACCCGTCACTTCTGCCAGATTATAAAGGACTTAACACTCATAAGAGGGTGCTTAACGATCAAAAGAAAAGGTCAGGATGCACAACGCATATAGTTGAACCAGAGTTAGATTCTGGACCAATTTTAGCTCAAGCAACCGTTCCAGTTAAACCAGATGATACTGTGGAGAGTTTAGCAAAGAGGGTATTAATTATGGAACATATTATATACCCTCTTACTTTAAAGAGATTTCTTCTTAGAGAGAATTAATATTTATTAGCCAACAATTTCTTCATCATCAAAAAAGAAAGATACTTCAATTTTAGCATTGTCAATGCTATCAGATCCATGCACAGAATTAGCTTCCAAACTTTCAGCAAACTCTTTTCTGATTGTTCCAGGCTTTGCTTCATCGGGGTTTGTGGCCCCCATTATCTCTCTATTTTTTAAAACAGCATTTTCACCTTCAAGAACCTGCACAACGACAGGACCTGATATCATAAAACTGACAAGATCATTGTAAAATGGCCTTTCTTTATGCACTACATAAAATTCTTCTGCCATTTTTTGAGTTAATTGAATTTTCTTTTGAGCAACAACTTTTAAACCACCATCCTCTAATTTAGCAATAATTTTGCCAATTAGATTTCTTCTTGTTGCATCTGGTTTGATTATTGATAGTGTTCTTTCTTGTGTCATGATATTTAGCCTACAAAATATTTATAATTAATAGTGACTAAATATACTTAAATCACAAAATTATCAATTATTAAAAAACTAATTTTTAGATAAATCGTCGACATACTGACATAATAAGCGAACTCCAAAACCAGATGCCCAGCTATTATTAGTATCAGTTTTTGGACTTGTAATTGAGGTGCCAGCAATATCAATATGAGCCCAAGGGACATCTTCAACAAAAGCATGAATGAATTCAGCAGCAGTAATTGCACCAGCATACCTACCACCAACATTCTTGATATCAGCAACTTTTGATTTGATCATTTCCATATATTTATCCCCTATGGGCATTCGCCAGAGAAGTTCTCCGGTTTCTTTTCCTGATTTCAATAATTGTTCTGCCAAATTATCATTATTCGAAAAAAGGCCTGCCATTTCTTGTCCTAGCGCCACTAAAATTGCTCCAGTTAATGTGGCTAAATCTATAATTGCCCTTGGCTGATAATTTTTTAATGTATAGGTTGCAAGGTCAGCAAGCACAAGTCTACCCTCAGCATCTGTGTTAAGCACTTCAATTGTTTTGCCAGACATTGATTTGATGATATCACCCGGACGCATTGCATTCCCATCAGTCATATTCTCTACAAGTCCAACTATCCCTATAACATTCAAATTCGGTTTTTTTTCATCTAAAACTTTCATTAACCCCACGACAGTAGCTGCTCCTGCCATATCACCTTTCATTTCATCCATACCACCGGATGGTTTTATCGAAATTCCTCCAGAGTCGAATGTCACACCTTTTCCTAATATCAAGAGAGGCTTTTGATCTTTGATCGGCAAGTATTCAATGATTGCCACATACGGATCAAGTCGGCTACCATCCGAAACAGCCAGCAAAGCTTCCATTCCCAGCTGCTTCATTTTTTTTTGGTCAAGGATCCTTATTTTTAAATTAGGTGAGGATAGATTTTTTATTCTACTAACAAACTCAATTGGTGTTAGTACATTAGATGGCTCATTAACCAAATCTCTTGTCAAATTAACACCATTTAAAATTGAATCATATTCTTTATAAATATTTTGTGTCGTTACAAAATGATGAGTTATAAATTTGACATGATTTACTTTTTTTGTTGCTTTGGTTGTCTTGTATTTATCAAATGAATAGGCCTTTAATCCCATTCCAAATGCGATCCTTGCAGGCAAAGTCATGAGTTCAATGTTTTTCATTGTTGTTTCAAGCCTGACAGAAACCTCAGTGATTCGGTTGTTTTGCAAGTATTGAAGAACTTGACCGCCAATATTTATCCAGTCATTCTCATCTTTTTGTACTAAGTCGCTGATTCTAAAAAAAATTATTCGATCATAATCATTGTTACTTGACGTAAATGTATCAAGGGATTGAGGTTTGTATTTTGAAGAACCAGATAATTTTATATGCTTTTCGAAAATTTTCTGTATCGCAACATCATTCTTAGATTTTTGATCTAATAAGAGTCCTTCTTTTTCGCTATAGAACAAGAAGACAGTCCCATTGCTTTCAGCACCAAAATCTATAAATGAAACTTTCAACCTCTTCCTCCTTAATCTATTAATACTGTATAATATTGGTAAATCTTGTTATATTTAGAGTAACATGTTTTATTTTGGAAATTATGGACAATCTATATGAGTATAATATACAGATACATATCATATAACTTCATACAATCATTTTTCATTGTTTTATTAATAATGTCAACTCTTGCGTGGATTAGCCAAGCAATTGGTTATATTGGTCTCTTTATCGATAAGGAGAAAACCCTGATAGATTTTTTTAAACTAACAATCTTAATGTACCCATGGGTTATATCTATATTGATACCAGCATCTCTTCTCATTGCGTCAGTTCTATCGATAGATAAAATGACGAAAAACTCTGAAACTGTTATTTTAGACACTTCTGGTATAAGTCTTCTTCAAAAAGTTTACCCTTATATATCTATTACACTTCTAGTTACGATCTTACATTATACTCTCTCATTATATTTAGCCCCATGGTCAATGAGTCATTTTAGAGATAACATTAACGAGATTAGATCTGATATTATAAGTAGCTCCTTTAAAAAAAACCAGTTTAGCACTCCAAATGATGACTATACAATTTATATATCCGAAAAAAATGATTCAGGTAACTTTATTGGCCTAATGATAAAAGATAATAATTCTGATCAAATTACGGTTACTTATACAGCAAAAGAAGCCCGTCTAGTAAATATTCAAGAGCAGATTATTCTTGAGATGTCCGACGGAATTATTTTTTCTGAGAATAAATATAATAATAACATAAATAAGATTTCATTTGAAAACTATAAAATGAACCTATCAAATATATTTGATTTCGTAGAAAGCAAATATTCAAAATTAAGTGAAAAATCATTAACTGAATTAATTGACGCTATTAGCAATGAAATAGAATTAAATGCTTCATCAACTCAAATTATGAATGAAACGCATTCAAGAATTGCCTCCCCCCTATACTCATTAACCTTTATCTTTATCTCATTATTTTACATGCACAGAAATAATAATTTTAGAAGTATAAATTTCAAGAACTTCCTTTACGTCGGTTCAATTGCTTTTTTACTAAAATTATCAGGTGCTATTCTAACGAATGAGATAAAAAAATATGATCTATACTTTATGCATTATATTATACCAATTTCTGTTATATCAGTTTATTTAACTTATTTAATGCTATATAACATGAAAGAATTACGACAAATTAATGAGATTATTTAATAGATACTTTGTAAAAATATACCTAATTGCTATAATTCAAATTTCTATTGTTTCTGCTATTCTTATTTTCTTAATTGACTTAGTTGAGCTCTCAAGAAGATTTGATGAAATTAGCAACATTGCGTTTTATGAACTCATAAAATTATCTACCTATAAACTTCCATCTACATTTGAAGATATCTCTCCAATAATCATAGTTATAGGGACCTTGACTTGTTTATTTAAACTATCGAAGAGCAGCGAAATAGTAATTTCAAACGCGATTGGAATATCTATCTGGCAAATAATATTACCCATTACACTTTGTGCAATTTTATTTGGATTAACAATTGTTATAATTTTAAATCCAATTAGTATTCAAATGAAACACAACTTCATTCAATTAGAAAAAAATATTAAGGGCAATGATACCCCTTTTGACCAAAAATTAGATAAAGAGTTTTGGTCTTCACAAAAAAATAATATAGGTGAACTCATCATAAATGCTGAACAACTCGATGTTAATGACCAGAAGTTAGTTGGTGTTACGATTTTACAATTTAATGAGGAAATGGATCTTGTTGCAAGATACGATAGCACAAGTGCATATTTAGATGACGGTCAATGGTATCTTGATAAAACGTGGGTAACAGACCAAGATAATATTTCAAAATTTATGGGCAAAACTAAAGTTAATACATTTTCGGATGAGCTCTTTCTTCAAGAAGAAATACTTAAAAGCTCCGAACAATCAATATGGACAATCAAGGATACAATTACAAAATTAAAAAAAAATAATATTAGTTATGCCAAACATCTTACTGACCTAAACTTTTTCCTATCCTTGCCAATCCTAATGGGAGGTTTAGCATTGGTTTCAGCATGTTTTATGACAAAACAATTTCGTGTTCAGCAC
>Ga0181562_10001117_pt1 | contig 21959 bp, 16 predicted proteins | sample 011ome_26_FD_139344 | JGI IMG/M metagenome (GOLD analysis project Ga0181562, IMG submission 139344) | Coastal salt marsh microbial communities from the Groves Creek Marsh, Skidaway Island, Georgia - 011511BT metaG (megahit assembly) | ecosystem: Environmental > Aquatic > Marine > Intertidal...
GTTCGTCATTACAATACGGGGATACAAAGCAGTCCAAGCCTTGACGCAGCTCTAGAGAGCACATTAGAAACAGGTCTTAGATTGACCGAGCAGGACATCTCTGATCTGGTAGCGTTCTTGCATGCCTTGACGGATGAAGATTTGCTTTTAGATGAACGGTATAGTTCACCGTTCTAAAATGTGATGCGCATCACTTCGGATACCAGGGGCCAGCTATTCTTAAATAATCGAATTAGTTTCCTGTTCAATTCCTACTTGAATCACTTCCTGCTTTGGTAGCATTTTTGCTACATTAACCCTGTAATCCTCTTTATCTCATGCTCTTTTGCGTCCGCTTGTTTACTGTTTTTTCAATAGTCTTGTTTCTATCAGGATGTAGAGAAGAGGTTCCTGCTGAAGTCCCCGCGGAATTACTGGAATGGCCAGAAATGGTTTATCCATCGGACAACAAGCCAAATGACTTAAAACAGGACTTGGGAGAGCGCCTGTTCAACGATCCCATTCTTAGTGTAGATTCATCCATATCCTGCAGATCATGCCATAAAATTGAGTACGGTTTGGCAGATCATCTATCGGTTTCTCCGGGAGTTGAAGGTCGATTGGGAAAGCGGAATTCACCGTCTCTTTGGAATGTCGGCTATCAGCCGTATTTCATGCGTGAAGGAGGAGTGCCGACTTTGGAAATGCAAGCGTTAGTGCCCATTCAAGAGCACGTGGAAATGGATTTTAATTTGGTCTTATTGGCCCAACGTTTGAATCAAAATGCTGAATACCGAAATTTGTTTTCTGAAGCATTTGCGGATTCAGCCACGCCCTATACGATAACTCGGGCCTTAGGTCAATATGAGCGCACCCTGATTTCCGATCAAGCGCCAATAGACCGTTTTATTGCTGGTGATGCTGGTGCATTGAATAAGAAGGCGAGGGAAGGGCTTTCTCTATTTTTTGGAAAAGCCAATTGTAGCCAATGCCACGGTGGTCCGCTATTTACGAATTACGGATTCTACAATAATGGAACACCACCCAGCGAAAACGACTACGGCCGCGCGCAACTGACCTTGGATTCTGCCGATGTTTACACTTTTAAAGTGCCCTCATTACGCCATGTGTCGGAAACAGCGCCGTACATGCACGACGGTTCCGTAGCTACGTTACAGGACGTCTTAGAGCGTTACAATGCTGGTGGAACAGGACATATGTATCAGTCCGGACTGATCCTGCCTTTAAATTTGACCGCCCAAGAACTTGACGCTTTGGAGCAGTTCTTAGAGGCCCTTTGATAAAGCGATACGTAGTGTTCGGTTATCAGCAACTAGTGTTGGTTCATTCTAAAATCGGCATAGGCATGCATCCCTCCATGCTCTGATTGGTCCAACCCTTCGAGTTCTTCACCCTTGGAGACTCGGAGTCCCCAAACCTTTCCGATGACACCAAGTATAATAGTGGTCGAAGTCAAACAAAAGGCGGCAACAATACCGATACCGGTAAGCTGAATCAAAAATTGGTTCCATGAAGCTAGAGCTCCGAAAATCCCCACGGCGAGCGTGCCCCAAACCCCTGTGAAAAGGTGAACCGCTACGGCGCCAACAGGATCGTCCAAGCGAAGTCGGTCCAATAAACTTACCGCAAGCACTACAACTATGCCTCCGATAGCACCAATAAGCATAGCGTCCATGATACTGACCTTATCGGCACCTGCGGTAATACTCACAAGACCGCCGAGGATGCCGTTCATGAACATAGTTAGATCAAAATTTTTGTAACGGAAGTGAACGAAAGTTGCAGCAGAAAGTCCGCCTGCGGCCGCGGCTATAGATGTAGTGGTAATGACCAGAGAAGTGATTGCTGGATCGGCACTAAGTACAGATCCTCCATTAAATCCAAACCAGCCTAACCATAAAATCAATACACCCGCCGCTGCAAAGGGTAGGTTGTGTCCAGGAATAGGCAGTGGCTTGCCTTCATCGCTAAATTTACCGATGCGCGGACCCAGTTTTGCGATGTACAAAAGAGCTGCCCAACCACCTACGCTATGCACTAATGTGGATCCTGCAAAATCATAAAAGCCCCATTCGTCCAAGAATCCGCCGCCCCACTTCCAAGATCCTACTATGGGGTAGATGATGCCGACGTATAGCACAGAGAAAAGAAAAAAGGAGCCCAGTTTCGCACGCTCAGCAATCGCCCCGGAAACAATGGTCGCAGCAGTGGCAGCAAACATACCTTGGAATAAGAAATCAGTCCAATAGGTGTATCCTTGATTGTAGTTTAAGTCCAATCCTCCTTCACCCAAAGGGCTTTCCAGTCCGAAGAGAGCGAAAAAATAATCGGGCAATACGCCGTGCCAAAAACTAGAAGGATACATGAGATTAAATCCAACTGTGGCATATAACACTAGACCTGCGCTAATGATGAAGAAGTTTTTGAACAGGATATTTACGGTGTTTTTCTGACGCGTTAGTCCTATTTCTAAAAAACTGAAGCCCAAATGCATGAAGAATACCAATGCGGTACAAATCATCATCCAAAGGTTGTTCACGGTAAGTGTAAGAGTTGTTTCCATTCGGTTACTTATTTGAGCGTTTCGCCTCCGCTTTCGCCAGTTCTTATTCGATACGTTTCCTCAATCGGGCTCACAAATATTTTTCCATCACCAACTTCACCCGTTTTTCCTGATTTCAAAATCGCATCAACTGTCGTATCTACGAAATCATCATTGACCACGATACTTAGGAATCGACGTTGAATATCTGAGGTACTGTAGTGCACTCCTCGGTACACCTTTCCTTTGGTCTCGTGCCCAATTCCTGTTACATCCCAATAGCTAAAGAAATAAACATTGACATCGTGAAGCGCTTTTCGCACCTCATCGAACTTAGATTTCCGAATGATCGCTTCTATTTTTTTCATTTTGCGGGGGTGTTGTACTCGCAAATGTATAAAAAATAGAAAACAACCCCTTGAAAAAGAGGGGTGCAAGGGAACATTATGGGTAATAACCGAAAGCAACCCCTATTTTTAAGGAGGTAAACTTGGCGAAAACTGTAATTCGAATGGTCGCGCCCTTGAAAGAGGGGCGAAATCCAGAAAAATGGGAATAAAAAAGCCCCGTGCTATAAAACACGGGGCTCTGGAAATACTTATCAGGTAGCTTTGGTTAGTTGATTACTCAAATATCGTAGTTATTTGTATTTTAGTTACATATTATTAGTGATAACATATTTTTCACATGTTTAAAAAACACATTTCACATATATTTTTAGTCGCTCTTTTTTTGTGCTCAACTAATTTAAAATCAGAGGTTAAGACTGGTATTTTATCTTGGACATCAGGAAGTGATAGCGCCATTCATTTGCTCGATGTAAATACGGGGTTACATACTGCTATGTACCCAAATCACATAGATACTTTGAGATATTTTGAACTAAAATACCCCAAAAACAGTCTTCCTGCAGAGCATGCGGGACATGTGTTTTGGAAAGACGGTTCATTTTTAGGGGTTTTCGATGGGTTTGGTATTGTATTAAGGATTGACACTGCAGCATATACCGTGGAGCGGCATGATCGCACTGTTCACTCAGGGTACAATTTCGAATCTTATCAATTTCTACGTAATGATACCTTATACTCCTTTGGGGGATATGGTTTCTGGATGGAAAATAATCTACTTACATTCTATTCCGAGATTAGAAGGGAATGGAATAAATACTCCGTTGCTCCTTATCCTGTTCGACTTCCAGATATGAACAATACGGTCGAATTGTATTTCTATGATAGGAATCAGGACGTGTTTTTTGTCAGTTGTGAGGATAGGCTCTTCGAGTATGATTTTAAATTACACAAGTGGTCCAATAAAGGATATTTAAATATAGAACTGGAAAGGTCAGATGTCACAATGCAGCATGGTCTTTCGGATTCGACATTACTTGTAATGGGGCCAAATAGAGCTTGGAGTATTAACTTTTCGGCAAATACAGCACGTGACGTCACAATGGCGAACAGAATTAATGTAGCAAATTACCGGAAGGTTAAACAACTGCGTTGTGCTTATCATTTAGAAGGGCGACAATTAATTATTCCCCGTGTCTCTGAACTCTTGGATCAGGGGTATGTTTTTGAATTTGCTTCCTTGCCGATGAAAAGTATGAGTGGGCCTGTAGCATTGACGTCCAGAATGTCGAAGGCACAAAAATCGTGGTTGCTTGGCATTTCAGCAGGTATAATAATACTCCTAGGTGGCTTTTACTTTTTGACGACTGTTCGTAAAAACTCTCAAAAGAAGATGGTCCCATTCTCACCAAGGCAAATCGATGTGTTAAAAGCATTAAGTGCCAAGGCGCTTACAACAGAGGATTTGAATTCAATCTTGGAAATGGAATCGAAAAGCTGGGAAGTACAGCGTCGAGAGCGCAGTATGTTGGTCAAAGAATTGAACCAGCTTGGGATGGAGATTTTTGGTCAGGAATTGGTACTTCGTGAAAAGGCTCCCCACGATAAACGTCAAGTGCAATACGTCTTGAATGAAGAATTGCGTTCTGATTTGGCACGATTGATGCGTTAGTCACTTTGGACTAAAATGCACGATAATGAAAAAGTTTGCGGTAGCACTCCTCTTCTTAGTATCAGTAACCCTAGTTAATGGCCAAAGCCGTTGGGGAGTGAGAACTGGTTTGAATTATAATTTGAACGCCATCGGTTTGGATGAAGCCACCTCTAGCGCTCAGCAAATCTTCGAGGGGCAAACCTCGGATAATGGCTACCATCTCGGGGTCTTTGGCCGACAATACCTTGGTGATCAATTGTATACTTCAGGTAGTTTGATTTATGCGAAAAACACGCATTTCTTAGAAGGCAATGATGGCAACAGCTCTATTTTCTACGAACGTTTCGATCACGAATTTTTACAATTGGATGCGAACGTAGGTATTCGTCTATTAAAAGTGGCGCGCGCCGAAGGCGGTGTACATTACCAAGGAACGATAAGTGATAATGCATTCTCTAACACTTTTGATTCACCTACCGCCGGATATAATGTTGGTGTAGGAGTGGACCTTTGGAAGCTTAGCTTGGATGTAACCTACTATGGTAGTTTCGCAGATCATACAGGTACATGGAATGACATTCCTTTAAGCTATAACCGTTCGAATATCCTAGTAAGCTTGGGTGTTAAGCTCTAGAAATGAGCTCTTTTAACAAAAAAAGACAATCCCGATACCTGATTTTGGCATAGCATTTGTAAGATTTATATCAGCGTCAATTATTGAGTGTAAGCGAGTAATTTTTGTTGGCGCGACATGGTTTTGTTCAGCAAGCCGCTCCGTACCCCGGAGCGGCTTGTTTTTTTTCTAAGCCACGGTAAAACCGGTTTCACCGAGTCCGTCCACTGACACATGGACCTTTGTCGCGTCTTTGATGAAATGTGCTGCGGTTGATGCTCCTGCAAGAACGACCATTCCTGCTTTCAAAGCAATGCCATACTGAGTAGCTAGACGTGTCGCAGCAGCTAATGCTTCAAACGGATTGTCTAAAATCGCATCGCTATTTCCTTCGGCTACTGGAGCTCCGTCAAAGGACATTACCATGTCTAAGCCGTTTAAGCCTAATGGCACTTCGCACCAATCGCCCAATACATAAGCTGCGGAGCTACAGTTGTCCGCAACAACATCTTCGAGAGAGAATTTGAAGTTTTCGTAACGTGAATCAATAACTTCGATTGCGGCAGCAACCCCATCGATATGCGCGCCGAGCTCATCTAGGGTAAGAGCTTTGTCAATGTCTTTTGACAGTCTAAAGGCAATTTCTGGCTCTGCTCGCGGATGAATGAATTGGTCATGTACCAATGTACCACTTGAGGGAATGAGCATATCTGAGGTGAGTTGTCCGATGATCATATCATCTACTCCCATTTGCTTCATTTTAGCTACCGAAGTGAAGCCCATTTTTACGCCTACTATAGAATGTCCTTCTGCAACACGCTCAGCGATGAGTGCATGTTGGACCTCATAGGCGTCCGAAAGAGGGTAAGATTCTTCAGTTGAAAATTGAGCGCGCGGAGTTTGAGTACGAGCGCTTTGGTGCAGGCTTTTCGCCTTTTTAGAAATATTCTTTTCCATTATAGTTTAATACAAACATTTTTAGGTTCGGTGAAGAAACGGAGTGCTTCAAAGCCACCTTCGCGGCCTACGCCACTTTGTTTAACACCTCCAAACGGAGTTCTTAGGTCTCGCAGTAACCAGCAGTTTACCCAAACAATACCTGCATGAAGACCTGCTGCCATGCGATGCGCTACTTGTAGGTTTGTTGTCCAAATCGTGGAGGCTAGTCCGTAGGCTGTCCCATTGGCAAGTGCAAGCGCTTCTTCTTCTGTGTCAAAAGGAGTAAGGGTTACCACAGGGCCGAAAATTTCCTCCTGGTTGGTGCGACATGTAGCAGGCAATCCTTCAAAGACGGTGGGTGCAATAAAGTAGCCCTTTTCACAACGACCCTCAATGGATACAGCATGTCCGCCGTGAAGCAGTGTTCCTCCTTCTTCTTTTGCCAACTCGATATAGGCCAATACTTTGTCAAAATGATCCTTGCTAACAATCGCGCCCATGCGCGCCTCATCACTCAAAGGATCCGCCACTGTCAATCCTTCAACGCGCTCAATAAATGCGGTTTTGAATTTTTCATAGATGCCCCGTTGTACATAGATCCGCGAACCGCAAAGGCAAATCTGGCCTTGGTTGGCGAAAGATGATCGTACCGTAGTTTTTAGTGCTTCTTCAAAATCGCAATCATCGAAGATCACATTTGCATTTTTACCGCCCAATTCAAGGCTCAATTTTTTGAACATTGGCGCGGCTACTTTGCTAATCGCCTTCCCGGTAGCGGTACCACCGGTGAAAGAAATGACAGCGGTATTTGGGTGCTCGACAATCGCAGCTCCAGCTTCACCGCCTAGGCCGTGTACAAGGTTCAATACACCTTTGGGGAAGTTGATTTCCGAAAGAATATCACTTAAAAGGTAGGCCGTGGCTGGGGTAACCTCGGAAGGTTTGGCCACAACGGTATTTCCAGCGGCTAAGGCCGGCGCAATTTTCCAGCTGAACAAATACAAAGGGAGGTTCCAAGGCGAAATACATCCTGCAACGCCGATCGGCTGGCGCAAGGTGTAGTTAAATCCATCGATCCCCATATCATGCGTTTCATAAGCATCATGAAGAATAGCGGTTGCGTAAAACTTGAAATTATCGCGCGCTCGAGGTATATCAACACTTCGTGCCAATTTCAAAGGTTTTCCGTTATCCGTGCTCTCCGCTAACGCCAATTCTTCCATGCGCTCCTCAATCCTATTTGCCACTTTCAGCAGCCAGGATGAGCGCTCGGCAGCGCTGAGTTTACTCCACGAAGGGAAAGCTCTTTTCGCGGCCGCAACTGCGTTTTCAACGTCGCTTTTGTCGCTTCTTGGAATGGTTCCGTACACTTCGCCTGTAGCAGGGTTGATATTGTCTATCGTCTTGCCAGAGGCAGGTGCAACGAATACGCCATCGATATAGTTCTGTATTTCCATAGGTTCTACTCTTGGTGCACGAAGATACAGCGCACGTTTGAGGTTTCTATTCACCGAGACAATTCCGTATCTTGGCAACACCCAAAAACGACATAAACATGCCAGCATTGCAACCCTTCAACTTCCAAAAATGGTTGGAAGAGAATCGCGACAAACTTAAACCGCCTGTAGCAAACAAGAATCTTACTCCTGAAAGTGACGACTACATTGTGATGGTCGTTGCAGGACCTAACGCTCGAAAAGATTACCATTACAACGAGACAGAGGAGTTCTTCTACCAGCTTGAAGGGAACATCACCGTCAAGGCGCAAGTCGACGGTGAGGCAAAAACCATACACCTCGGTCCAGGCGATATGATGACGGTTCCAGCAGGGGTGCCTCACAGTCCTATCCGACACGAGGGAAGTATAGGTTTGGTTGTGGAGCGTATTCGTGAGGGTAGAGGCTTCAAAGATGGGCTTCTTTGGTTTTGCGATGAGTGCAACCATAAATTGCACGAAACGTATTTCGAATTGAAAAATATTGAAACAGATTTCTTACCTCGTTTCAAAGAATACTACGCAAGTGAGGAGCACCGCACTTGTAATAACTGTGGTCACGTTATGGAAACGGATCCAAGATTTGTGTAGCCATGTGTCAAATAACTTCACGCAACTTTACGGTTGATATCCACACGCATATTTTACCGGAGCACATTCCGAATTTCCGTGAGCGATTTGGTTATGGCGGATTTATAAACCTCGATCATCACAAGCCTTCGTGTGCTCGAATGATGAAAGACGGCGAGTTTTTTAGAGAAGTAGAATCGAACTGTTGGTCGGCAGAGGACCGAATGAGAGAATGCAAAGAGCAGCATGTTGACGTGCAGGTTCTTTCCACCGTGCCGGTAATGTTCAGCTATTGGGCGGAGCCGAAGCACACGCTAGAGGTCGCCCAATTCCTCAATGACCACATCGCTGATATCTGTGTTCGTTACCCTAAGCGATTTGTAGGTTTGGGTACGTTGCCGATGCAGCATCCAGAATTGGCCATTCAAGAGTTGCGTAGATGTAAGGAGATTGGATTGAAAGGAGTAGAGATTGGTACACATGTGAATGATTGGAATCTCGATGCTCCGGAATTATTCCCGGTTTTTGAAGCGTGCCAAGATTTAGATATGGCCGTTTTTGTGCATCCGTGGGACATGATGGGAAAGGAGAAAATGCCGAAATATTGGTTGCCTTGGTTAGTGGGTATGCCTGCAGAGAGCTCGTTGGCACTTTGTTCACTCATTTTCGGGGGTGTTTTCGAGCGACTTCCTAAGCTTCGTGTGGCTATTGCGCATGGTGGGGGGTCGTTCCCTGCGACATTAGGTCGTATAAAACACGGCTTCGACGTTCGTCCAGACCTTGTAGCGATCGATAATCCTGTTTCTCCTGAAAAGTATTTGGGCCAATTCTGGCTCGACTCGCTCGTTCACGATCCGAAGATGCTCGATTATATCGTTTCACTTGTGGGTGAAAACCGTGTAGCATTGGGTACGGATTATCCGTTTCCACTCGGTGAATTGGAGCCGGGAAAACTGATCAATGGCATGCCTTGGAGTGAGGAACGAAAGGGTAAATTATTACACGGTGCCGCCATGGAGTGGCTCAACCTAGATCTCCAAAGTTTCCTATAAAACTATCCTTGTTAAAGGTTGCGCATTGTCGTAATTTTGACCTCTCAATTCCCGCTGTATGAGTGATGCTATCAAACACGAATGTGGTCTCGCATTTGTTCGCCTTAGAAAACCAATCGAGTACTACGTTGAAAAGTACGGAACAGCCTTTTATGGCCTGAATAAAATGTACCTCTTGATGGAGAAGCAGCGCAACCGTGGACAAGACGGTGCTGGTCTCGCAAACATCAAGCTAAATATGGAGCCGGGTACTCGTTACATTTCCCGTTACCGCAGTGTGGATCCAAACAGCATCGGTGATATTTTCGGAAAAGTACAGCAACGCATCGCTGATGGGATCGGTGCAGATACCGAAAAACTTAGAGATGTGCCTTGGCTTAAGCGAAACTTGCCATTTACTGGGGAGGTCTTTTTAGGTCACCTGCGCTATGGAACCTACGGTGGAAACACTATCGAGGCCTGTCATCCTTTCCTGCGCCAGAACAACTGGCCTACGCGAAATCTGATTGTTGCCGGTAACTTCAACATGACGAATGTTGACGAACTCTTTGGAGAATTGGTCGAGCTCGGTCAGCATCCTAAAGAAAAGGCGGATACGGTGACAATCATGGAGAAAATTGGTCACTTCTTAGATGAAGAGAACGACCGACTGTATTATGAACTCAAAGAAGAAGGGTACACCAAAAAAGAGGCAACCGCAGAAATTGCAAAGCGCCTTGATGTTGCAGGTGTACTGAAATCAGCTTCAAAAAAATGGGACGGCGGTTACGCTATGGCCGGTATGATGGGGCACGGTGATTCGTTCGTGTTGAGAGATCCAGCAGGCATTCGCCCTGCGTTCTACTATTACGATGATGAGATTGTCGTGGTTGCTTCTGAACGACCTGTGATTCAAAGTGCTATGAATTTGAAGACGGCTGAGGTCAATGAGTTGCCTCCTGGTGCCGCAATCATAGTCAAGCATCACGGCGAAGTGGGTATCGAGCAAATCAAAGATCCACTTCCTTACAACGCCTGTTCTTTTGAACGTATTTACTTCTCTCGCGGAAACGATGAGGACATCTATAACGAAAGAATTGAATTGGGTCGAAGACTCATCCCGAAACTCGTAGATAAAGTAGACGGGGAGGTGGAGAATACTGTATTCTCGTTCATTCCAAATACGGCTGAGGTCAGTTTCTATGGTGTGGTTAAGGGAATGGAAGATCACTTCAACACCATGAAATTCGATCGTATCAAAGCGATCGATAACCCTAATGACGAGCAACTTCGTGAGATCTTAACCATCCGTCCTCGGGTCGAAAAAGTAGCTTGGAAAGATGTCAAGCTACGCACTTTTATCACCGAGGATAGCTCGCGCGATGAGTTAGTAAGCCATGTCTATGATATTACTCATGGCTCAGTGACTTCGAACGATCACCTTGTAGCTATCGACGATAGCATCGTACGTGGAACTACATTAAAGCAAAGTATTCTGCGCATTTTTGATCGACTCTCGCCAAAGCACATTGTCATTGCTTCTTCAGCACCACAGATCCGCTACCCGGATTGTTACGGTATTGATATGGCGCGTATGGGTGATTTTATTGCCTTCCGCGCTGCTATCGCTTTGCTTCAGGAAAGTGGCCGCTCTTATCTTATTGACGAGGTGTATCAAAAATGTAAAGCACAAGTCAATCTTCCGGATGAGGAGGTGCAGAACTATGTGAAGGAAATCTATGAACCATTTACGGCAGAAGAAATCAGTGATAAAATCGCTGAGTTACTGACTCCTCCAGATGTTCAAGCAAAGGTGAGCATTGTATACCAAGATATCGAAGACCTTCATAAAAGCTGTCCGAGTAATCCAGGCGATTGGTATTTCACAGGAAACTATCCGACCCCAGGGGGGAATCGCGTAGTGAACAAGAGTTTCATATTCTACGTTGAAGGTAGAACAGAACGCGCTTACTAATGAAGATCTACACCAAAACAGGCGACAAGGGTACGACTTCATTACTCACAGGAACACGTGTCTCCAAAGCAGATTTGCGTTTGGAGGCCTACGGAACCACGGATGAGTTGAACTCGTGGCTGGGTTTGATTGCTGCACAATCGCCTCAAGGTGTTTTCTTTTTCTTGGAGGAGTTGCAAAGCGAGTTGTTTTCGATGGGTTCCTATTTGGCGTTAGATGGCGAGGCAACCTTCCCTATGCCCAAGCTTAACTCCGATCTCGTAGGGCGAATGGAGCATCAGATTGATTCTTGGAACCAGGAATTGCCTGAACTGAAAAACTTTATTCTGCCGGGAGGATCGATCGCCGCTGCGCATCTTCAGGTCGCTCGTACCGTTTGTCGACGTGCCGAACGACTCATTGTTGCTCTAGGTGAGCAGGCAGAGGTGCCAGAGGAAATTCCCGTTTTTTTGAATCGACTCTCAGATTTTCTTTTTGTTGCAGCCCGTTTTGTACTTCATGTAGAAGAGCTACCTGAAGTGATTTGGACACCTAAGTATTAGACTTTTACAATTTTTAAAAGAGTGTTGTACCAATCACAAGAAAAGTTACATTTGCACGAAATAAGCAATAAAAACGTTCAATAGAACTACTATGTACTGGACTCTAGAATTAGCATCCTATTTAAGTGACGCGCCATGGCCGGCAACTCGTGACGAACTTATCGATTACGCGATTCGTACAGGTGCGCCTTTAGAGGTTGTAGAAAACCTTCAAGCGATTGAAGAGGAAGAAGAAGAAACTTACGACAGCATCGAAGAGATCTGGCCGGATTATCCTTCTGAAGAAGATTTTCTTTGGAACGAAGAAGAATATTAAGTTGAAAGCCCCAAAAGGGGCTTTTTTTATGAGGTAATAGATGGCTGCGCTAAGCTTATAAATCTTAGCTATAGCATTATTGCGACAATGCATTACTCAGCAGAGTTTTGTGTTGTATTTTTGAAAGAATTTCCAACACACTCAAATGGATAGATTTTCATTTTTAGGTAGCGTACATGCTGATTTTATAGAAGAGCAGTACGAGCGTTATCTCAAAAATCCGGACGGCACTGAGCCTAGTTGGAGAGCTTTTTTCCAGGGTTACGACTTTGCGAAGGAAGTCTACTCTGAGGAGGACTTAGTAGGAGCAGGTGTTTCTGAAGAGGTGATTAAAGAGTTTCATGTACTCAACCTTATTCAGGGCTACCGGTCTAGAGGCCACTTGTTTACGCGCACGAACCCGGTTCGTGATCGCCGCGAATACAAGCCTACTTTGGCGCTCGAAAACTTTGGTTTGTCCAAAGAGGATTTAGATACAGAGTTCAATGCGGCTACTGAGGTAGGTGCAAAAGGACCCGCTACGCTGCGCGAGATTATTGCTCATCTCGAAAGTATTTACTGTCAAAGTATCGGTGTAGAATACAACTACATTAGAGATCCTGAGCGCAGAACATGGATCAAGAATTGGATCCACAAAGACGATAATCAGCCCAATCTCAGCATTGATGAGAAAAAGCAGATTTTGCACAAGCTCAACCAAGCAGTGAGCTTTGAGTCGTTTTTGAACACCAAATTTGTTGGTCAAAAGCGCTTTTCTATTGAAGGGGCGGAATCACTCATTCCTGGCCTTGATGAAGCCGTGAATCACGGTGCACGTCACGGTGTTTCAGAATTCGTATTAGGAATGGCCCATAGAGGTCGTTTGAATGTACTGACGAATATTTTTGGAAAGCCAAGAAAACAAATCTTTTCGGAGTTCGAAGGCAAGGCCTTTGATGATGTGACCATTGATGGTGATGTGAAATACCACCTAGGACACACGACGATGCATACCACTATTGATGGTAAGCAAGTGAAGATGAATATAGCGCCGAACCCATCACACCTCGAGGCAGTAGATCCTGTCGTGGAGGGTATTGCGCGTGCGAAAATCAATAAGGATTACGATAGTGATGGCAAGAAAGTGTTGCCTATCCTTATCCACGGTGATGCTGCTGTAGCTGCTCAGGGAGTGGTCTATGAGACGGTTCAGATGGAGACGTTGGATGGTTATAAAACCGGAGGTACGCTGCACATCGTCATCAACAACCAAGTAGGTTTTACTACCAATTACCTCGATGCGCGTTCATCGACCTATTGTACGGATGTTGCCAAAGTGATTTTGGCACCAGTACTACACGTTAATGGAGATGATCCAGAAGCGTTGGTGCACGCGATGCGTTTAGCGATCGAGTACCGTCAACGCTTCCAAAGAGATATTTTCATCGATTTGCTGTGCTACAGAAAGTATGGACATAACGAAGGTGATGAGCCTCGTTTTACCCAGCCGCAGTTGTACAAGGCTATTTCCAAGCATCCAAACCCACGCGAAATTTATGCGGAGAAGCTCCTGAAAGAAGGAGTGGCTTCACAGTCGTTGGTAAAGGAAATGCAGGAAGAATTCAAAGCGATGCTCGAGGTTGATTTCGATGAAGCGAAGAAAATTGAGCGCAACGTAATCACGCCTTTCATGCAAGAAGAGTGGACAGACTATCCTGGCGCTCAACCAGGGGAAATGTTGGCTCCGGTCGACACGACCTTTGATTTGGCTCGTTTGAAAGAGATCGGCTCATTTATTTCTACCCTCCCGGAAGGTAAAAAGTTCCTTCGCAAGACGGAGCGCTTGATGAAGGACCGCTACGATCAGGTAAATGTCAAGAACAGTCTTGATTGGGGTATGGCAGAATTGCTTGCCTACGGCTCATTGCTCGATGAAGATTTTGATGTTCGCATTTCCGGAGAAGATGTGGAGCGCGGTACATTCTCTCACCGTCACGCAATATTAAAAGTTGAAGAAAGCGAGGAAGAAGTAAGCCTGCTGAACAATTTACCTGGTAAAAAAGGACGTTTTGCTATTTACAACTCCTTACTCAGCGAATATGCAGTAATGGGCTTCGATTATGGTTATGCCATGGCGGCGCCAGATACCCTCACCATTTGGGAGGCACAGTTTGGTGATTTTGCAAATGGTGCACAAATCATGATTGACCAATTCCTTTCTGCAGCCGAAGACAAATGGAAAGTACAAAACGGACTGGTTCTCTTGTTGCCGCACGGGTATGAGGGACAAGGTGCTGAGCATAGCTCGGCCCGTTTGGAGCGATTCCTTCAGCTTTGTGCTCAGGAAAATATGACGGTGGCGAATGCCACAACTCCGGCAAACTTCTTCCACCTCTTACGCAGACAACAGAAGCGTCATTTCCGCCGCCCACTGGTGGTCATGTCACCGAAGTCTTTGCTGCGTCACCCAAGGGTGAAGAGTAGCATGGAGGAATTGGCAGAAGGAAGCTTCCAGCCGATTATCCCGGATAACGATGTTATTCCGACAGATGTGAAGAAAGTCGTGTTCTGTTCTGGAAAGCTTTACTACGAGCTTCTCGAGGAACGCGAAGCACAAAAAGCCGATCATGTCGCTTTAGTTCGTATCGAGCAATTGTATCCGCTTGATGATATCGCGATCAAAGAGGAAGTCGATAAATATCCGAATGCGACCCTTACCATTTGGGCGCAAGAAGAGCCAGCAAACATGGGCGCATGGACGTACATGTTGTGGCAAATGCACCAGAAGTTGACACTGGTGGCCCCGGCGCCAAGCGCCTCAACAGCAAGTGGATCGAATCAGGTCGCATTGCAACGTCAACGCGAAACAGTAGAACGAGTATTTAGCATCTAAGTCATAGAGATATGTTAGAAATGAAAGTGCCTTCACCAGGCGAATCCATCACGGAAGTTGAAATAGCTACATGGTTAGTCAGTGATGGCGACTACGTAGAAAAGGATCAAGCTATTGCGGAGGTAGACTCTGATAAGGCAACACTTGAATTGCCAGCTGAAGAAGCTGGTGTGATCACATTGAAAGCCGAAGAAGGTGATGTGGTTGAGGTTGGTCAAGTGGTCTGTTTGATCGATACCAATGCAGCTCGCCCCGATGGCGCAGCGGCTCCAGCAGAAGCAGCTCCAAACCCAGCTCCAGTAGCTGAAAAGGCGGCTTCGGCAGCGCCAAAAGCGGATACTTACGCAACGGGTTCTGCATCTCCAGCAGCTAAGAAGATGATGGAAGAGACCGGTGCCAAAGTATCTAAAGGAACAGGTAAAGACGGACGCATTACTAAGGCGGATGTGATTGAAGCGGTTGCTTCGATGGGGTCAGCTGGAACAGGCGAGCGTACTTCTGAACGCAAGAAGATGAGCAGCCTAAGAAGAAAATTGGCAAGCAGATTGGTCACCGTGAAAAACGAAACCGCTATGCTAACCACCTTTAACGAGGTGGATATGAAGCCAATTTTTGATCTACGTAACCAATACAAAGATGAATTCTTTGAGAAGCACGGTGTGAAATTGGGCTTCATGAGTTTCTTTACCTTAGCCTCAACTCGTGCCTTGCAGATGTATCCATCTACCAACAGCATGATCGATGGCAATGAGATGGTAAGCTTCGATTACGTTGACGTGAGCATCGCGGTAAGTGGGCCTAAAGGTCTAATGGTTCCTGTGCTACGCAATGCGGAAAACATGTCGTTTGCCGGTGTTGAGAAAGAAATCGCTCGTCTAGCAACGAAAGTGCGTGATGGAAAAATCACCATCGACGAGATGACAGGAGGAACCTTCACAATCACTAACGGTGGTGTATTCGGCTCTATGCTGTCTACACCTATTATCAACCCGCCGCAGAGTGCTATCCTTGGTATGCACAACATCATCCAGCGTCCTGTCGCTGTGGATGGGCAGGTAGTTATTCGTCCAATGATGTACCTCGCTTTGAGCTACGATCACCGTACCATTGATGGTCGCGAAAGTGTAGGTACTTTGGTTGCGATCAAAGAGGCGCTTGAAAATCCAGCTGAAATCTTGATGGGTGGAAACGTTAGAAAAGCGTTAGGCCTGTAATCGCAGATGTTATAGAGATGTGAATTGGACCCTGAAGAGGGGAAAATAGCATTGAAAAGCAGTATATTTGAGAGCTCTGTTAGTAATAGCAGGGCTCTTTTTTCTTGATAAACCCAAACATAAAAGCATGAGAAAATTTACAGCAGGCTTATTGACTTTAGCCTTTGTTCTCAGTAGTGTGATCACAACGGCCCATGAAGGGATGTGGTTGCCTATGTTAATCAAGCGTTTGAACATGGCAGAGATGCAGGCAAACGGCTTGAATTTGACCGCCGAAGAATTGTACGACATTAACAATGCGTCTGTGAAAGATGCGATTGTCTCTTTAGGAGGATTCTGTACCGGAGAGTTGATCTCTGATCAGGGTCTAATGCTGACCAACCACCACTGTGGTTACGATGCGATTCGTTCACACTCTACGGTTGAAAACGATTATTTGACCGATGGATTCTGGGCGATGACTCGTGAGGAGGAGCGTAAGAACCCAGGTCTGACTGCTGCGATCTTAGTTCGTATGGAAGACGTTACCGACAAGGTGATGGCTGAATTGACCGACGATATGACTGAGGCACAGCGTGCTGCCAAAGCAAAAGAAGTGGGTGATGCCTTAGCAAAAGAGGCAACAGAAGGAACTGTGCATAACGCATACGTTCGCAGCTTCTTCCACAACAATGAGTACTATTTGTTTGTATTCAATACCTACAAGGATGTTCGTTTGGTAGGTGCTCCACCAAGCAGCGTTGGTAAATACGGTGGTGATACGGATAACTGGATGTGGCCGCGTCACACTGGTGATTTCTCTATGTTCCGCGTTTATGCTGATGCCGATGGTAACCCATCTGATATTAGTGATAGCAATGTTCCATTGACTCCTAAACACCACTTGCCGGTTAGTTTGAATGGAGTTCAGGAGGGTGATTTCACTATGGTGTTTGGTTTCCCTGGATCTACAGATCGTTTCTTAACCTCTACAGGTATTGAGCAAGCTATCAATCTGTACAACCCAACAGTGGTTGAGATTCGCGAAGAAAAATTGGCGATCATGAAAGAAGCTATGGACGCCGATGCAGCAGTTCGTATCGCTCTCGCTTCAAACTACGCTTCAACAGCTAACTACTGGAAGTACTTTATCGGACAGACGGAGCAGTTGAAAAAGAACCGAGTTAAAGCGAAGAAAGAAGCTATTGAAGAGCGTTACCTCGCTTGGGCAAATGCAGACGCTTCTCGTGCAGATTATGCATCAGCACTAGATATGTTGAATGAAGCATATGCAGCTACTGACGAAACAGTAAAAGGTCAGGTGTATTTGATGGAGGCTGGTATCCGTGGTGCTTCTTTGCCACTGTATGCATTCCGTTTGAACCGAATGCTAGGTGCTCTTGCATCTTCAGAAGACCTAGAAGCAGATAAAGCAGCTGTATTGGCTTATGCAGATGATCACTTTGCCGAGTACCAGTCTGATGTTGACCGTAAGTTGGCAACGTCTTTATGGACGATGTGGATGGAGAACGTTCCTGCAGAGCAGCAGCCTTCTATTTTCCAGGAAGTTCGCGATAGCCTTGATGGCGATGTATCGGTATTGGTAAACGACATTTATGACAATTCTATTTACGCTTCTAAAGAATCACTTGAGGCGTGGTTGGAAACGATGGACGCTGAAGCTCTTGCAAGCGATAAAGGTGGTGAGGTAGCAAACAGCTTCATTATGACCTATTTCGCTTCTCAGAACGGCAACCAAGAAGTGAATGAGAAAATGGAAAAAGGATACCGCTTGTTCACAGACGGTCTACGTCAGGCAATGCCGGAGAAAACATTCGCGCCTGATGCGAACTCTACGTTGCGTATGACTTGGGGTGTTGTAGGTTCTTACGATCCACAGGATGGTGTTCACTACGATTACGTGACTACCATCGAAGGTATCATGCAAAAAGAGGATCCAAGCAATCCTGAATTTGTCGTGCCGGCTAAACTTAAAGAGTTGTACAACGCTAAAGATTATGGCCAGTATGCTGATGAGAATGGTGAGTTGATCGTTAACTTCATTTCTAACAATGATATTACTGGTGGTAACTCAGGTTCTCCAGTGATCAACGGAAATGGCGAATTGATCGGTACAGCGTTCGACGGTAACTGGGAGGCAATGTCTGGTGATATCTTCTTCGAGGATCAACTACAGCGTACCATTTCAGTGGATATCCGCTACACGTTATTCATCATTGATAAATACGCAGGTGCTTCACACCTGATTGACGAAATGACTGTCGTAAAAGGAAAGTCGAAAAAGAAGAAAAAGAAGAATAGAAAGAAGTAAACTTCTGGAAATCTCTAAATAGTGAGCCCCGGTTAGCGTTTGTTAATCGGGGCTTTTTTATATCCACTTTAAGCTGTCTGTCATCGCACTTAAATACTACTAGTCATGAATAGAAGCGATCAATCAGATTACGCATAAGTTAAAGAATTACGATCTTGTGTTTTTATCGGGGTACTTTTGATAAAGTAATACCCTAGTCCTATGACGTTTATTAAAAGAACCACAGTACTCTTGTTTGGATTATACTTCCTCACGGGTTGTAACCCATCTTCAACCGAGCCGTTTCCGGGTGATGTTCGGAGTATGGATGAATTAATTGCTCCAGAAGAATTCTCCTATTCCTTGTGGCGTACAACTGATTTGGACGTGTTCGTTGATGCACCTTTGCGATTTGGAAGAGTAAACATTCAGGTCTATGGAGTGAGTAGTAATAATCTTGAACTGTTGTTTCAAGGTCAACAGGCTGTTCATGATACTAATTCTATATCGTTTAAACATGGACATCACTATGATAAATTGGTGACTCAAGTCCATTTTCTTGACGGTGAACAAGCAAGTTCAACAGTGGGAAAAGATGTTTCATTTGTACGAGTTGAGCGGATTGAGACAGAAGACCCTTTTGAAAATACAGCGAGTTTGAAAACGAATGGGTTGGATTGTGAAACGTGCACAACGGCAATCACATCAGGTTCAGGTGCGTACACTGTCGGAGCGAACGATACGCTGTGTATCGATGGCAGTTCAAGTGTGTCAGTGAACGTGGGAAATGGAGGACATTTACAGCTGTGTGGCACGCACAGTTCAATGGGTGATATTGTACTTGGTGAAGGTGCTAGCTTAGCTTTAAGTGCAAATGGCTCGATGAGTTTTTCCTCTGGAAGTGGATTGACTATTGGCGTAGGTGCTGAGGTCGTGTTGAAGGAGCAGACCAATTTTATAGCTTCAAGATCTATCGTGATTGGAAACCAGAGCTCTTGGACTTCTTATGGCGATATCCATATAGACGGCCATCTAGACGTTGAAGACAGTTCTAGTTTTATTTCCTTTGGAAACTGCTTAGTAAAAGGACATATAGAAGTGACTGGGGCCCAGAGTAAACTTATCAATTACGGGTCGATGTCTACAATCGTTAATGATCATATCCGTGTTACAAATAGTGGACAATTAGAGAACTATTGCCATATACACAGTGATCAAAACATTTGGATCGAGCAATCAGGACAGTTCACGAACCACAATCAAATGGATTGTGATCACAAATTGAAAATGAACGATGGAGGAATTCTATCGCTGATGCCGTCTAGTATTTCTATCAGTCAGGATCTTCAATTGTACGATGCGTTGATAAAAAACGAAGGACTTTCAACAGCAGTTCTAAAAGTCTGGGATGACGCTTTATACTACCAGGGAGCTACAATTTTTGGTTTTATCGATGTATGTATTCAGGGACTTAATCAAAACGTTTCAAAATTGTCAATTAGCAATAACGCACAGTTTAGCTGTGCTAATGCTATTCCTCCTTCGGCTTGTATAACTATCGGTCACGACCCAAGTCTCGATGACGATGGTGATGGGATTTCAAATATTTTGGATCCCTTCCCACAAGACTCTTCAAGAGCGCTTAAGGTATGTGAGGTAGCTTCAACTTTGGTGTTCGAAGATAACTGGCCTTATCGTGGGGATTACGATTTTAATGATTTGGTTATGAGTTATCAAATTTGGGCTGTGGCAAATCGCAATTCGAAAATTAAAGACATTGCCTTTGCTTTTAAAATGCGTGCAAGAGGTGCGGCGTATAAAAACGGTTTCGGAATTGAGTTTAATACCGTACCAAGTAATCTCGTATCCCCAGATTTTGAAGTAGCGAACACAATGACCACTTCAGCCATAGTATTAGGAGATGTCAGTTCAGTTTTAGGGGCCTGGAATACGGATTCTACATATAAGGATTCTTTCGTTGATGTACCATGGGACACTATTGTTTTCACTTTCGCTACACCAATTCATGATAGTGTGTTGGCCACCTTTAATCCATTCCTCATCATAGACGAAGAACGTGGTCGTGAAGTCCATTTGATCGATCATCACCCCACGCCTCTTGCTGATCCGACTTTACTTGGAAGTGGTGATGATGCTTCAAACGGTACATCTGGAGAATACTACCATACAGATCAAAACCAGCCTTGGGCACTTCAACTGCCGATAATTTTTGATTACCCCTATGAACGAGTAGATATTACTCGGGCTTATTTAAATTTTGACAATTGGGCCACAAGTGGAGGATCCGTGAACGAAGACTGGTACGATTCTACAAAACCAGGAAACGCGAAGGGGCGAAAAATTCACAAGGAGAACAAATAAATCGAGACCAAAAAAAATGCCCGGTAATTTCACTCACCGGGCGTTTTTAGTCTTCGTGTACCTCTGTCTTTATTCTGCGAGGTGCTCTTCTACGTAGTCGAGAACCTTGGTCATAAGGTGAAGTCGGTCTTTTCCGCGTACGTTATGCGGGTGCATAGGGTAAGGGAAGAAGTCCATTTGTATGCCTTCATCGATGAATGCTTTTACCAAGGACAGGTTGTGCTGCATAACGACAACATCATCGATCGTTCCGTGAATGAGCAAGAGCTCACCTTCGAGATTTTTCACATGATTGTGTAGTCGATTCGCTGCATATCCTTCCTCATTTTCTTCAGGTCGATCCATATAGCGTTCGCCGTACATCACTTCATAATATTTCCAGTCGGTCACGGGTCCGCCAGCGATACCCGCTTTGAATGTGCCTGGCGATCTAAGCATCAAAGAAGTAGTCATGAAGCCTCCATAGCTCCATCCGTGAACAGCCATTCGATTGGCATCTACGAAAGGCAAGCTTTTGAGAAACTCTACACCTGCCAACTGATCTTCGATTTCAACGGTACCTAATTGGCGATGAATTTGTTGTTCGAAAGCAGTTCCGCGATGCGCAGATCCTCTATTGTCTAATGTGAAAACCAAATACCCTCTGTTGGCGAATTCGTTCATCCACAAGGGGCCGCCTGCATTCCATCTATTGGTGATCATTTGAGCGTGTGGCCCACCGTAGACGTAGACGAGCACTGGGTATTTTTTGGTGGGGTCGAAATCGTACGGTTTGTACAAACGTGTATACAATGTGGAACCGTCAGGCCCTTGAATGGCTCCCAATTCTGGCTTGCGTATGTTCGTGCCCTCGAAGGGGTCGTCCGCGTTCAGTAGAATGCGACTGTTGGTCCCTTTGTAATTGGCTACGGTTTCTATGCGTGGTACGGTCACACTTTGGTAGCTACTAAAGTACCATTCGCCGCCATCTTGTACATTTAGGCTGTGGTAGCCTGCACCTGAGGTGAGTTGCTTTTGACGTCCACGTGTAGAAACACTAAATAAATGTTGCTCGCGCGGGTCAGCACCTGTAGCAGTGAAAAGAATATTTCCTTTCTCGTCGCGGCCGACAATTCCGGTAGCGACAAAATCATTTTTTGTTAATTGACGTAGAAGTTTTCCCGATGAATTGTACAAA
>Ga0181562_10001131_pt1 | contig 21842 bp, 19 predicted proteins | sample 011ome_26_FD_139344 | JGI IMG/M metagenome (GOLD analysis project Ga0181562, IMG submission 139344) | Coastal salt marsh microbial communities from the Groves Creek Marsh, Skidaway Island, Georgia - 011511BT metaG (megahit assembly) | ecosystem: Environmental > Aquatic > Marine > Intertidal...
ATCCAACGTATTTTGGTGGCAGAAAAATAGGCATCGATAACTAAGCCTGTCTTTTCTGCGATTTTGTTGGCCGCCCCTTTTTCTTTCAGCGCATCACAGTAGGCTGCTGTGCGCCGGTCCTGCCAGACGATCGCGTTGTACAATGCTTTGCCTGTATTCCTATCCCATACGATGGTGGTTTCGCGTTGATTGGTAATGCCAATTGCTGCGACTTGGTCGGGACGAATGGATTTTTGGAGTAGGGCCTCCATCAATACACTGGACTGGCTGGACCAGATTTCTTCCGGATCGTGCTCTACCCATCCTTGTTGGGGGAAGAATTGGGTAAATTCCTTCTGAGCTAGGGAGACAATCTCTCCTTTTTGATTAAAAATCAAGGCTCTTGAACTGGTAGTGCCTTGATCTAAGGCTAAAATATAGGGTTTATCGGCAGGCATTTTGGGTGTTGGGTTGTAAGAAGTGGTGACTGGAAGTTAGTGCATTGAAATCAAATATTTTTCTGCTATCTTTTTAAAATTAGTCAATTCAGTTTGAATCCAGGCTTCGTCTTTTTGCAAGGTGGTAGCCATGAGCTGCGCTACTTTTTCTGCACTGCTAAGGGCAGCGGCTGAATCGAGAATCAAAAGTCGAATGCGTCGAGAGAGCACATCTTCAAGGGTAAGCGCCATTTCATGTTGGCAGGCCCAAACTACCTCGGCAAGTGTAGCAGGGTACTGAGGATGAATGCGCTCTTTTAGTTCAGGCCGTTCGTTGGCAAGTGCTTTAATTTTTTTGGCATCTGTTCCATAAACTGCCCAGTGTCCCGAGGGAATTTTTATTGAAAAACCATGGATTTTTTGAGTTGCACTGGTACTGGCAGATACGGGCTGCCCCGTTATTTGGCTAAAGTAATTGAGCGTGTCTTCTCCCATTTTCCTGAAAGTAGTCCACTTTCCTCCGGTCAGGGATACTAGCCCACTCGATGAACAAATAATTTTATGAGAGCGTGAGATTTCCTTGGTTTTTGTACTGCCTTCTTCGGGTCTAGCTAGAGGCCTTAATCCTGCAAATACCGCCTTAATATCTTTTCGCTCCGGTTTTTTGGTGAGGTAAGCCCCTGCGGTTTCCAGTACAAAGTCAATTTCTTTTTCTAAAGCTTTAGGCTCTAATTTGGCTTTTTCTCGAATCGTATCAGTGGTTCCTAAGAGGAGCTTGTTGTGCCAAGGCACCCCAAATAATACCCGACCATCCTTGGTTTTGGGAATCATAAGCGCGTCTTGACCTCCCAAAAAACTCAAGTCAAGTACCAAGTGAATTCCCTGACTAGGTTGTATGGTTTTTGGGGCCGAGGGGTTGTCGAGTTGAAGAATTTTATCTGCAAAAACTCCGGTGGCATTGACCACCATTTTTGCAAGTAGCGAGTAGGATTTTTTTGCGTTCAGATCTCGAACGGTCAATCCTGAGATTCTGCCTTGGGGATCTTTGGTTAGCCCAGTGGCTTTGGTGTAGTTGAGTAGGCAGGCCCCCAAGTCATCTGCTGTTTGTGCCAGGTGGATCGCAAGTCGGGCATCATCAAATTGTCCATCCTGGTAGGTGACTGCACCCTGGAGCCCGGAAGGTTGGAGGCTGGGAATTCGGAGAAGTGCTTGTTGTTTTGGGATGAATTTGGAGGTGCCAAGGCTCAATCTCCCTGCCATCCAATCGTAAAGTTTTAGTCCTATGCTGTATTGAATTCGGTCCAACCAAGAGTAGATAGGAATGAGAAAGGATTGATTTTGGCAGAGATGTGGCGCATTTTTTAGGAGAAGCCCCCTTTCCTTTAGGGCTTCAAAAACCAAGGAAATTTGTCCTTTTGCTAAATAACGAACACCGCCATGAAGCAATTTGGTGCTTCTGCTAGAGGTGCCTTTAGCAAAATCGGCTTTGTCAATTAGTACCACTGAAAGGCCTCGAGATACTGCATCCAGTGCCACTCCCAAGCCCGAAGCCCCTCCACCAATGACGGCGATGTCCCAGACCTTGGTTTTTTCTTGTAACTGCTGTAGGTTTTTTTCTCGATTCATTTGGAATTGCCTTCACGAAATGTACTGATCTCGTTGCAATAAATGAAGGAAAAAGGACCTAAATGCAAAAATGGGAAGAGCGCCAATTTACTGGCAAAAAACTAATCAGCGTAGCGAATTGGTGCGGCCTCCACCCTTGGGGTTAAAATTCCTTGTAAGTCTTTCTAGTGACTTTGGAACTATTTTTATCTAAGGTCACCTCGTAAATAAAGTCGTATTCCAGGTCGTTGAGATCCGCGAAGGGCTCGCCTGAACTTATAAACGCATTGGCTAGCTGGCTGACTGTATTACTGTGACCAACTACGAGGACATTGCCTTCACTGGTACGCAAGTCTGCGATCAAGGCTTCCTGATCTTTTGGATCGTAGGTTTCCACAGTCAATTCAGCTGCATCTGCTGTGGGTTGTGCGGTATTCCTAGTTCTTGCATAATCTGTGGACAAAACGCGTTTGATGGCTTCTTTCTCAAGAATCTGGGCAAGTTTTTTAGCGCGAACTTTGCCTACATAGGCGAGGTCTGGATCCTGACCTTCCAATTGCTTTTCGGCATGGCGGACGATGAAGATCGTCTTGGGAGAGTTCTGTGCGGTACAAGAACCGAGAAAAAGAAGAAAACTGAAGAGTATAATGAAGTTTTTCATGGTGGTTGAAATTAGGTAGAAATACGATCTAATTTGAGAAACAAGAGCAAAAGACTTAGATGCCTAATAACACTAGAAACAAGTTTTCCCGAATTTGGCGTTCAAAATTCGGAGTCCGGCATTCAATATTAGTAAAGTGCCTTATTTCGTACCTCGTACTTTCCTTTCTTATCCCGAAAAGGTATTATCCAAGTGCTGATCCTTGGCTTTGATCGTTTCAAATTCGAGGAACTGTTCCCAGAACTCCGTTTCAGGCAATGCTGCTCGAAGGAATATTTTTTCCTTTTTTATGGGATGTACAAATACCAAGTGGAAAGCATGGAGGTTGATGCTCGCATCGGGATTGGGTTTGGCAAAACCGTACTTGATATCTCCGCGAATTGGACAGCCCATGGACGCTAGTTGCACGCGAATTTGATGTGGTCTACCTGAGATAGGGCGTACTTCAAGTAGCCAGTGGTCGTTGAGTTTTCCGAGTACCTTGTAGTTGAGTTCCGCTTTTTGTGAGCCAGAAACTTCTTCGTCGTGGGCCGTCACGAAATTTTTCACTTCGTCCTTGGTCAGCCAATGGGTCAATTTGCCTTGTTCCTCCTTAGGTCTTCGTTTGACTAGGGCCCAGTACACCTTATGAATATCCCGTTTACGGAAAAGTTCCATCATGCGTTCTAACCCCTTGGAAGTACGTGCAAAAGCCACCAATCCACTTACTGGGCGATCCAAGCGATGGATGGGATGCAAGAAAACAGCTCCAGGTTTATCGTATTTTTTTCCGATATACTCTCTGCAATAGTCGGTCAGGGTTTTGTCCTTGGTCTTATCTCCCTGAACTAAGATTCCAGCCGCCTTATTAACCACAAGGAGGTGATTGTCTTCGTAGACTACGCTAAACGGTTTTGTTTTCATGGCACAAAGGTAGTCTTAATTTTTTTCTGGAAGGATTGGAAAATGGGATGTTGAACCGAGTTTACTTATGGAGTAATTTCTTGATTTCGTAGTCTTGTAGGTGTGCATTCAACCATCCAGCTTCTAGGAGGGCTCCATATTTCTTGTAAAAATTAATTGCAGGAGCATTCCAATCGAGCACTTGCCACATCATGCCGCTACAGTCTTCTTCCAAGGATTTGGCCATTACCCGCTCAAAAAGGAGTTTGCCTGCGCCATTTCCACGCTCTGATTCAGTAACCACAATGTCTTCTAGGTACAATCGCTTTCCTTTCCAGGTCGAATAGCGGTAGTAATAAACTGCAATACCTATGATTTCCAGGTTGCTGTCTTTGACGCATACATAGAATCCGTACACGGGATTAGGGCCAAACCCCTCTTTTTCCATCCGCTCTAACGTATTGGTGACTTGTTCGGGTGCTTTTTCGTAGAGCGCAAGCTCTTGGATGAGTTCAAGTACTCGGGGGAGATCTGATTTCTGGCCTACTCTTAAGGAATACATCTGTTTTTTGGGGGCTGAGTTGTTAATTTGGTTTCTATGCCTCTAATTTATGCAAAACTTGATACGAAGATGTTTTTAGCCATAGATGCAGGCAATTCCAATGTGGTTTTTGCACTTTACGATGCGAAAAGTGGGATTTGGACCAATCAATTTCGCTTGGAAACCAAAACTCCTAGCTTGATTGCGCAGCTGAGCAAAAAGGTGCCGCTGTATTTTTTGGAGCATGGAATCACCACGGATCAAATTGAGGCTATCGGATTCAGTTCGGTGGTTCCAGAAATCAATGAAATCCTTGAACAGTTTTGTGAAGGGTTTTTTGGCAAGCTCCCTTATCGGATTCAAGCGACTAGCTACGTTTGCTTACCAGTTCGCACGCACCGACCCAATGAAATAGGTACCGATTTAATGTGTAACGTGATGGCTGCCTACACGCGGTACCAAGAGCCGGTAATTGTGGTGGATTTTGGAACCGCCCTTACCTTCACCGCTGTGGATTCCAGAGGAGAGGTTTTGGGAGTAAGTATTGTTCCTGGGCTCCAAATAGCTATTAAATCCTTATTTATGAATACCTCCAAATTACCAGAAGTAGAACTCAAGTTACCAGAATCTGCCCTTGGGAGGGATACGATTCATGCCATTCAGGCGGGGGTGCTATATGGGTATACTGGATTGGTCAAAGGGATGTTGGAAGCGATTCAAGCAGAAACAGGTCTTTCTTTTACTGTTGTGGCTACAGGTGGCCTTTCTTCTATTCTTACCACTTTGGAAGGGACCTTTGATGCCGTGGATCGAAATCTCACCTTGGATGGCTTGCGCTTGATTACCGAGGCGAATTTTTGATTAATCAATATTTTTTGAGAAGCTATTTTTCAAGACTATATCCTGAATGATTGCCTCCGCATGGGAGATGCTGTTTTCGATAAAAAATTCCCGGGTATTGAGGCCTCCACAAACCACCCCTGCGAGGTACACACCCGGGACATTGGATTCTTGGTTGGTCTGATCGTAGCAAGGTTGACGCTTTTCGTCTAGGCTGAGTTGGACACCAAGCTGATCCAAAAGGTTAAAATTGGGTTTGTACCCAGTCAGGGCAAGCACCCAATCGTTTGGGATAGCAACTTCTCCTTTAGGCGTGGATAAGATCACTTTTTGTGTACAAATTTCTTTAACCCGGGATCGGGTATAGGCTTGGATAGCTCCTTCTTTGATACGGTTCATGATGTCTGGACGCACCCAATATTTGACATTTTCATCCACTTCATCGCCTAAGAGGACCATACTGACGGAAGCTCCTTTGCGCCAGCATTCCAGAGCTGCATCTACTGCAGAGTTAGCTCCGCCTACCACGAGCACTTTTTGACCTACAAAGGGCCAAGGTTCCTTGTAATAGTGAAGCACCTTGGGTAGTTCCTCGCCGGGCACTTCCAGTAGGTTGGGTAAGTCGTAAAAGCCGGTTGCCAAGACAATTTTTTTACTAAGATAGGTTCCTTTTGAGGTTTGAATGGCAAAAAGATCTTCCACTTTCTGGAGGGTTTGGACGGTTTCGTAGAGGTTGACTTTTAATTTAAAAAGTTGGTAAATCCTTCGGTAATAATCCAAGGCCTCTGTTCGGGTTGGTTTGGGCCCTACGGACATGAAGGGGATGCCTGCGAGTTCCAAGCGCTCTGCTGTAGAAAAGAAAGACATGTTGACTGGATAGTTGTATATCGAATTGCAGAGGGCACCTTTTTCGAGAATGAGGTAGTTCAATCCAGCCTTTTTGGCTTCAATTCCACAGGCCAATCCGATGGGACCGGCACCAAGGATTAACAGGTCGTAGGGAAGGCTATTCGTAGGCTGATGCATGGAAGTGTGGATGAGGTAGGTATCAAATTTAAGTCAAAAGTCTACCAAAAGGTTTATGAATTCCGTCAATTGGCAAAATTTGTGGGGTAGAATTTTTTGAGTTTATTTAGGGAATATCCTCTTTACACAACTCCCATGACCCCAACCTTGATTGTCCTTACGGGCGCTGCCAGTGGCATTGGAAAGCAACTTTTCACCACCTTTTTGACTCATCAAGTTCCTCTGATTTTGGTTGATTTGGATGCGGTGAAACTCGAAAATCTAGCACAGGGAAATAAATCTGTCTCCTGGGTAGAAGGGGATGTGGCTCAGGAAGCCACTTGGTTGGATGTGCTAACTGCAGCTAAGAAAATGGGCTTACCGATCTCCCATTTGATCAATTGTGCTGGGGTGATTCGTCCTGGGTTTTTGGAAGCGTATGAGTTGGAGGACATTGACTACCACCTCAATTGCAATTTGAAAGGAACCATTTTGGGCACGACCTTGATGGGTAGAGCGATGAAAAACCAGGGTTTTGGACACATTTTGAATGTTTCTTCCTTGGCAGGATTGGCTCCCGTCTCTGGATTGAGTTTGTATGCGGCCTCCAAATTTGCCGTGCGGGGATTTTCCTTGTCTGTAGCGGCTGAACTCAAAAAATATGGGGTTTGGGTCAGTGTCATTTGTCCCGATTTAGTGAATACCCCCATGCTTGCATTGCAATTGAACTACCCTGAGGAAGCCAAGCTTACCTTCAGTGGACCCAAGCGGGTACTGGGGGTGGAAGAGGTGGTGCAAACGATTCTAGGGGTAATGGAGCGACCTCGGATGCTTGTCTGTATTCCTGAATCTAGGGGACTGCTGGCCAAGATCGCGGGAACCTGGCCTTGGATTGGGGAGATGTTCCGAAAATCATTGGAAAAGAAGGGAGAAAAAGCAATACAAAGTCGAAAAAGCAGTTGAAAAATACCCAATTTTTTAAACTATGATTTGCTTTTGACAGGAGGGGATGGTTCTTGGTTTTTTTTCAAAAATTCTCCAACCATTTATTTTTTTGGGAGAAGCTCCCACTTTGAAAGCGAAATAAAAAATAATCCTGCATTATCTCCAATTTGGAAGCTACGAATACAGCGTTTTTAGGTCAAATGAATCGATTTTACTTGTTTTTAGCTCTTTGATTCATCGAATTTGAACCCCTAAAAATTTCTTGCATTTTTTAGTAAAAATTATTGCTGACGAGCAATCTTTTGGCTAGTTTTGAAACAAAGTGGGAAAAAGTGGGAGAAAGTGGTAAATTTTCATTCTTCTTTTCTTACTTTTGTTTACTACATATTCTATCCTTTAGTGCTCCTTCATGTTTAACAGTCAATACGATAGCAAGCTAGATCCCAAAGGTCGTTTGGCATTGCCCGCCAAGATAAAGGCAGCAATTCCTCAGGCCAATGGCATGACGCTCATGCTCCGCATGGCTGAAGATCATTGTTTGGCGCTCTATCCCCTGATAGAATATAAAAAGCTAGAGAGTCAAATTAAATCTCTGAACATCAACAATGCAGAACAACGCATGTTGCAGCGCTCTTTTTTCAATTCCATTGTTGAAGTGGAGTTGGATAGTGCTGGGAGATTGTTGATTCCAAAGCTATACCAAACCTATGCTGGCCTGGAGAAGGATGTGGTGGTCGTTGGCATGGGTACTCGAATCGAACTCTGGAATCCTGAACAGTACCTAAAGAACATTATTGTGGATACGGCGGACTTGTCTAGCCTGATGGAAAAGTACCTCTCCTAAGCGCGATGATAAGCCCGGTATACCATATCCCAGTGATGCTTGACCCTTGCATTGAAGGCTTGGCTATTCTCCCCAATGGAGTTTATGTCGATGTGACTTTTGGTGGAGGTGGTCATGCTAAAGCTATTTTGGCTCGTTTGGAAAGTGGGCAGCTATTCGGCTTTGATCAAGACAGCGATGCGTTGGCCAATGCCCCCCAAGATTCGCGATTCACCTTCGTGCAAGCCAACTTCAGGGATATCAAACGGTACCTGCGTTTGCATGGGGTCAAACAAGTGGATGGGATATTGGCAGACTTGGGTATTTCCTCGCATCAGATAGACGCTCCTGAAAGAGGGTTTTCAACTCGCTTTCAAGGGGATCTAGATATGCGGATGAACCAATCTGCGGAATTAAGTGCCAAAGAGCTACTCGCAAATTACGACGAAGCCGCTCTGCATAAGATTTTGGGGATGTATGGAGAAGTAAAAAATGCCAAAACCCTTGCTCAGGCGATAGTGGCTGAGCGCTCGGTGCACCCATTTGCAACTACAGAGGGCTTTACAGCCTTCTTAAAGCGGTTTGCACCTCGTGGAAAAGAGTTCAAATACTATGCACAGGTATTTCAAGCCTTGCGCATAGAAGTAAACGACGAAATGGGGGCTTTGGAGGAAATGCTGCTAAGTGCGGTGGAGCTTCTGAAGCCTGAAGGACGTCTGGTAGTGATGAGCTACCATAGCTTAGAGGATCGCTTGGTCAAAAACTTGATGTCCAAGGGAAAGTTTCAGGGCGAGGTAGAAAAAGATTTCTATGGAAATCTAATTCGTCCCTTGGAGCCAGTGAGTCGTGGTGCGATTACGGCTTCAGAGGAGGAGGTAGAGCGAAATTCCAGAGCAAGAAGCGCCAAGTTGAGAATTGCAAAAAAAATAGGAAAATGAGTCAGAACACCTTCAAAAAGAAATTAAAAGAAGGGAGCCACCCAAAAGGAGGTTCAAGGAAGACCATTTTCTCTTGGATGGAAGAAAAGTTGGACGTCAAGGGAATTCTTGGAGAAGGGGTGCCTGTCCAATTGTTGCCCCCAGTGGGCTTTATCGCCTTGCTTGCCTTAATCTATATCTACAGCAATTTAACCGCAGAAAATAAAATACGGCAAATAGATAAGGCCCAGCAGCAAGTTGCTGACCTGCGGGCAGATGTGACCACCTTGGAAGCCGAATACATGAAAAGCAGCATGCAATCGGAAGTTGCCAAGCGCGTCGCTGCTTTTGAACTATATGAACTAAATCAACCACCTATCAAAATAACCCGCTCTAAAAAGTGAACATCAAACGCTCCATAGTGATCCGAGTGCGGGTGATTTTCATCCTAGTAGCTTTGGCTGCAGCTGCCATTCCCTACAAAGTAGCCGTGGTTCAATTGATTGAAGGTGATAAATGGAAGGCAAAAGCAGAACAAGTAAATTTTCAATACCGAAAAGTTCCTGCAACTCGAGGTAATATCTACGCTTCGGATGGCAGTTTGCTGGCTACGAGCCTTCCTTTTTACCAAGTTGCCATTGACCCACTGGTCTTGGAGGATAAAAAATTTAAGGATGGTTTGGACTCCTTGGCAACTCTATTGGCTAATTTTTACAAAGATAAGTCCCCAACTGCCTACAAGCGCATGTTGCAAGATGCACGATCTAGCCAGAAGCGGTACCTGATGGTCAATCGTCGGCAAATTGATTACCAAGACATGCAATTGATGCGGTCTTGGCCAATTTTTAAAGAAGGGAGAGTTGGCGGCGGAGTCATTTTTGAAAAAATTGAACGACGTTACCAACCCTTCAATTCTCTTGCCAGTAGAACTTTAGGCACCTTAAACCAAGATGGGGTAGGGTCAGGTATAGAATACAGCTTCAACAAGGAACTTAAAGGAGAGGATGGGAAGGCCTTATTTCAACGCTTATCCGGAGGAGTTTGGAAACCACTTTTTGACGTAGATGACGTCAAGCCTCAAGATGGTTACGATCTCCAAACCACCCTAGACGTGATGATTCAAGATGTGGCCGAAACGGCCCTTCGACGGCAACTGATGGATAGAGAGGCTGCTTTTGGGGCCGTTGTTGTCATGGAGGTAGCAACTGGCCATGTCAAAGCAATTTCAAATTTACAGCGCAATGCGGCTGGGACAGGCTATGTGGAAAGCTACAATTATGCTGTAGGGGATATGGGAAGCACCGAGCCTGGTTCTACGTTTAAGCTGGTGTCTATGCTCGCACTACTGGAAGAAAATAAGGTAAGTCCGAATGACTTGATAGAAACAGGAAATGGGGTGCATCGATTTTACAATCAATCCATGTACGATGCCAAGACAGGGGGGTATGGTACCATTACTATACGCCAAGCATTTGAAAAATCTTCTAACGTAGCGATTTCCAAATTGGTAGACCTACATTTTGGTTCTAGTCCTTCCAAGTTTCTTGGATATCTCGATCAAATAGGACTGTCCCAACCTCTCAACTTACAGTTGGCCGGTGAAGGAAAGCCTTATTTCAAAAAACCAGGTACTAAAAATTGGTATGGAACTTCCTTGCCTTGGATTTCTATTGGCTACGAATCCAAATTAAATCCCATCCACACCCTTGCCATTTACAATGCTGTTGCAAACGGGGGGAAGTTGGTGAAGCCCTTATTTGTAAAGTCTGTGGGAAATGGGGCACAGGTGATCGAGACGTACTCACCTCAGGTGCTTAGGGAGGCCATTGCCTCTCCAAAAACCATCAAACAACTGCAAGACTTGTTGCTAGGGGTGGTTGAAAACGGAACCGCAAAAAACATTAAAAACCCCAATTACAAAATTGCAGGGAAAACAGGCACTGCCCAAAAAATCATCAATGGGAAGTACCAGCAAATTTATTACACCAGCTTTGCTGGTTACTTTCCAGCAGATCGTCCTAAATACAGCATGATTGTGGTAATCGATAGTCCAAAAGGAATTGCTGCTTACGGGGGAGATGTTTCTGCTCCAGTATTTAAAGAAATTGCAGATAAAATTTTTGCAACAGACTTGGATCTAAATGTGGTAGATCCATCCAAGATTAAACCATTGGAGGCTCCGGTTTCAAGCTATCCATTCGTAGCCTCGGGTAAGGGGGAGGAACTCCAAAGCATTTTTGACTTCTTAAAGCTTCCGTTAAAATCTCCCTCTCAGGAGGAATGGATAGCAGCAGACCGACTGGAAAACCAGGTAAATCTTCAACTTATTGATACTGAAAAAGCGGTGGTACCTAATGTTTCTGGTATGTCACTTCGTGACGCGCTTTTTATTTTAGAGAATAAGGGATTGCAGGTGAATTTCAATGGAAAGGGACGGGTGATCAGCCAGTCTATTTCTCCTGGAACTGCCCTGATCCCTAATGCCACAATTGATCTAGTCCTTGGATAAATGAACGTGCTCAAAGACATATTGTACAAAGTTTCACTTACTGCCACCTATGGGGATATGGAGCAGAGGGTAAGTGGCTTGGTCTTTGATAGCCGAAAAGTTCAAGAAAATTATGCTTTTGTTGCGGTCAAAGGGACCCAAGTGGATGGACACGACTTTATCTCCCTTGCCTTAGAAAAAGGAGCCACCACAATTATTTGTGAACAACTTCCAGAGGTACTTGCTACGGGGATTACTTACATCCAAGTAGTTGATTCTGCGAAGGCCCTTGGAATTATAGCGTCAAATTTTTTCGGTAATCCCTCTGATAAAATCAAAGTTGTCGCTGTTACGGGCACGAATGGAAAAACAAGTACGGTTACGCTATTGCACCAGTTGTTTGTTCGAATGGGCTACAGCACAGGACTCCTTTCTACGGTAGAAAATAAAATTAACGAGGAAGTAATTCCATCCACGCATACCACCCCTGATGCAATCAGTGTGCAAGGCTTACTTCGAAAAATGGTGGATGCAGGTTGTACCCATTGCTTCATGGAAGCCAGTTCCCACGCGATCGTACAAGAGCGCATCGCTGGATTGAAGTTGGCAGGAGCGGTATTTACCAACATCACGCACGATCACTTGGATTACCATGGTACCTTTGATGCCTACATCAAGGCCAAGAAAAAGCTATTTGATGAATTGCCAAAGGACGCCTTTGCACTCGTCAATGGCGATGACAAGCGTGGCGGGGTCATGATTCAAAATTGCCGTGGAACGCTTCAAACCTTCGGAATGAAATCTGCCGCAGATTTTAAAGCCAAAATACTTTCCAATACCATCGAAGGCTTGGAGTTGGAAGTCAATGGAAAACTCATTTGGTTCAGAATGATTGGCTCCTTCAATGCCTATAATTTATTGGGCGTATTGGGCACAGCAGTTTTGCTTGGAGAAGACGAAGACGAGGTGCTACGGGAATTATCTGCAATCAAAGGTGCAAAAGGGCGTTTTGATCGAATTTCGATTGGTGGAATCACCGCAATTGTGGATTATGCGCACACCCCTGATGCACTTGACAATGTATTGAAGACGATAAATGCCTTTCGTACAGGGAACGAGCAACTCATCACCGTAATAGGCTGTGGGGGAAATCGGGATAAAACCAAGCGGCCAATCATGGCTAAAATAGCTGTTTCAGAAAGTACCAAAGCCATTTTTACCTCTGACAATCCAAGATTTGAGGAGCCAGCGGAGATCCTCAAAGAAATGCAAGCAGGAGTCGGGCCAACTGATTTTCGTAAAACTTTGACCATTGAAGATCGCAGAGAAGCCATCAAGACCGCACTCCTTCTTTGTCAAAAAGGAGATATCGTGCTGGTTGCCGGCAAAGGACACGAGGATTATCAAGAAATTAAAGGAGTGAAGCATCCTTTCGATGATGCCGAAGTCGTAACGGAATTATTGACTCAATTAAACGGAAACTGACATGCTCTATCCTTTATTTGACTACTTAGATCGTGTGTTGGATATCCCAGGTACTGGGGTGTTCCGCTATATTTCATTCCGAGCAGGGATGGCAGCCTTGTTCTCCTTGATCATCACCATCACTTTAGGAAGCCATATCATCAATTGGATCCGCAATAGACAAATCGGCGAGACCGTTCGCGACTTAGGTCTGGAGGGTCAAAATCAGAAAAAAGGCACCCCTACCATGGGAGGTTTGATGATGATTGCAGCAATTTTGATTCCTACCCTGCTTTTTGCCAACTTGAATAATATTTATATCCTCCTCCTTTTAGTTACCACTGTTTGGTTGGGACTGATTGGATTTTTGGACGATTACATCAAGGTATTCCGTAAGAACAAGGATGGTCTTCAAGGGAGATTTAAAATCGTAGGCCAAATTGGTATCGGTATTATCGTGGGTGCCACCTTGTACTACCACGACGACGTAGTGATTCGTGAGTTTTCTACCCCTGTTTCTGTGGAAAGTGGTGTGATTGAAACTCCTGCTTTTCAGGACACCAAAGCCTTAAAAACAACTATCCCTTTCTTCAAAAATAACGAACTCAACTACGAAGATTTCCTTGGATTCCTGGGTGATTCCATGACTCCAGTACTTTACATTTTTGTTGCAATTTTCATCATTACGGCAGTATCTAACGGCGCCAATATTACCGATGGCATTGATGGACTGGCAGCAGGAACCTCTGCCATTATCGGTTTGACTATAGCCATATTCGCCTACTTGAGCGGTAACGCCATTTTTTCTCAATACCTCAACATCATGTACATCCCCAATTCTGGGGAACTGGTAATCTTCACGGCTGCTTTTATCGGTGCTTGTGTGGGATTCCTTTGGTACAACTCTTACCCGGCTCAGGTTTTTATGGGCGATACGGGATCCTTGATGCTAGGTGGGGTGATCGCTGTCTTGGCTTTGACCTTGCGGAAAGAACTTCTTATCCCGATTCTTTGTGGGATATTTTTGGTAGAAAATCTGAGTGTGATGATTCAGGTGGGCTATTTCAAATACACAAAGAAAAAATATGGAGAAGGACGTCGGGTTTTTCTGATGTCCCCACTCCACCACCATTACCAGAAAAAAGGAATTCACGAATCCAAGATCGTAACCCGTTTTTGGATCGTAGGGATCCTCCTTGCAGTTATCACATTAGCCACCCTCAAACTAAGGTAAACCAAATATGAAGCGCCTAGTCGTCCTCGGAGCCGGAGAAAGTGGGTTGGGAGCAGCAATGCTTGCCAAGCGGGAGGGCTATGCCGTTTTTGTTTCCGATGGTGGAAGCATTGGGGAGGCACGTAAAGCGCAACTTCTAACTGCAGGAATTGAATTTGAAGAAGGCAAACACAGCGCGACTCGTATTTTAGATGCCGACCTGATTATCAAAAGTCCAGGGATTCCCACTTCCGTCCCCGTGGTGCAACAAGCGATTAGTCGAGGAATTTCCGTAGTGGATGAACTAGAATTTGCTAGCCGATTCAGCAAAGGAAAGGTGATTGCCATTACTGGCACCAATGGAAAGACCACCACCACTTTATTGACTTACCATCTTCTTAAAGAAGCAGGATGGGATGTAGGACTTGCTGGAAATGTAGGCAAAAGTTGGGCTGGACAATTGGTAGAACAAGATCGTGCCTGGTGGGTCATCGAGATTTCCAGTTTCCAGATTGATGGTTTGGTGCGTTTGAAGCCGCATATCGCCCTCTTGACCAATATTACTCCAGATCATTTAGATCGCTACCATTACCAAATGGATCGCTACATCGATTCCAAGATGGCCTTGTTTAAAAACATGAATCAGGCCGAGGCTGCAATTCTCAATTTGGAAGATCCTTTTTCAAAAATAGGGCTAGATCGAGCGCCTATTCAGGCCTCTAAGTATGAGATTTCATTGGACAAAAAACCTAGTCAAGGTGGGTTTACTGACGGAGAAGTATTGGTTTTCCAGGTGGCTGACGTTCAGGCAACTATTCCTGTTGCTGCTTTGACGATTCAAGGGAAACACAATCTTCTTAATGCCCTAGGTGCTGGAGTGGCTGCTCTTTTGTCGGGATTGTCGGCGAATCAGTTGCTTAGCGGCTACGAATCTTTTAAAAATGCGGCCCATCGTATGGAGCAGATTCGTGTTTTGGATGGCGTACGTTATATCAATGATAGTAAAGGCACCAATGTGGAAGCCACTTTTTACGCATTGGGCAGCTTCAAGGAGCCCATTGTATGGATTGCTGGAGGGGTGGATAAGGGCAACGATTATACCCTATTGATTCCATTAGTAAAAGGTGGAAAAGTAAAGACATTGATTTGTTTGGGTAAAGACAATGAAAAGTTGAAAACCGTATTTAGACCTCATATAGGTCAGATTTTAGAGACCCAAGATTTACGTGAAGCAGTCGCATGGGCACAAGAAATTGCCGAAGTGCAAGAGGTGGTTCTTTTATCTCCAGCCTGTGCAAGTTTCGACCTCTTCAAAAATTACGAAGACCGTGGAGAACAGTTTAAAGTAGCTGTCAACGAATTACCCCAAAAGCTAAGCGCATGAATCAGGTAAAAGCATGGATAGATGAACACTTTAAAGGAGATCCGATCATTTGGGCGATTGTGATTTTACTTTCTATGTTCAGTATTCTGGTAGTGTATTCTGCCACAGGCACCCTTGTGTACAAGGCCAAAGAAGTGAATACTGAGCAATACCTTCTTCGACATTCCACACTAGTGATTACCTCCTTGGTGGTCATGTGGCTTGCCCATAAAATGCCCTACCGCAAGTATGCTCTTTACGCACGGCTTTTCATGTTTCTATCCATACCCTTGCTGGTGGTGACCTATCTCTTTGGATCCAACATCAATGAAGCCAATCGCTGGTTGATGATTCCAGTTATTAATCAAGCATTTCAGCCTTCTGATTTGGCTAAGCTTTCTTTGATTGCTGCCTTGGCGGCGATGCTAGCCAAGCGTCAGAATAACATTCAGGATGTGACTCGCACCCTCCTTCCCATTACGATTTCTATTGGAATAATTTGTGCCTTGATTGGAATGGCCAATATGTCTACCGCGATCTTACTGCTGATTACTTGCTTATTGATCATGTTTATTGGTCGAGTACCTATCAAGCAACTAGCGCTTGTGGTGACGGTGGGCTTGATTGGCTTATCCATTGCCATGATGACTGGCCAACGGAAGGGAACATTCTTTGCGCGAATAGAGACTTTTATGGATTCTAAAAATGACGACAGTAAGGTGCCTTTTCAAGCAGAACAATCTTACATCGCCATTGCCACTGGAGGAATTACAGGAAAAGGTCCTGGAAATAGTGAGCAACGAAACACCCTTCCTCACCCCTATTCTGATTTTATCTATGCCATAATTATTGAAGAATATGGCATGGTAGGTGGCGTGTCTGTCCTCTTCCTTTATTTGGCCTTGCTCTACCGCGGGATGCGGATTGTAGCCAATTCCAACAAGGCATTTGGCGGACTACTTTCTGCCGGTTTAAGCTTTGCCTTGGTCATTCAGGCCTTAGTCAACATGGCGGTAGCCGTGGGGCTTGGGCCGATTACAGGGCTTCCCCTTCCTTTATTGAGTATGGGAGGAACCTCTTTGATATTTACTGGAACTGCATTAGGGATTATACTAAGTGTTAGCCGTGGAGATCATCAGGATGAGGCCTTGGCCTCGGCAGATGAATCAAAAAAAATAAATCGATTACAAACTGCTTAACTAAATTTCTATCAACGCGAAATCTACATATCGAATTCTTATCAGTGGCGGAGGTACCGGTGGACATATCTATCCAGCTTTAGCCATTGCCAATGCTTGGATGGAAAAGCATCCCAACACGGAGATTTTATTTGTAGGTGCTCAAGGGAAAATGGAAATGCAGAAAGTGCCAGAGGCTGGATATTCCATCAAAGGACTACCGGTGGTTGGATTTCAACGAAAATTGACACTCGCTAATTTAAGTTTTCCTATCAAACTTTGGAGAAGCCTTCGTTTGGCTTCTCGGTTAGTTAATGAGTTTCAGCCTCAATTGGTAGTAGGGGTAGGGGGATATGCCAGTGGCCCAGTAGTGTATGCGGCACAATCTAAAAGGATACCTACCCTCTTGCAGGAGCAAAATTCCTATGCTGGCTTGACCAATAAAATCTTGGCAAGGAAGGCGGCGAAAATTTGTGTAGCCTATCCCGAGATGGAACGCTATTTCCCTAAAGGAAAATTAAAACTAACAGGAAATCCTGTCCGAAAGGATTTGCTAGACCTATCTGGAAAAAAGGAACTAGGTATTCAAAAATTTGGATTGGATCCACATCGGAAAACCGTGTTGGTTTTGGGAGGGTCCCTGGGTGCTCGGATGCTCAACCTTGCGATGGTTCACCACATGGTAAACCTGGAAAAAGAAGGGTATCAAGTGCTCTGGCAAAGTGGAAAATTTTATTTCAAGGAGATGGAGTTGGCACTCGCAACAGTAGGATTGACTCATATTCACTTACAAGAGTTTATCAGCGAGATGGATCTGGCCTATGCAGCTGCAGATGTGATCGTCTCTCGGGCTGGAGCGCTTTCCGTTTCCGAGCTCTGCTTGGTTGGGAAGCCAGTCATCTTTGTTCCTTCACCGAATGTAGCGGAGGACCATCAAACCAAAAACGCAACTGCTTGTGTAAAGCAGGGTGCGGCAGTACTCCTGGCAGATGCAGATGCGGTCACTAAGTTTAAGGAATACATTGACGATTTACTTCAGCACGAGGATAAAGCAAATGCCTTAGCAGAAGCACTAAAAAAATTGGCGATGCCGGATGCGGCAAATGCCCTGGTACATGAACTAGAACTGTTACTAAAATGATAGCCAAAGGGATACATAGCGTATTTTTTCTTGGAATCGGTGGCATTGGCATGAGTGCCTTGGCTCGCTGGTTTAAGCAGGAAGGCTATGCCGTTGGAGGGTACGATAAGACCCCATCCCCACTTACAGAGGCTTTAGTAGTGGAAGGAATGGAAGTTATTTTTACTGATGAGATTGCTACTGTACCAATTCAATACCGGGCCCATCCGGAAGAAGTGTTGGTGGTCTGGACTCCAGCGATACCAAAGGACGCTGTCTTGCTTCACTTTTTCCAGCAGGGGTTTTTATTAAAGAAAAGAGCGGAGGTATTGGGTATGATTACCAAGGACCAGTACACCATTGCTGTGGCAGGGACGCATGGGAAGACCAGTACCTCGTCTTTAGTGGCTCATTTGTTAAAGGTTGCTGGCAAGCCTGTTACTGCCTTTTTGGGAGGAATTACACAGAATTACAACAGCAATCTCATTCTTTCTGGCAAATCCAAGGAAGCGCTAGTAGTTGTGGAAGCAGATGAATTCGATCGATCCTTTTTACAATTGCACCCGAATGAAGCGGTGCTGACCAGTGTAGATCCTGATCATCTTGATATTTATGGGGACGAGCAAACTATCCTAGCAGGGTTCAGACAGTTTTTAAACTTAGTAGATAAAAAGGGAAGGATTTACCTTCAGAGTCATGCTTATTACCGACTTGGTGATTCGGGTATTCCTACCTCCAACCTGCAAGAATATGGCCTTCGTTCTGATGGAATTCATGCAGAGAACATCATAGCACGACCCAATTCCTTTGTGTTTGATTATTTTGGTGGAAAGCATCAAATCAAAGGCTTGGAGCTGGCGATTCCGGGCTTCCATAATGTGGAAAATGCACTTGCTGCCATCGCCATTGCATTGATGCATGGAGCGAGTGAGTTACAAATTCGTGACGGGATAAAGTCCTTCCGTGGGGTAAAGCGCCGCTTTGAAATTCATTCGTCGGTGCCCGGCAAAATTTATATCGATGATTATGCACATCATCCAGAAGAAATAAAGGCATGTCTAAGCTCGGTACGGGCCATGTATCCTTCTCAGCAAATAACGGTGATTTTTCAACCACATTTATATTCACGTACCCTTGATTTTGCATCGGGATTTTCGGAGAGTCTTTCGTTAGCCGATGTAGTAGTGCTTTTACCGATTTATCCTGCTCGTGAGCTTCCTATTCCGGGCGTAGAATCTGAAATGCTTTTGGCTGCCATACAGGCTAGCAAGAAAGTATGTATCCATAAATCCGATGTGCTGGAATTCCTTCAAAAAAGTTCCCCGGAGGTAGTAGTGACTTTGGGCGCAGGGGACATTGATCGGCTTGTTCCTGGTATTGTAGCATGGACCAATTCTAGACCTAACTCCCATGATCATGAATAAGGCAAAAATCAAGAAGGTGCTTGGGATTGTACTAGGCTGTCTATTGGCAGGAGGATACATTGGGTTTGTAGAAAAGCAAAATTTGGTCAAGACCTATTCGAAAATAGAAGTGGATTTGGAGGCTGTAAGCGGCGTTTATTTTGTGGAAGAAGAGGAAATACGGAGGGTAATAGCTTCCTCATTTCCAGAATTGAAACCGGGACTACTCTTGCAAGAAATTCCTTTAAAAGCATTAGAGAATAGATTGCTAGGGCATCCATTTATTCGTTCGGTGGAGGCTTTTGTAGATCAGCAGGGGATTGTAAAGGTGAGTTTAACCCAGCATGAACCAATTGCGCGGATAGCAAGACCAATGGGAGCAGATGGGTACCTGACCAAGGAAGGTTTGCTAATCGCCACTTCGCCTTCGTATACGAGTAGGGTGCTCATTCTTCAAGGGGAATACATATCCCTACTCATGGACCAAGGCAAGTTGGATGAGATGCCTGAATTAATGCCTTTGGTCCAGTTTATTACGCAGGATAAATTTTGGAATGCTCAGGTAACAGAGCTAGAAATCAATGCAAGGAATGACGTTCGAATTCACCAACAAGTAGGCGAACAGGTGATTGAGTTTGGGGATGCGCTTGATTTTGAAAGCAAGTTTGATCGCTTAAAGGTGCTCTATCAAGAGATATTACCTCGAAAAGGCTGGGATGCCTACCAGCGAATTAGTCTAAAATATAAAAATCAAATTGTTTGTGAATAAAGCTTGGATATGGAAAATGACAAACTAATTGTAGGTCTGGACATTGGGACCACCAAAATTTGCGCCATTATAGGTCGTAAAAATGAATTTGGTAAACTGGAAGTTCTTGGAATGGGCAAATCCGTTTCGGATGGGGTGGAACGTGGGATAGTGACCAATATTGAAAAAACAGTCCATGCCATTGAAAAGGCCGTGGAGGAGTGTGCCAACATGGCGGAGGTGGACATTGCCGAAGTTATTGTTGGAATTGCTGGACAGCATATTCAAAGCAAAATCATGCATGGTAGCATCATGCGCCAGCCTACAGAAGATGAAATAACGGTGGAGGATGTGCAGCGGCTCACTGCAGACATGCACAATATTGTCGTTCCTCCAGGGAACAGCATCATCCACGTAATGCCTCAAGATTATACCGTCGATTACGAAGGTGGAATTAAGGATCCTGTAGGCATGTCAGGCAATAAGCTGGAAGCTGATTTCCACATTATTACTGCCCAGACTACTGCCATCAACAACATCAATAAATGTGTCAAGCGAGCGAATCTATCTTCCAAGCAGTTGATTCTTGAGCCTTTGGCAAGCTCACTATCCGTCTTAAGTGAAGAAGAAAAGGAAGCAGGGGTTTGCTTGATCGATATCGGAGGAGGTACTACAGACATTGCCATATTTTACGAAAACATCATCCGTCATACAGCAGTGATTCCTCTGGGAGGAAACATCATTACTTCAGATATAAAGGAAGGATGTATGCTGATGCAAAACCAGGCAGAATTATTAAAAACCCGTTTTGGAAAGGCAATTGCGGCCGAAGCCAATCCCAATGAAATTGTATCTATTCCGGGATTGCGGAATAGGGCTCCAAAAGAAATCTCTATTCGAAACCTCGCCTCCATTATCCAAGCACGGATGGAGGAAATCATTGAAATCGTTCAGAATGAAATCATTCAAAGCGGCTATTACAAAAAATTAGCAGGGGGAATAGTCCTCACTGGAGGAGGTTCGCAAATGCAATTTATTTCCCAGCTATTTGAGTACATGACGGGTTTGGATACTCGGATCGGCTATCCCAATGAACATCTCGGTAAGTCTGTCCTAGAAGAAGTCAAAAGCCCTATGTATGCGACTACGGTAGGATTGGTGCTAGCAGGATTCAAGTCTTTAGATACACGGGAAGAGATGTATCAAAATCGCCGTGCGAATACAGGTGTGAAGCCCAAGCAAGTCCAAGGAAGAGAAGGCTTATCCAAAGATTTCTTTAAAAGTATTGGAGAGCGCTTGAAAGGGATTATTTCAGATGATATTGGAGACGATTCTTCCTACAGCTAATTAACCCATTCCATTAAAAAATTAATTCACCAATTATAACTATGTCAGATAACATGAAAGATTACAGATTTGATCTCCCCAAGAATCAAAAGTCCATCATCAAGGTCATTGGTGTGGGTGGTGGCGGTAGTAATGCCGTCAATCACATGTATGGCCTAGGGATTAAGGATGTGGAGTTTGTCGTGGTCAACACAGATGCCCAGGCCTTAAAATCTAGCCCCGTACCTTTGAGGCTTCAATTAGGAGCTAATTTAACCGAGGGTCTTGGTGCAGGAGCAAACCCAGAACAAGGAAGAAGTGCAGCCTTGGAATCTGAAGAAGAAATTCGTGAGCTGCTTGCAGACAACACCAAAATGGTCTTTATCACAGCCGGTATGGGCGGTGGTACTGGTACGGGTGCCGCTCCGATTGTAGCTCGAATTGCCAAAGAGTTAAATATCCTTACTGTGGGTATTGTAACTGCTCCCTTTATGTTTGAAGGGAAAAAGAAAATGGCTGTTGCACAAGCAGGTATCGAATCCCTTCGTGAAAATTGCGATACAGTACTAGTAATTCTTAACGACAAGCTTCGTGAGATATATGGCAATTTGGCCATCCGTACAGCATTTAGCAAAGCGGATGATATCTTAAGTACTGCAGCACGTTCTATTGCGGAAATCATCACCATCCACCAGGATGTAAACGTGGATTTTGAGGACGTAAAAACTGTGATGAAGGATGCCGGTGCCGCAGTAATGGGATCGGCTACCGAAGAGGGGGAAGGACGAGCCATTCGTGCAGCTGGAGCAGCAATTTCTTCTCCTTTACTCAATAACGTGGATATCAAAGGAGCTCAAAAAATCTTGCTTTCCATTATGTCTGGGGAAGACGAGGAGCTATCAAT
>Ga0181562_10001144_pt1 | contig 21706 bp, 13 predicted proteins | sample 011ome_26_FD_139344 | JGI IMG/M metagenome (GOLD analysis project Ga0181562, IMG submission 139344) | Coastal salt marsh microbial communities from the Groves Creek Marsh, Skidaway Island, Georgia - 011511BT metaG (megahit assembly) | ecosystem: Environmental > Aquatic > Marine > Intertidal...
CTGTTTGCTTTATGGAATACAGTAAGGGTGTATAAAGAAAAACTAGACAAAGGTGCTTAAACAATTACAACAGCTTTGGAAGTACAGCGACAGCCAACCTACAGAGATTACTCTAGGTGCTGCACTTATGATCCTTGCTCCTATCGCTACGATAATAGAGCTAGGGTTTATGCCTTTCTATCAATTAGCACTTGTTTCTGCTGGTGCTTATCAGCTGATCTGCATCTCTAAAGGTAAACTTCAATGTAGATTGAGAGCGTCTCTATTTACTTTTGGATTGTACAGCTCTACATTGGCTATGTATTTGCTATCTATTGGTCTACCAACTCCATCACACTATGGATGGGTGTTACTGGTTATATCTTCTTTTGGGAACTTGAAAAGATTAAAAACAGAAGACATACACCGAAATGGATAATATAACACAGATAATAATCACCGTTGCTACCGTTGCAGGTTCGGCAGGGATATGGAAATTCTTTGAGGCTCGCCTAAGAGTGAAGTCTGAAGAAAAAAAAACAGAACGAGAAAACAGTGACGGAGTGCAATATAGAGATGACTTGAAGAACAGGGTGCGCAACATGGAGGCACTCTTAGCCGCTAGTGCTGAGGAGAAGGATGAACTACGTAATCAAGTATTAGCCCTTACTCAAGAAGTATCTGCACTACGTGTTAAAGTAGAGTTCTTGGAGAGAGAAAACGACAGACTGAAGAACAAATAATCGTATCTTCGTAGTCCTTTTTTATTAACCTCTATATATTAAGAATATGGCTAACGACAGCTTTGCAGATTTCGTAAACGAATTAGAAACAGCGGAACAACCAGTTTGTAACCTTGAAAACCCTGAAGATTGCGAAGCATGCGGATCTTAAACTAAAAGAATGAAGTTATTAAAATCAAATTCTAAAGCTCCAGTAAGGGTACGCAAGTACAGCAATGGGGGATTGGCTCCAACTGATCCCCCATCTGAATTTGAGAAGTTCCTGTCTTATACTATTAAGAAAAAAGGAGGTACAGCGGAACAGTATAATGATCTTATTAACGCTATTGCATTTCATGAGACAGGACCACATCAGCGCATGAAGTCTAATGCTGTTCAGCTTGTAGAGGTTGATGGTAAAATAATGCCTGGAGGTCCAGGTAGAGGTATGTTCATGTTTGAATCGGGTGACGATGCAGGAGGTATTACAGCAATCAACAGAACATACAAAGAGTTTAAAGATGCTGGTTTAGATATCCCTGAGTTTTTAAGTGAGGCATATAAGAAGACCTCTATAGACATGTCTGAGCTTACAGCAGATCAACAAAAGATTGTTTTCCTAGGCAACTATCTACAGCATCCAAAAGCTAACTTCTCAGACGTTGTAAATGGCAAGCAGACCTATGATGAGTTCTGGTTTAATTACCATCAAGCTGGAGGTGAAGATGTTAAGGAAGCTAGGCTGTCAGCGTTCCAAGAGTCTCAAAAAGAAAGAACAAAAAAAGATTAACTTTGTAAAAAATATATAGCATGAAACTAAAGAAAGCCCCAAATAAAGGTGTAACGAAACTACCGAAAGAAGTCCGTAACAAGATGGGCTTTATGAAGAAAGGTGGTGCTGTTAAAGTAAAGTACAAAGAAGGAGGAACTGTAGATGAAAAGGGTAATCCTACTCCAACAGGAAGAACACTTACGCCAGATGAAGTTAGAATTACGGCAACATCTGAAAACCAAGGATACAGCAATCCTTACGCAAAGGTTAACAAGCCAGTTACCGCTAAAGAAATATTAGAGAAAACAGAAATGTCAAGATTAACAGAAGCGTTGCGTAAGAACAAATATTCTACTGCTAATTTGTCTTTAGGTGATATGCGAAAGATTGCAAAGACCAAAGGTCTCTACGATGATGCTCGTAAATTAGCACGACAAGACTATTTGAAAGAAATGGATAAAAGAAAAGGATAAAACAAAAGAGGGGCTTTCAGCCCCTCTTTCTTTAGGTAGTTAAACCAAACCAATAAACCCAACCAACCTAATTTCTTATCACGGAGAATCTAACTACTCCGTCATTTCTTTTTGATTCCAGTACAATGAAGTTCCCTAAATCGTAAAAAGAGAAAACACCTTCTGGATCATTATCTACTCTATTTGGCTCCACATCAAGGTTTAATACCGACACTGGAGCAAAAACGTATACCAAAGTATCTTTAGGAATAGGGATTGTAACTTCACTTGGTACTCCGAGCTGTGTGAAATCTAAAATACTCTTTGGTGCTTCCTGTGCAAAGGCTTGACTCCCCAATACCAATGCTGCAATGATTGCGATCTTCTTCATCTTGTTGTTGTTTTAAGATTGTTACTTGTTGTTGTTGGAATAAATGTATATAAAAATTCTGTAACTTTGCAACAGATGAATTAAATTTTTTTGGTATGAGCGAAATTCAATCAAATATGGAGGACCTCGCAAGAGCTGCAGGCGTTAGTATTTCTGACGAGCCGAACTTTGAGGAGACCCCATCACAAGAACCTACAATGGTAGATGAACCTACTTATGTAGAAGAACAAGTAACGGAGCCTGCTGCCGAACCTGTGCAGGAAAGTTCTTTAAATAGTGATCAACTTCCAGAAGAAGATTTTGATGCACGTATGACTTCTATTCTGAGCGAAAGGCTTGGAATGAAAATCAACAGCATTGATGATTTGACTGGGATTATCAATAAAGAGCCTGAAGCTCCTTCTATTGATGAGCGTGTAGCAAAGATTGCTGAGTTTGTAGAGAAGACTGGACGTGGTCCAGAGGACTGGTTTAAGTACCAGCAGTTAGATCCATCTGAAATGGATGATCTGTCTGCTATTAAGCTTGAAACCATGAATCAGTACCCAAGTCTTACTGCCGATCAGGTAGACAAGCTCGTATCTAGCCGCTACAAATTAGATGATGATATGTTCTCTGATGATGAGATTGAATTATCTAAAATACAGCTTAAGATAGATGCAGATAAGGCTCGTACAGGTATCAATGAACTTCGTGAGAACTTCACATTACCTGTACAAAGAGAAAGCTCTGAGAATATTGAACCTCTGTTTGATGATCAGTGGATTAACTCTATGAAGCAGGAAGTAGACAGCATTGAATCTCTTGAATTTGAGTTAGGAGATGCTAGCTTTACTTTTGGTCTGAATGATGAGTATAAGTCACAGCTCGTTGAAAAGAATTCAAACTTGGAGCAGTACTTTGATTCGTATGTAGATGAACAAGGCAACTGGGATATTGAATCCTTGAGCATGCACCGTGCGTTGATTGACAACATTGATACAATTGCGAAAAGCATATATCAACAAGGGCTGTCCGATGGTCAGCGTAACATCGTCAACAAAGCGGCTAATGTTCAAGCAGGTACACCAGGTGTTGGACAGCAGACACAATCGGACGGAGTAATTGAACAGATAAAACAAGCTCTGGGAGGAAGCGACACTCTCATGCGCTTTAAATAGTCGCAATTAAAAATATTATATCATGGCTATTGCTGATGGAACTAATGCGCCTGGCGCAAGTGCATATGTAAATGCACAACGTAGATTGGACCCAGCTAAGTATGTAGACTTAGCTTCGTTCATCAACGATGTAAACAAACCTGACAACCGTGAGTTGTTGGTAAAAACGTATGGTAACCAAGGTATCACTGGTTTCCTACAATTAACTGGAGCTGTTAAAGCTGCTGGTACTGCTGATTCAGTACAGTGGTGGGAAGAGCAACGTTTGCACCCACGTGCGAAGTTCACTCCTACTGTTGCTAAGACTAGCAACGCTGCAGGTGCTGAAGTTGAAGTAACTGTTGCTGCTCTTAACGTTGACCCACTAGATTCTGCTGCTACTTTATTGGTACGTGCTCAGGATGTATTGTTGATGGGTGATGTTCGTGTATTGGTTACAGGTGTAACTAAGTCTACTGCGAACAGCAACGCTATCAGCAAATTCACTGTTAAGCCTTTGGTTGCTACTGAGTCTGTGCCAGATTTGACTGCTACTGCTCAAGAGTTCCCAATCATTGGTAACTTGTTTGCTCAAGGAACAGACCAACAGTCTGAGTACTTGGAAAGCAACGTTGTTAAGTACACTAACCCTTACATGATCGTTAAGGAGATCTACAAGGTGACTGGTAGCCAAGCTACTAACATCGGTTGGATCAACTTGGGTAACGGTGACTACCGTTGGTACGTGAAGTCTGAAGCTGATACTCGTCAGCGTTTCATGGACAAGCGTGAGATGATGATGTTGTTGGGTCAGAAGTCTGGTAACATTGCAGGTATTGATGGTTCAGAAGGTTACTTCTCTGCTATTGAAGATCGTGGTATTGTACACGGTGACTACATTGAGACTATCTCTGATGTTGACGCATTGGTTAAGGAGCTTGACCGTCAAGGTGCTTCTCCAGAGTACGCTTTGTACGTTAACCGTCACCAAGCATTGAAGATTGACGATATGTTGGCTAGCGGAAACACTGCTGGTAACGCTCTTACTTCAGGTGTTACTTCTCAGTACGGTGCTTTCAACAACAGCAAAGACATGGCTATTGAGTTAGGTTTCCAATCTTTCTCTCGTGGTGGTTACACTTTCCACAAGCATGACTGGAAATTGTTGAACGATCCTACATTGTTGGGTTCTTCTTTGGCTGCTGGTGCTGAGTTTATTGGTGCTGCTGTACCAATGTCAACTGTTGTTGATGCTCAGTCTGGTGATCGTAACCCATCTTTGGAGATGAACTTCAAGGCTACTAACGGCTACAGCCGTGAAATGGAGCACTGGATGACTGGTTCTATCTTGGGTGCGTCTAACGACACTAAAGATTTAGTACAGTTCAACTACCGTTCTGAAATTGCTTTGGTTACTCGTGCGGCTAACCGTCACGTATTGATCAAAAAGTCTAACGCATAATCGTTAGATTACAATAACAGGGGCTGCCCTTCGGGGCAGTCCTTTTTTTACTTATAGGTTTAATTTCATTTAATAAATATTATGGCAACTGCTAAAGCAACTCGTGCAAAAGCTGCCTCAACCGCAGCAACAACTCCAACAGAATTTGCTATTAAGCAAAAACTACCTGAACGCCAAGAGGTGTTCACATACACTATCATCAAAGGCGGTGGTCTTTGGTACTCACTCCCACAAAATGGATTAACTGTTTTTGACGATGCCAGTAACTCGGTACGTCAAATCCGATACTGTCCTAACGAACCTTCAATCTTTGTAGATGAACAGAGCGATAATGCATTGCGTGAGCACGTTGTATTTAACAACGGTATGCTTGCTGTTCGTTACACAAAGCCTAACCTTCTTGCATACTTAAATGCACATCCAGGAAACAAGGCTAACGGAGGTCGTATTTTCCAATTAGTAGATAATAATAAATCTGCAGAAGAAGAAGTCGCACAAGAATTTGTACAGCATGAAGCTATCTCTCTTGTACGTGATAAAGACATCTCTGAGCTTCTACCTGTAGCTATGTACCTAAGCATTAATGTAGATCAGGAGACGATGGCTATCAAGCGTGAATTGTTGCGTAATGCTAAGTCTAACCCTGCGTCATTCATTAAGATGTTTGACAACCCAATGGTTAAGATGCGTTCTGCAATCATGCAAGCTGTTGAATTCCAAATCTTGGACAAAAGAGCTGACGGTATGTTCTGGTTTGATACAGGTCGCTTGATCGTATCTACACCTGCAGGTATGAATTCAGAGGACGTAATGACTCGCTTCTGTAATACAGAAAAAGGTGCACCAGTTTATGAGCAGATTGTTGCGCGTCTAAACGAGATTGCATAGATTTGCGTGAGATCTTCTGATCTTCACTTGTTGTTAATGAGGGGTAGCGAAAGTTGCCCCTCTTTTTTTGGTACCTTTGTAACTACAATATAAAAGCTATGGCAAGCGTAAACGTAGTATACAATGCACTAAAAGACTTGGCTAACAAAGACGAGCGTGGCTTCGTCACACCTGCTGTATTTAACAGCTTTGCTCCTGTAGCACAGACCAATGTCTTTAACTCTATATTCCAGGAACTCACTGTTGCTAAAAACATGAAGGTCCGTGGTATTGACGTGCAAAGACATTTATCTAAGATGAAGCAGTTAGAAGAGGATCTATCTGTGTTCTCAAAGACAGAAACTTTATCACAGGCTAATGGTGTATTCACTAAGCCTGAAGACCTCGCACGTGTAATCTCTTTACGTGTGTCTGGTAGCTTTGTTTTCGGACAAACGACATCTACCCCTATTGACATCATTTACGATGAGGAGAAGCTAGAATATTTACTCCAGAGCGATTTATCTTCACCTGTTGCCTCACATCCTGTTGCTTTTCTTAGTGATAAGATTGAAGTGTTTCCAACTAGCGTTAAGAAGATCAAGATGAGATATTACAAGCAGCCTGAAGGATTACTTCCAGCTGATGGATCACGCACTGCTGCTGTTCCTCGTTTTGGCTACACCGTTGTTTCTGGTAAGGAAGTGTACAGTGCGACAAACAGTATAGACTTTGAAGTGCCAGATCACTACATTCCTCGTTTGATCATGGAGATGGGTAGAATGATTGGTATCAACTTGCGTGATGAAGCTGTTATGGCTTATGGCGCACAAGCACAAGGGTAATGGCAAGAGACAGAATTAGCGTAGATCAAATAGTAAACGACTTTATCCTCACCACCGATGGTGATGATTTTGTAGCAGGTGTATCAAACACTATTGTACGAAACTTTGCACTGAGAGGTGTTCGTGAGATGGGCTTTGACATGCTTAAGAGAGTAAGGTCTTTAAAGCTGGATGTAGAGGCTAACAATACAGTAACTCTTCCTGATGACTTTGTAGACTATGTAAAAATAGGCACAGCAGGATCTGATGGATTGGTCTATGTGTTCGGTGAAAACAAGAACATAAACTACAGCCAAAAGTATTCTGTTGATGCGGCTGGTAATCCTATTGATTCAGATAATGATGGAGTGTATGACCGTGAGGACGCAAAAGGCAGCACAGCATCTCTACCTGGCTATAAAGGACACGACAGCTACATATTCAGAAACTACTTACACGAGAGCACAGAAGGTCGTTTATACGGAGCTGGAGGTGGTCAGTATGGTGGTGAGTTCCGAATTAACTACGATCAAAACAGAATTGAGCTAGGAACTGTAGATGGAGTTGATACTATCGTTATTGAATACATTGCTGACGAAGCACGATCAACAAACCCTACGGTACATATTTATGCAGAAAGTGCGTTACGTGCTTATGTATATTACAAACTCATAGAACGCAAGAGTGTCGTTCCAGCGAACGAGAAGATGCGTGCAAGACAAGAATACTACAACGAGAGAAGAATTGCTAATGCTCGTCTCAAGTCCTTCACTAAGGAAGAGGCACTCAAGACTATTCGTAAAAACTTCACTCAAGGACCTAAGTACTAATGGCTATAGACAAGTTATTCCCAAGATACTTGAATAAGGATGACGATGATCGTATTCTAAAGAGTATTGAACTTTCGGATGCACTGAATATACGTGTGTCAAATGACGATGATGGAAATAGTGGCGTGATAAAAAACGTCAAAGGGAATACTGTTGTTGCCTACAACTCAACAGCAGACACACTCCCTGCAGGAACCAACAGAACAGTTGGTAATGTCACTAATACACAAAAGGATGAGGTGTACTACTTTGTCTACAACAGTAACGGTGACCATAGCATCTACAGGTATAGTGTAAAGCTGAATAAGGCTCATAAGATTTACCAAGATTCTATCTTAAATTTCACTGAGAAGACATTTGTAAAAGCCGATGTGATCGTCAATCAAAAGGACGAGACCATCTTATACTTTACAGACGGTAAGAATGCGCCTAAAAAGATCAATGCTACGAAGGCTGAGGAGGGTGGATATCCTGACGAGTATAGTACAGGTACAAACCCTTCTACTACGCTTACAGATGATCAGAGATTGCTGTTTATTACTACAGCAAAACAACCTCCACAGGAAGCTCCTGACTGGGAGTTCTTCACGGATACTAGTGTAAGCTTTAATAACCTCTACGAGCAGATGTTCCAATTTGCATACCAGTACGTGTATGACGATGGCGAGGTTAGTGCTATAAGCCCTTATAGTGAGGTTACCTACTCTTCTAATCAGTTGACTGACGGTATTACTAGTGCGGAGAATAAGAAGAAAAACAATGCACTAAAAATTACGGTTAAGACCAATGTAGGTGACGTATCTAAGATCCGTGTACTTGCTAGGTCAGGTAAGGAGGGTGCATTCTTTATTATAGACGAGATAGAGAACGACAGATCTTTAGTGTTTGATAAGCACGTGAATTTCTTTAACGATGCTAGCTATTCTGTTATTACTAATGATGAGCGCAACAAGTTGTTTGACAACGTGCCATTATCTGCAAAAACACAAGCGATCTCTGGAAACAGATTGATGTACGGTAACTATGTTGAGGGGTATCCTAACGTAGATGTAGATGCAGAGGTATTGCCTAACTACTCAAGTCGTGGCATTGTAAATGACGCACCACTCTCTAGTGAAGAACAGAAGCAGGTGGTATTGGATTTGAGTAGCGTTCCTGGTAATCTTGATGAAGGGTCCAGGTTCACTATAGATTTCTCTATAGACGTTGATTACGTGCAGCTTTATGCAGAGAATTATCCAGTAGCATGGAGCGAGTTCAACAACGGAAAAACCATGTATGGTAGAGTTGATGAATTCATTAATGTAGACATGACTCCTGTAAAGGTTAATGACGATGTTTTACTTACTTCTTCTACCACAAAGAGTCAATTAGCTACAGAGATTATCAATAAGATCTCCAAGAAGTATGCTGTAAGCTTTGATTCTGTTGATCAGTTTAGTGATCACGCTTCTAAGATTAGAGATGTTGAACCTGTAGGTCTATTGGGTGATAATGAGCGTTGGGGATTCTGGAATGGTACAGGTTTCATAGAGATCACAAACTGTTCTTACAACAGCACAACAGAGGAGATCACAATAAACTTTAGAGTAGAGAGTGCGCAGCTTAAGATTGGTACTCTGTATGGATCTACTGTAGATATAGGTGGTGATGCTCCAGACTACACAGATCTTAGAGGTATTAATGCTACGAGCGTTACTACATCTCAAGGTAACTTTAGTATAAACATTGATTACACAGGAGACAGTACTCTGTATACTAGCTACGGAACGGTAAGAGATTCAGAACCTTATTTCAGGGATTCCAGATCACTTACATTTAGCAGTGAGTTTATAGAGCAGTCTCAGCAAAACAACAGTAGATACTTTAAAGGCTCTATAGGTACACCTTCATTCAAGGCAGGTGCTACACACAGCTTAGGTATAGTATACTACGATGATAGAAACAGATCTGGCGGTGTAAACAAGCTGGATAAGACTTACGTCAAGTGGTTCTCTGAGCGTGGCAATAAGGGTGAGACCTCTATGGTTATACGCATGAAGAACCAAGCTCCTGATTGGGCAACAAGATGGGCACCTGTATACGCTGGTAATACCTCTATAGTTTCGTTCTTGCAGTACTCAGTTATTGAGGCTTACACTGCTACAAACCCAACGGTAAAATCAACAGCATCTAATTACAACGATAAGATCTTTGTTTCACTACGCTCTCTTTCTGGTAAGGAGGACAGCTACCGTGAAGCTAAAGGTGCACAGATAGACTATGCGTACAATCAAGGTGATAAGCTACGTGTATATAAGTTTGGAGGCACTTATTATCCAGATGGAGTAGAGTTTAATGTAGTAGGCTACGAATACTTTGAGGATAGCCCAACATCAAACCCTATTCTAGATGATTCAAATAACAATACAACCTATAGAACTACAGGCTTCTTCTTAGTACTAGAAGACAATGGAAACAGCAAGTTCGGTAAAGATGCTGTTGTTGGAGGGTCTGATGACTGGGACAATAAGTGTGTTGTAGAGATCTTCTCAAAGAAAAAAACAACAGAGGGACTACCTTACTATGAGGTGGGTCACAGCTTCCCTGTTTCTAATGGTGTTCACGGAGGTCAGCGTACTGCTACCTCAGCTACGTTTGATGTAATAAACAACGGTGGTTGGGGATCATTCTTATCTACAGAGAAAGTATTCAAGGGAGATATTTTTGAATCTGCTGGTGGTGTACGTATCAAGATAAGTAACGTATTCCCTAGTGACGTTACAGGGTTTTTCTATCAAGGTGACTGTAGCATTATATCAGGTACCACTTCTAGTGGTATAACCATGGATCTGCAGAATGATGAGCCTGTTGTGGAAATCAAAGAGGGTGACGTTTGGTTTAGACTACGTCAGCTAAGACACGGTACTGTTGTTGATGAATACAACTACCTTACTGATTACATTGAGGACTTTAGTCTATCTGATTTCTTTACCTCTGCAGAGAACAGTCAAGGTAGAGCTAACTTGTACACGCCTACAGCTATGCAGCTTAAGCGTAGAGCTTCAATAACGTATAGTGAACCATTCAACTTTGACAGCAGTAACTTACAATTATCTAGCTTCAATTTGAGCCTGGCAAACTTCAAGGACTTTGACGCAACATATGGAGGTATTAAGTATCTACAGAACAGTGCCGACAGCATAGTAATGCTTCAAGACAGTAAGCTGTCTGTTGTTCCTGTATCTAGAAACTTGATCCAGTATGCAAGTGACAACGCAAACCTTGTAGCTTCTAACGATATACTAGGAACTCCAGTATACCGTTCAGGTGACTTTGGTTGTGACGATAATCCTGAGTCTGTCGTTATAAGATTTGGTAGAGTATTCTATACAGATGCACAGGCAGGAAAGGTAATGGCGTTTGGAGCTAGTGGTATTGAGCCTATTAGTGAAAAGAAGATGGACAGTTTCTTTACAACGTCTTTTGCTAATGCTAAGAAATTTGCAAAGTCTTTACAGATAAATGGTGGGTTTGATCCAGATAACAATGAATACATTGTATCTATTCCTAGCATCTACTCTTCAGGACTTAATGTTGATGTTGCAGGTGAAGATACTTACACGAGCGATCTACAAACAGAAAATGATGGTACGATAAACACTTCACCAACATTTGGATCTACCTTCATGCAGTGGGAGAATACAGATATTGCATTTGAGGATATGTTTATGAACTGGGAGGATGCAGGTAATGGTGTGTTTAACACTACTACAGGTGCCACTTCTTTGAGTGGGAATTTGTCTACCTCTACTTCAACGGTAAATATTGTAGCTTCAAATAGCGGAAACAACTTCTACGGACAAGCAACAGTAAACTTGGCTAACGGAGCTGTTACCCTTATAGATGGTGAGGGTATAAGCTACAGCTTGTCAGGAAACACTGAGGTTTTTGAGGGCTACACTGTTGCTTATGATGTTAAAGGTGGATTCTGGACCTCATTCTACAGCTACAGTCCTGAGCGTATGGGATTCATTAAGAATTCATTCTTCTCGTTCAGTGGAGGTCGTATGTACACTCACGACACAAACAGCACTAGAAACAACTTCTACGGTACGCAGTACAACAGTAAGATTGTTACTACTTCTACGGTTAACCCATCAATGGTAAAAAGCTATGAGTCTATATCGTTAGAAGGTAGTGAGGCATGGTCTGCTACATTTAGCAATACAGATCAATCTTCTTCTGTTGGTGTAGATGCATTTGACAAAAGAGAGCGTAACTTCTATGCTCACATAAACAGAGACACCAATGACAGCACTTCTAACATGCTTTCTATTGGGCAGGCATACTCTGTTGCCGCAGATAAGATAAACGTCAGCTCACGCATCTCTGACCTACCTATTGCTATTGGTGCTGAGATATATAAAGTTAGCGGTAGTAACATTGTAACTACAGGATTAAATGTATCTTCAGTTTCAGGTAGAAGACAGATTACAGCTGACGCTACCGTAAGTACTGTAAATACTGGTGATGATCTGTTGATAGTATCATCTGATAGTATTGATGGTGACCCAATGAGAGATTCGTTCCTAAAAATTACACTTGAAAACACAAGCACCGAAGCTGTTGAGCTGTATGCTATCAACACTATATTTAGTAAGAGCAACTTACATAACCAGCAAGGCGCATAAATTCTTATTTTTGTAATATGAAAGCAAAGAAGACAAAAAATTACGAAGGACCTAAAGCATTTGCAGGAACAGCTATAGCAATTGGTGCTGGGCTATCCGCTATACCTTCTGGTATCGCTGCATTCCAAGGATACAAGGCACAGAAAGAAGCAGGTCAGCGTGCAAAAGATTTAGAGGCAATGATGCCTTCTCTTACATCGCAAGAGGACTACTATAACTTCTATCAAAAACAAGCATCTGCTTTGAATGAAGCTAAGATGCAAAACCAATTGAACCAAGCTATTGCCTCAGGATCTAAGACTATGGCAGATGCTGGTACACGTGGTGTGCTCGGTGGGGTACAAGGTGCTGTTGGGCAGGCTGCACAGACTGGTTTTGAATTAGGACAGCAAAGACAAGACAAGCTTCTAGGTGCTTACGAAAAGATGCTTCAAGCTAAAAACATGGACCGTAAAATGTTGATGGGTCAGCAGCAACAAGCAGAACAGCAACAAACGGTAGGTCTTCAAACTATGCTTTCAGGCATGCAAGGGATTGCTGATGTGGCTTCTTCAGGTCTTATGGCATATGCAGGTTCAGAGGCTAAGAAAGGTGCTAAAGTAGAAAAGACTCCTGGTGAATTCTCGCATGAAAACAATCCTATTGACATCGTTCGTGACGGTGCAAAGATTGGTGAGATGACAGGAGGTGAGTACATCTTTAACCCTACGCAGATGAAAGACATCAAGGGTATGGTATCAGGCGGTGACAAAGAAAAGCTCCACAATTACATGAAAGGGCTGATCAAACAATTTGAAAAAAGAGCAATTAAGTAATGGCAAAGTTAACGACACCTCTACAGGTACAAAGCTCATTTCCACAACAAGCGCAGCAGTACGCTGCCACTATGGAGCGCAAAAAACTACGTGAACAGAGGGAAGGAAAAGAGAAAGAAGCCGAGGCAAAGCAGGAAGCTAGAACTCGTGGTGTCTTAACGGCTGGAGTACAGGGACTTCAAGCTAATCCAGATATGTATGCTATAGGTCAACAGATGTATAGCGATTATATGGCTGCAGAAGAATCTGGAAACGTAGAAGATGCTGAGAACATAAAATCACAGCTATCTCAATTCATGAGTGCCTCGTCTGCATTCATCAAAAGTGAACAAAACATTTTGTCTGGAATTATAAATGATCCAGAAAAACTTTCTCAGTTTGAAAACTCCTCTAGGGAAATTATAGCAGCTGCAGAAGGGAGCAAACAGAAAGGATACAGTCTAAAGAAAGAAGGCGGTCAGTACATGGTAGCCGATGCGACAGGACAACAGTATGGTTTGTTTAATATTCCTGAGTTAGCTGGAGAGGGTAGCTTTATAACATCTCTTACTCCAAAGCAAAAGATACCTAACTATGTAAACGCAACAGATTTTGGTGAGAAGCACAGCCGTGCAATCTTAAGCCGAAATGACGTTGTTGATGATAGTGGACGTATCGTAAACCCAGATAATATTGTCAGCTATATCTCTAAAGAGTTTGACCAAGAGATACGTAAGAATCCAGAATTCTTGAAAGGATTGGTTTATGATGATCAATACATAAAAGGTGGGATGGAAACCTTTAATGACGAGTCTATTAATAACCTTATTGAAGACGAAGAATACGTAAGGACTATCAGAGATAAGTATATTCAAAATGCTGTTTCTACTGTTTCTGCATACGAAGACATCAAGAAAGAAACTCCCGAAGATAAAGACAAAAGACTTATTCGTGTTCAAGACTTACCTGTACATAGTTCATCTAATGGACTTAATGCTGTTGAGTTTGCTGAAGCTGGTAAGCAGCTGCAGTACATCCGTGAAGAAGGTGACCAGACTATAATGGCTAACATCTTAAGAATAGAAGCGGCTCAAGAGGGAGGTATTGCTGTATTTGATAACACACCTGTGGATGCTAGTGGTAATCCTGTAATTGATTTATCTAATGCTGTTGCTTATAAAGTAAACAGAAGAGTTGTTAAGCCAGGAGATCAAGAGTGGGATAAAGTAACTTCTGTGTTTGGCGGTGATAAATACATGCAAGAACTCATTAAGCGTTTGGATCCAGGTCTAGAGATGTAAGGCTAAATTTTTGGTATCTTTGTCCGTATAATTCAACAATATGGACGATAAAGTACAGAAGCTATTACAGCGTGCTATTCAGGAAAATCTTTCTCCAGACAGGGTTGCTTACATCATGCAGTTTAATGGTTACGATCAGGCTGCAATTGATTCTGCATTAAGTGAATTGAGCAAAAAAAAAAGACCAGTCGTATTTCAAGAACAATACGATTCTTCGGATACTCAATCACAATCTCAGCCAGTTGGTCCCCCAGCTCCTAGCGATACTGAAGAAACAGAAGTTCCATCTATCGCTCCATATGAGCCTGTAACTTTTGATCAAGGTACTGGTGGTGTGTCTTCTACTGAAGATACAGACGAGGTAGAGGTTACCACAGGTGACTGGTGGGGTAATGCTTGGAACGGTCTTGTTGAAGGTGTATCTGACTTCATGTACGCTTTTAACAAAGAGACTGGTGCTACCCAAGAACAGATTGCTGAGTTCGTTGAACTTTCAAAAGAAAAATACCCAGACCTATACCGTAGCTACGAGCAGAACAAGCAAAATGATTATTACAAGGAACAGGGTTACGATCAGGAAAGAATTAATCGTGAGTCTGCTGCTAACGCATACATTGAGTATTGGGGTACACATCCTGAGATTGAAAACGAAGTAGTCCCTTACATCCGTCAAAGACGTAGAGAACTGGCTATAGAGGAAGACGGTGTTAAGATTGATCAAGCTGTACAAGAAAAGCTAGACCAACAGTTCCTAGCAAGTTCAGTAAAAGGTCTTACTAGTTCTGTTCCTGCAATGGTAACGTCAGGCGTTACTATGGGTGGATCATTCATGAGCACTTCTTACTATGCAGCGGATGAAAATCTAAAAAATATATTTGCTGAGAACCCAGATCTTGAAATGACTCGTGGTCAGCAAGAAGCTTACAAGCTTACCGTTGCAGGTATTGAAGGTGTTCTAGAGAAGATAGGTTTATCTGGTACCTTAAGAGGTACGAGCATGGCGAAGAATGTACTTACAGCTAAAGTATTTTCACGTCTTGCAGGTATGACAGATGATATTGGTACAGAAGCTTTTGAGCGTGTTGTAAAAGAAGAAGTTAAGGGTCTCAAGGGATACTTAAAGAAAACAGCACAGGGTACTTTATCTGAAGCTGAGACAGGTGCACTACAGCAACTCTCAAACGACTTAATAAACGAGACAGTAAACGGACTTTCTGGACAAGAGGTATTTAAGCCTAAAGACGCTATGACCATTCTTAAAGATGCGTTATATGCAGGTGCTCAGGAAGCTGTTGGTGGTGGTATCATTAGTGGTACTATTGGAACATTCTCTAACGACATTGCAACCCAAGAAGACTTTGATGCTGCAGAAGAATTCATCGGCAGAGTAGACTTGGTGAAGATGGAGGAGAACCTCAACAAGCGTGTAGAGCAGGGACAGATAACAGAAGATAAAAAGAAAAATATACTTGAGGCTGCTAAAGGTTTCAAGGATACGATGGCGAAGGTTCCTGAAGACATGGACCAAGAGTCAAAGAGAAAAGTTTACCAGCTCATCAACAAAAAAATGCAGATTCAAAATAAAACTGCAGGGAAAGATGAGGCAATACAAAACAAAGCTAAAGAGCGTGTTGAAAGTATCAACCAAGAAATAGCAAACATTTATGATAGTCAAGCGGAAAGAGCAGTGGCAAGTACTCAGCAAGCAGGGCAAGAACCTGGGCAAGTACAGCAGCCGCAAGCAGGCACTCAAGCGTCTCCGACAAGTGGAGTGGTTCAAGAAACAAAAATAGATGTACGTTTCCACAGTCCTACAATAGAGATAGACACAAAAGGTGAGGCGGTTATTGATCCTGCGAAAGTAAAAGAAGAGTCCTTTACAGGAGCTTCTGTTGTTGCTAAAGGTCACGTAGATGAGGACACAGCAAAAGCTATCAACCGAGCAGTTACAATGCTTGGTGAGCAAGGAAAGAAACTAAAGGTTCGTGTATTTGATTCGGTTGAGTCTTTGCTAAATGCAGATCAACGTGCAGCAAACTTCTACGCTAAGAACAAACTTACTCCAAAGGCATATATCTCTGGTAATGAAATGTTTGTACTCAGCAAGAATGCTGTTGAGCAGTACAATGCTGCTAAGGGAACAGATGTAGAGTATGCAAAACAGTACGTACACGAGGTAGGTCATCCAATTGTTTCTTCATTAGTGGCTGAGGATGCAGAGATTCAAGGTCGTTTGTACGCTGAGATTGAAGCTGCAGCTGAGGCTGGAGATGCTGTTGCGCAGAGAGCATTAAACTTTGGTAAACAATATTCAGTACAGGGTGATGCTAAGATCCAGAATGAAACTGTTGTAGAATTCTTTGCATTAGCAACGGACAAGAAAAGATTTGACTCACTACCTCGTAGCACCAAGCAGAAAATTATTGACTTCTTCAATAGCTTACTCAATGCTATCAGTTCTGATATTACTATTACTACTGATCAACAGCTATATGACATAGCTAGAGACATGCGTGATGCCTACCGTATGCAGAAGGGTATCAAGGTGCAGCCTACTACAAACAAGCAGTACCAAAAAAGGAGCACAGAATTCTCTATTGATGAGGGTACTACTCCAGGAAACCGTTTGTTTAATGCTCCACTGGAAGATGCTCTTGCTATTGCAGAGAAGTATGCAGAAGAGAAAGGTATCTCTTATGATGCTGGTAAAGCATTTAACACATTAGATACAGAAATGTCTCAGGAGATTGCTCAAGCATACGATGCTATGGATCATGACCCTAAGAACCCTGAAGTTAAAAAAGCTTACGATGTAATGGTTAAGGAAACCGTTGATCAATATGAGGCTATATTGGCTGAAGGTTACGTAGTTGAGATTAACAATAACGAGCCATACTCTTCTAGTAAGGATATGATTGAAGACCTTCGTGAGAATAAGCGCATGAAGATCTTTAGTACAGAGTCTGGATTCGGTGACGCAGTTATTACTGATGATCAACGTGCAGATAACCCACTACTTCGTGATTCAGGATTTAAAGATGTGAACGGTGAGAAGCTGTTGGTTAATGACGTGTTCAGATTTGTACATGACTTCTTTGGGCACGCTAAACGTGGTAACGGATTTGGTCCAAAGGGCGAAGAGAACGCATGGGATGTACACTCTAGAATGTATACACCTTTAGCACGTAGAGCAATGACCTCTGAGACACGTGGTCAGAATAGCTGGGTAAACTTCTCTGGAGTTAATGACGAGGCATTTAAGCTTCGTGATAAGGCACGTAGACTACGTAAGGAAGGAAGAACAGATGAAGCTTCTAAACTTATTGAGCAGGTATATGAGACGATGGCTTTTGCAGAGCAGAAGATTGGTCTTATGCCTGAGAAGTATACAGCCAATCCATACATTGAAGGTGGTGATCCTGACTTCTCTTTAGATGAAGGAGTTGTAGGCAAGGTAGGTGAAGAGTTCTCTGTTTCTGATGAGATCAACACAGACGTAGAATCAAAAGGCACCCCAAGACTTGATGACGTATCATTCTCTATAGACGAAAAAGTTAAGAGACACGAAGGTCGTGGTAAGATCGTGCGTGGTAAGATCAAAGACTTTGTAGGAAAGATAATGCACGTTACATTCTCTGATCGTATGGTTGGAGGTTTTGTAGGAAAGGAAGAATACCTAGGTGGTGTTTATTTTCCATACATTACTAATTCTCTTTGGGGAGCAAATTCTACTGGAGCTGCAAACAAGATTATAAAAGCTGCAGTAAAGAATGCAGATGGATTCCGTTACATGGTAATTGGTATGATGAATCCAGACAGCCACATGTCTAACTTAAACATGAGTACTAAGGCACTCAAAGAGTTGGAAAATGAGCTTAACTCATCAAGGGTAACTGTAGAGGAAGGATACAATAGAATCATGAAAGCCTTTGATAAAAAGGCACTCAAAGAGAAGTTTGGGGAGACTGTTGAAAAATACAAAGGAAAGAGACAGACTAAGGCTAACCTTATTAAGCTTATTGACGAGACTGTTCTTAGTTCAGGTGCTACCTTTGATTTAAGAAGATCTTTCCTAGAGACTGTTCTTGGTAAGGCTGATAAGAATCTTAAGCTAAGATTTGGAAACCTACCTTCATACAGTACACTAGCACAGATGCTCGCTGAACCTGTAACGAGAGGTATGAATGCTGGTGATACTTCATTCATCGTTAGAACCAAAGGTGATCTTTCTGTTGCCGAACCAAAGAAAGGAGATCCTGATTACCATCCATCATATAAATACATTGTACGTTCATCAGAAGATGTTGAGCTTGTATTCCTTGATGGTATATATAATGTAGTTGATATGTTCCCTCGTATTGAGGCTAAGAACCTAGGTCATAAAGAGTACCAAGACAAATATGGTGACAACTGGAAAATGCGTTACCTGATGTACATGGGTCTGGGCAAGATGTCTACAACTGTTTCTGATGAGATGGTTGAGGCAGATGCTAAAGCAGCTATTGATTTTTCTACTGACGAAGGAGATATTGACTTTGCAGGTATAGATATGAAAGTCAAAGAAGTGCCTGCATCAACTAACGCTAAAATACCTACAGGTGGTATAGCATATGTTCCTGTGTCTACTCTCTACAATCTTATGGACATGAGAGAAGGTAGAAAGGAAATGTATGAATCTAAAGAAGATAAGAAGCGTGTATCTAAACTTGTAGAGGCATTCAAGAAAGAAGGGTTTGAGTACAAGGGTAGTGATGCGATATACGTTGACATAGATGCCGATGGATACGGATGGATAGGAGAAGGTAACCACAGGGTACTAGCAGCAATGGAACTAGGTATGACACACCTACCTGTACGTGTAGAGTTTGGTGCAGCTAGAGATGGAAAGTCGTTTTACAGCGGCAAAAAGGTGATGGGCTTAATAGGAACTGCTAGCCGTGTACCCACACAGGTGATAAGCAGAGATAAAATTGAACAGTTAAAAGAACAAGCTGGTCCTTATTATCATATTAAATATGCATCTATCTGGGAAACAGATTTGCCTACCAACAAACCTAAACTAAGTTTTTCTACCGATGAAGGAATCAATTGGTATGAAAGCCCAGAAGGAAAGGGTGATCCATCAATCTCTCGTAGAGACAATCTACTAGAAGAGGCTGCTCAAGATCTTAAAGCTGGTCGTTTGAAGAACTACGAGTTCCGTGAGATGGCTAAAGCTTTATCACCTATTGAACCGATTACACGATTCTTTGCTCCAGCAACAACAGAAAGAATGGCTGAAGCTCTTGAGAAGAGTAAACTCAAAAGCCTAAATGTAGAATTAAAAGACGGTGAGGTTGTTGCCCTGCGTTTGGATATCCCTGCATATACAAGGTCAAATACATGGGTAGTATCTATTCATGATGGCAAGAAAAAAGACGGTAAGATTATGTCTTATCGTTCTGTGGCACGCATTACAGATGTAGTGTTCAAATCAAATCCTCTTTCAGCACTAAGTATTGCAGGAGGAGAAGCTAAGAGTACTATTGGACGTATGTTTGGTAAGTACAAGAACCTTAAGGGTAAGACTCCAGAGGCTATGGCTGAAGATGCTAAATCTATCGTAGCTGAAATATGGAACAAACCTGAATGGAAACAGATAGGTATGAATCCTACACGTGCTAGTTACTTCTATGATCGCAAGTCAGGAAGACCTGTGGTTGCTGCTGAAGAGGTAGTACAGATTGGTGGATTGGTTTATGCCAAGAATCCAGTGTTCACACGTTGGAATGATCCAGCTTTTGAAGTGAAGGGCTATAAAGATGTTGATGGGTCACCTATTTACTTCTCAGCTGATGAGGGTGCAGGAAACATTAACAACCTACGTGGTGCTATCAAAAGAACACTTCCTCGCTTTGCAGAAAGCCGTGATCGTATCCTAGCTAATCCAGAAGCATACTATACCAAGCAGTCACTAAAAGCTATTAAGGAAAACCTTGAGCTGATGACTGAAGACGAGCTGTTGGAGAACATGACAGCTGAAGGTCTTAACCGTGTAGCAAATAGTGGTGGTCCAGGAAAAGGAGAGAACGACATATCTGTACTTGCTGCTGTTGAGCTTATCAATCGTAAGTCAGAAGCAGGTGAGGATGTAAGTGAGCTGTTGGTTGATCTTGCTAAGGTAGGTACAACTGTTGGTCGTATGCTGCGTCACTTTGCTGAACTTAAGTCTGCAACACCTCTAGGTATTGTAGCAACAATTGAAGGTGCATTGGCGAAGGCAAACAGAATAATGACACAGTCTCAAGTTGAAAGACTTACAGATATTGCTGACCGTTTCATTAAGGCACAGCAAAAGGTTAAAGATCTTCGTGATCAGATTGAATCTGAATTTAGCAAGAAGACAGAAAAAGAACTTAAGGATGCTGCTAAAGAGCTAGACAAAGTTACTCGTGAGCTTAATAAGTTTACCTCGCTGATTGTACCTAAGAAGACTATGGACCTGCTATCTACTACGATTCAGGGTAACCTTCTTACTCCAATCTCTCAGATCACAAACGTTGGTGCCAACTTGTTCCAGATCATGACAAGTATTCCAACAAGAGGATTTGAGACGCTTTTCTCTAAGATTACTGGTAGGTTTACTGGTGGTAACAAACGTTCATTTGTGTATTCAATGCTAGCTATTCCTCACGCTATTAAGATGGGAGGTAAAGGTGTAGCGGAGGCTATTGATACTATCATTCGTGGTGGAGCATCAACAGAAAAAATCATACACACTGGGTTCCTTCCTGGAGCAGCATTCCTTGCAGCTATCTCTGACACTAAGTTTGCAGCGATGGTAAATAAAACTCTCGGTAAAGAGGTTATCAAGGGCGATGTACTAGCTCGTATGGCTAACGGAAAGATCAGCGCACAGGACCGCTTAAAAGCACTGTACGAGGGTATGTTTGGTATCGCTCCAGAAGTGATGTTCCGTTTCCTTGCATTAGGTGATAAGCCGTTCTCTAGATTCTCTGAGGGTATGGAATCATATCAGCAAGCTTATAGACTGGGTCTTAAAGGTGAAGCGTTGAGAAACTACGTTAAGTACCCAAGCAAGAAACAGCAAAAAGCTATTGAAGATGCAGGTAAGAAACTAACCTTCCAGCAAGACAGCAAGATTGCTACTGGATTCTTTGGAGCTACAAACTGGTTACAAAAACAAGGTCCTATTGGTCAGGCTATTGCTTTCTCACTAAAGCTTACTATGCCATACGTAAAAACTCCTGCTAACATATTTGTAGAGTCATTGAAGTTTGCTGTTCCTGGTATTGGTGTTGCGAGTGCTATACGTAACTTCCAAAAGAAAAACTACGATGAGGGTTCTAAGGACTTAGCAATGGCTGCTACAGGTCAAATGCTTGTTATGGCAGCAAACACATTGATCGCAAATGGTTTATTGTCTGGATCATTTGGTGATGAGGATGAAGACGAACGTGCATTAAAGTACTTGAAGTTTCCACCGATGTCTATCAATAA
>Ga0181562_10001154_pt1 | contig 21646 bp, 19 predicted proteins | sample 011ome_26_FD_139344 | JGI IMG/M metagenome (GOLD analysis project Ga0181562, IMG submission 139344) | Coastal salt marsh microbial communities from the Groves Creek Marsh, Skidaway Island, Georgia - 011511BT metaG (megahit assembly) | ecosystem: Environmental > Aquatic > Marine > Intertidal...
AAAACGGAGAGAATTCATGCCTTTTTCGCGCAAGGCATTAGCACTGACAACCGCGGCTTCGTTCAGTCTGGCGCTCACTGGTTGTATGGGCGAGGGCAGCATTCCCGGCGCCTCTACTCCGATTACGCAGCAAGAGGCCCAGCAAGGCGCACAGTCCGTGGAATTTACTGCGCACAAAAGAAAAGCGGCGGGGAAACCCCCGCCGCTTCGCTTTTCGGCGATGCCGTTCGAATATTAGGCGTTTGCCAATTTGGTCGAAACGTCAGTGAAGGTCGTGTCCAACTGGTCACCTAAAGCGCCCATTGCAGTGATAGCAGCAACTGCGATCAGTGCAGCGATTAGGCCGTATTCAATTGCAGTCGCGCCTTGCTCGTTTTTGAGCAGCTTGTTGAAGAAAATCATTAGTAGTCCCCTAGTTCAGTCTTCGGCACACGTGTCCGATCGAGTATCCCGACCGAACTGACAAAGGTGTAATCCGCAGTTATTGAAAAATCCTAAATCGGATGCTTTCAAAATATTTACCTTGATCCCACCTCGACCATCACAGTTTCAACCGTGTTCCACATCCGGGCATTCTCGTCCGTAACCGAACCAAATGCTCCCATGGATGCAATAACGACTAAACTTGCGATCAGGCCGTATTCCACGGCGGTTACCCCGGAATTGTCGCTCCCGATACGCTTGACGGAAGTCGGCAATTTCATAGACAAAACCTGTTTTTACGTCCTGATGAGAGCCTTCTGCGCCTCAGGGTGTTAAAAATGTGTTGAGTGGGAACCGAAGTTTGGAAAAAAATCCGACATTCATGCGTGTGGTGGCTGGCGCTCTGCAGCGCGAAGATGGCCTCTGGCTGATGCACAAGAGGCCCCTGCACAAACATCATGGTGGACTGTGGGAATTTCCTGGTGGCAAAGCGGAAGTATATGAAAATCAGAACGAAGCCCTGATTCGCGAGCTTCACGAAGAGCTCGGGATCAAAGCCGTCCTCGACTCGCATAGCTCGATTGCTGAAGCGAGAGATGCTTCGCCGACCGGCGGTGAAAAGATTGTCATCGCGCTATACACTTGCCGGTATTGGGAGGGGGAGCCGCAGGCATTGGAAGGCGGGTCAATCGGTTGGTTTTCGCCTGATGAGATTAACAAGCTCGACAAGCCACCGCTTGACGTGGTGCTAGCGGAAAAACTGTTTGAAGAATTGGCCGATAAGGGATTGCAAAGGCGGTAAAGCCCCCTTATGAGCCGGCGCTCTCGCGCGCCAGTAGCTCAGCTGGATAGAGTACCTGACTACGAATCAGGCGGCCGGAGGTTCGAATCCTTCCTGGCGCGCCAAGAAAACCCATCCCCTCGGGGTGGGTTTTTTTGCAGAATCTGCAGAGTTTTGGAACATTCAGGGGCAGATGCTGTTCTTTCTCCGGGCGTAACTCGTGAATCGAAGTGCGTGTTTGAAAGACCCGTCAAGACGCGCCGGCCGTTTTAGATGGCGCGTCAGGAAAGAACGGCATACGCGAAAGACATAGCCATGAACGATATGAGCGTGCATGATAACGCTGATTTTGATCCGGAGAATCCCTTGAACAAGCCTGACGTTCCTGAAGATGTGCAAGAAGCCATTCGTACACTGATTCGCTGGGCCGGAGATAATCCAGAGAGAGAAGGCCTGGTCGACACGCCCAAACGGGTGGGCAGGGCCTGGCTGGAATACTGCCAAGGCTATCAGAGCGATCCTGCAGTCCATCTCAGCCGCATCTTCGAAGAAGTTGGCGGTTATGACGAGATTGTTCTGCTGAAAGACATTCCGTTCCAGTCGCATTGCGAACATCACATGGCGCCGATCACGGGAAAGGCGCATATTGCCTACATTCCCGACAAGAAAGTTGTCGGCATCTCTAAACTCGCGCGCGTCCTTCATGGTTTCGCCAATCGCCTGCAGGTGCAAGAGCGCCTGACTGCTGAAGTTGCCGATTGCATTTGGCAGAACCTTGGACCGCGCGGTGTAGCCGTTGTTATCGAGGCCGAGCACGCTTGCATGACGGGCCGCGGTGTTAAAGTGCACGAAGTGGAAATGCTCACCAGCCGCATGATGGGCTGCTTTCTCGAAGATCATCGCAGCCGCAAGGAAGTGATGAGCCTGATGGGCTACTAGATCTCAGCGCAGCTCTGCTTTTTCCATCATCTAATCGTTCCACTGTAGGCGTGCCTCAAGCTGAAGCTGCGTTCCACGGGTCTCTGAGGCGGCTGTGCGGTCCTGCTCTTGCCCGCAGTCATAGCGCACGGAATATCGAATTCGCCCCCTATGTCGGCGTAGAGTACGAGGCAAAGTTGGGTCAGACCGCCGATCTTGCCCGCGCCGAAGGTGAAGATGTGGCTGGTCTCAAAATCTTGATCGGGCTGCGAGCCTGGTTTTGAGCGCATCGCTGCGAGACTGGCCTAGATATTGATTGGCAAAATAAACGGCGCCGCACCGAGAATTTCGGCGGGCGCCCTTCCAAAACTAAAAGTCAAATTTACTTATCTGTCTCCAAATCCGTCGAGCGCTTTGCTCACCAGAATGTTGACTGAAACGCGGCGGTTTTCTGAACGACCTACGACGGTGCTGTTGTCGGCCGTCGGATCAGAGGCGGCCATGCCAGTTGGCGTCAACATGCGAAATGGCTTCCAAGAGCATTCCTGTTGGAGGTAGTTAACTACGCGGCCTGCGCGTTGCTCACTCAGGCGTTGGTTTACTTCATAGCTGCCAGTTGAGTCAGTGTATCCAACCACCAGTAGCAGTGAGTTTTCGATCGCATCGGCTTCAGCGGCTGCGGCGCACAGCTTTTGGCGAGCTTCGCCAGACAGCTGGTAGCGGCCAGAGGCGAAGTAGACATTAGTCACGCCCTTGATGTTATACTGATCAATGTCGCCCAGTCGGCCGCGAAGAGCCTTTGCTGCGCGTGCATTCTCTTCAACGCCGATCTTATTCTCTCCGATCGCCTGCTCGTTTGCTGCGAAGCGCTGAGCGGTTCCGTTGCGGATCATCGCAGCGGTTTCAAGATCATCGTTCTTGAAACGAATGTCGCTGGCGACAAGCGTTGCGCCGGATTGCCAGGTTTCAACTGTCACAGGCAGGCCATTTAGCAGCGCATCGATGCCGAGGCTTTTGCGCCCAAGACCAAGGAAGCCACCAGTTCCGCGTACGCGGGTTTCGTCGTTTACCGCAACCGATGTTGTGGTTCCGCTAGCAGTGGTGATCTGCAAACGATCTTCATTGCGAGCGGTAATGATCCCTTCGATCTTCGGGCCTTCAACGCCAACAACCGTAGTCAAGACTTCTTCCGATGGCGCGGTTTGGTCTTGGGCAACCGCTCCGCTCCAAGCGGGCGCTGCGACAATCGCCATTGCGAGCATCGCTTTGGTTCCCTTTGAGTGGACTTTCATCAGTGTACTCCTTCATTCGAAGCCGGTTGCAATGTTGTATCTATGGTCAAACCGGCCGACCAATATGAAATTGACCCCCTTGCGAGAGCCAAACCCCCGTTTAAAATGTGACGGGAAGCCAGAAGCCCGCCATTCACACAATCCCAGCTTGCCCGATAGCTATTGGGGGTGATTCGAGCACAAGTTGCGGCGAACTGAGTGTATCGGCCTGGATCGCGCGTCCGATCCGGTTGAATCCGCCTCGATGCAACGTAAAAGGGCGCCGCAATGGGCGCCCTTCAACCTTACGTATGTTGGAAAGCTCAGAGCTGGCCGAGCATGTGTTCCGCGCTAGAAATCGAGAAGTCGCCTGGCGCTTCGACATTCAGTTCTTTGACAATGCCGTCCTCGACAATCATCGAAAAGCGTTGACCGCGCTTGCCCATACCAAAGCCCGAACCATCCATGGTCAGGCCTACCGCTTCCGCGAATTGGGCATTGCCGTCTGCCAGCATCGTGATGTCATCGCTGCCAGCTGCCTTGTTCCATGCGCCCATGACAAAGGCATCGTTCACTGCGGTCGCGGCGATTTCATCAATGCCCTTTGCCTTCAGCTCTGCGGCCTTCTCGACATAACCGGGAAGGTGGCGTGCTGAACAGGTGGGTGTGAAGGCGCCCGGAACGGAGAAAAGAGCTACTTTCTTGCCAGCGAAATAATCGGCCGAGGAGACTTGCTCCGGCCCGTTTTCGGTCGCTTTGACCAGAGTTACTTCAGGAAGCTTGTCACCAACCGAAATTGCCATCGCGTAATATCCTTTCGAAATTCCGTTTATCTGCGCTCGATATAGGCACTTGCTGCGTGTCCGCAATAATGAAGGATATAAAGAATCTTTTATATTTGCCTCAGGGCAGTCGGGGCGTTAGAGCGCCCGACATATTTTGGTACTGGCATCGGCTGCGATGCTGGATTAATTTTCAGGAGTTTGGCCGTGGCAAAAGCTGCAAAAGATTACATCATTAAAGACATCGCGCTGGCCGAGTATGGTCGTGATGAAATCACGATCGCCGAAACGGAAATGCCCGGCCTGATGGCATTGCGGGAGGAATACGGAGAGAGCCAGCCGTTGAAAGGCGCACGCATCACCGGTTCGCTGCACATGACCATCCAGACGGCCGTTCTGATCGAAACTCTCATTGCACTCGGTGCGGAAGTCCGCTGGGCAACTTGCAACATCTTCTCGACTCAGGATCACGCAGCGGCGGCCATTGCGGCGCAGGGCATACCCGTGTTTGCGATCAAGGGTGAAAGTCTGGCCGACTATTGGGACTATGTTGGTCGTATCTTTGATTGGTCGACCGAATCAGATGCTGACTTGACGGCGAACATGATCCTCGATGATGGTGGTGATGCGACCATGTTCGCGCTTTGGGGCGCCCGCATCGAGGCTGGCGAAGAGTTGCCAGCTCCTGGCAATGCGGAGGAGATCGAATTCCAGCGCGCGCTCAAGGCTTTCGTTGCTGCACGACCAGGTTATCTGACTAAGTCGGTTGAAAACGTCAGAGGCGTTTCGGAAGAAACCACTACCGGCGTGATGCGTCTCTATCAGATCGCGAAACAGGGCAAACTGCCGTTCCCTGCGATCAATGTGAATGACAGCGTGACCAAATCCAAATTCGACAACCTTTATGGCTGCAAGGAATCGCTGGTAGACGCGATCCGCCGTGCGACTGACGTGATGTTGGCTGGCAAGGTCGCTTGCGTTGCTGGCTATGGCGACGTTGGCAAGGGCTCAGCGGCGTCACTTCGCGATGGCGGTGCGCGCGTTATGGTCACAGAAATCGATCCGATCTGTGCATTGCAGGCAGCGATGGATGGCTATGAAGTTGTGACGATGGATGAAGCGGTGAAACGCGCTGATATCTTCGTGACGGCGACCGGCAACGAAGACGTGATCACTGGCGAGCATATGGAAGCCATGAAAAACATGGCAATCGTGTGCAACATCGGCCACTTCGACAGCGAGATTCAGATTTCTGCGCTCGACAATTACAAATGGAAAGAAATCAAGGAAGGAACCGACCTTGTGACTTTCCCGGACGGGTCTTCGATCCTCGTTCTTGCCAAGGGGCGCTTGGTCAACCTCGGCTGCGCGACCGGTCACCCGAGTTTCGTCATGAGCAGCAGCTTCACTAACCAGACGCTGGCGCAGATCGAATTGTTCACGAAGGCGGATGAGTACGACAATGAAGTCTACGTTCTGCCCAAACACTTGGACGAGAAGGTGGCAGCGCTACACTTAGAGAAGCTTGGTGTTCAGCTGACTCAGCTGAGCCAGAAGCAGGCCGATTACATTGGCGTGCCACAGGCAGGACCGTTCAAGCCGGATCACTATCGCTACTAAGCGCTCGGTTCGTCCGAAAATCTACGATAGCCCTCGCAAACTGATGTGTTTGCGGGGGCTTTTCTTTAGTGATCGGTTGCATCCGCCGCAGCCCGCGCATAGCTGGGATTGATGGAATTTTCGCCGACCGCTTTGGCCATGATCGGGCTGCTCCTAGCCGCTTGGACGGTGGGCGCAGCGTTGCTTATGATCAGAGCAGCGCAAAGGTCCCAGAAATTTGAGGTTCTGAAACGTTCGAGCGCGCGGCTCTCGGGCATGCTCGAAGAAGCCCCGGCCATCCCGATGCTGGTCCGTGCCGATGGCAGGTTAGAGGTGCATGAACGCCTTACCGGGTGGCTTGGCCTAGATTCACCTCCATCGTTCTTGAGCGAGCTCGACGGCGGCGCGAGCGCTGGCCTCACAACTGCGCAGCTTGAAGATTTGACCCAGGCTATCAAGGTCACACAGAGAACTGCCGCGCCTTTTCGCATGTCGATCAAATTGGATGGCGCGGGGCGCAGCCTGGCATTCCGTGGGTGTGCGGCAGATCCCAAAGTCGCGCCAGGCGGGGCGGCGCTGGTGTGGATTTTCGATTTTACCGAGAGCGAGGGCGAATTGGCTCTATTGCGCGAACAGGCTTCGCGCGCGCAAAGTGATTTCACAGCTCTGGTTGGTTTGATTGAGGCGGCCCCAATTCCCATGTGGTTCCGGGGAAAAGATGCCAATATCAAGCTGGTGAATCGGGCCTATGTCGACGCTGTGGCAGCACAAAGCGCCGACGAAGTGGTCAGCAAACAGATCGAATTGTTGGAATCCCATCAAGGCAAGTCAGCACGAGATTACGCGAAGGAAGCCGCTGCAAGCGGTGAAACGATTGAGCGGGAATCTCCTGCGACAATTGATTGGCAGCGCAGGCTTTTGCGGGTTAGCGACCTTGCAGTCGGCGACGAAGGCATTGCTGGCTACGCGATTGATATCGAAGAAACAGAGCAGATTGCCCGCAACTTCCGCGCATTCCGCCAAGCGCAACGTGCCATGCTGGATCAATTGTCGGTTGGGGTTGCTCAGTTTGACGCCGATCAGAAATTGGCGTTTGCGAACAAACCCTTCATTCGGCTGTTCGATCTGCCATTTGGAATCGTATCCGATCACATTCCCTTTGATCGTTTCTTGAGCGATGCTCGAGAGAAACGGCGCACGCCAGAGGTTCGAGATTTCCCCGCCTGGCGCCGCGAGCGGGTCGAATGGTTCAGCTTAAACGAGGCGGTGGAGGAGGCTTGGCCGCTCGGTGCGGGGCAACATCTTCGGATTGTCGGTCAACCTATGCCGGATGGCGGCTTGGTTCTTTTCGCCGAAGATCGCACAGAGCAATTGGCCGAATCCGCCACGCGCGACACCTTGCTGCGAACGCGAACGGCCATGCTCGACAGCCTGTTCGAGGCGATCGCTGTGTTCGCTCCAGATGGGTCACTTCAGCTTTGGAACCGCAGCTTTGCGGGAATCTGGGGCATTGAACCCGAAGCGCTTGACGGTCACCCTTCTGCCGACAAGTTGATCGAAGCAATCGCGCCAAATCTGCAGAAGTCTGCCCATGCGGATGCGATTGGCAAGATCATCCGGTCTGCCACACTGGACCGCAAGGAAAAAGGCGGGCGGGTTGAGCTGGCGGGCGGTCGAACGCTTGAATTTGCGGGTGTGCCTTTGCCCGATGGCAATGGACTGTTGACGGTTCTCGACATCACGGATTCACAAATGGCAGAGACCGCGCTGCGTGAGCGCAATCAAGCGCTGGAAGAGGCGGATCGTGTGAAAGCGAGCTTCCTGGCCAATATGTCATATGAATTTCGTACTCCGCTCACGTCGATCGGCGGCTTTTCGGAGTTGATTCAAAGCGGTGCAGCTGGCCCCGTCAGTCCGCAGTTGGAAGAATACGTTCAAGCCATTCTGGATTCGGTCAACCGCCTGACCGATCAGGTCGAGAACGTGCTTGATCTCTCGCAAGGTGAAGCGGGCATGTTGCCGCTTTCGAAGAAGCGGCTCGAACTGCTACCCTTTGTGACCGGCGTTGTGCGTGAGCGAGAGCAGGCGATCAGCGACAAGGGACTTAGCCTGGACCTGCGCGGAAACGCGGGCGGTGCGATTGATGCTGACCCCAGGCAATTGAGCCGTGCGATTGGTCACCTGCTCGACAATGCCATCGCAGCTACAGATCGCGGCGGCAAAATCCTGGTTGACGTTGCCCGTACGAAGGATGGCGCGCGGATTGTGATTTCGGACAATGGATCCGGAATGGGCAAACAGGAGTTGGCACGTTTACTCGATGGATTGCGCGTGACCGAAGACGGCAAGGTCGAGCGGCGCGACGGGCTTGGCGTTCCCCTGGCCCGCCAGTTTGTTGAAGCGCACGGCGGCAAATTGACACTCGAAAGCCGGAAGGGCGTTGGCACCACCGCCTTGATCATGCTGCCGTGATTCGTGAATTACCTGATCTGCCGGCCATGACCGAGTTTGGCCAGGCGATTGCGCGCAAGCTGAAAGCCGGTGATGTCGTTGCGCTCACGGGCAATTTGGGCGCCGGGAAGACGACACTGGCACGGGCCATCATCGCAGGTCTGGGGCATACGGGGGAGGTTCCGTCACCAACCTTCACAATCATCGAGGTTTATGATGCACTGTCACCGCCAATCGTCCATGCGGATTTCTATCGCTTGGAAAACCCGGCCGAAGTCCTAGAGCTTGGGTTGGATGACTATCACGAAGGTGCTGCGTTGATCGCTGAATGGCCTGAAAAGGCTGGCGGTTTTTCGAATGAACTAGCCTGCCTCGCGATCGAGCTGGAAATTGTGGGCCAATCACGCCGTGCGAATGTTCAAGGCGGCAGGGAGTGGCTAAGCCGTTTGCCATGACTGTTCTGCCTGAAGGTTTGCAAGGTTTCATCACTGGTGCGGGTTGGGGTGAAGCGTCGATTGAGGCGATCCCGGGGGATGCGTCTTTCAGGCGCTATTTCCGGCTGCGCAATGGTGCAAATACCGCAATGTTGATGCACGCACCTCCGCCTCACGAGGACCCGAGACCGTTCGTATTTGTGGCCGAATGGTTGCTCGATAACGATATGCGCGCGCCCGAATTGTTGGCGCAGGATCTGGATGCCGGGTGGTTGCTGATCGAGGACTTTGGCAACGATCGAATGCGTGAATGGATCGAGGCGAGACCAGAGACAGAGACCGCAATCTATGCGCAGGCGATAGACACTTTGGTGAAGCTGCATCAGCACAAAGCCGGCCCGTTCGAGCCATACGATATGTCGGTGTACCAACGCGAAGTTGGGCTGTTGACCGAATGGTATTGCCCGGCGGCTGGTTTGAACGTGGATGAAGCCGGCTTCATCAAAGCCTGGGACGCGGTTCTTTCACCGGTGTTGGCGCGGCAGCAACCGGGGGTCACTGTTCTGCGGGATTACCACGCCGAGAACATCATGATCCTGAACGGGGCTGGCGGTGCAGAGGGCGAGCAAGGTCTCATCGATTTCCAGGACGCTTTGGTGGGCCACCCCGCCTACGATCTGGTTTCTTTATTGCAGGATGCGCGCCGCGATGTTGCGCCGGCGTTAGAGCGCGCGATGCTGGACCGATACGTTTCTGCTGCGCATGCGGGAGAAGATTTCGAGGCGGACTATGCCGTGCTCGGCGCGCAGCGGAACACCAAGATCGTCGGTATCTTCACACGGTTATGCAAGCGGGATGGCAAGCCGAAATATCTCGATTACATCCCGCGTGTTTGGGCGTTGATGGAGCGCGACCTTCTGCATCCGGCTCTTTCACCCGTTGCCGATTGGTTTGATGCGAACATTCCCGATGAAATTCGCCGCAGCGGCGGAGGGACAATCGCATGAGCGAACTGGCGTCGGATACTGCGATGATTTTGGCGGCCGGGATGGGCAAGCGGATGCGTCCGCTTACCGCTAGTCAGCCCAAGCCACTGGTGCGCGTGGCTGGAAAACCGCTGATCGATCATGCGCTGGACCGGCTCGAAGATGCAGGGGTCGCGAAAGCTGTGGTCAATGTGCATTATCTCGCGGATGCGCTGGAAGCGCATATCGTCGGGCGCGCTGCTCCTGCGGTGACTATCTCCGATGAACGTGAGGAGCTGCTCGAAACGGGTGGCGGCATGTTGAAGGCATTGCCGCGGCTGCCCGATCCGTTCTTTTCGCTCAATTCGGACAATATCTGGCTGGATGGGCCGAGCAGCGCATTCCATGACCTGTCCAATCGCTGGAATCCGGACGAGATGGACGCTTTGCTGCTTGTGGTGCCGCATGCGCGCGCGGTCAATTTCAATGGCGCGGGTGACTTCCAAATGGATCCGCTCGGTCGCCTTCGCCGCCGCATCAGCGGTCGCATTGCACCCTTTATCTATACGGGAATCCAGCTGGTCTCGCATCGCTTGATGCGTGAAGCGCCAGAGGGCGCTTTCTCAACCAACCTCCTCTGGAACCGCGCGATCGAGGAAGGACGCCTGTTTGGGGCATCTTTCACAGGACAATGGTTTGAAGTCGGCACGCCAGAAGCGATAGCGCCGACAGAAGCAGCGCTGCAGCGTGGCTGAAGCGAAACAGCCAAGTATCTATTCAATTGCCGCTCATCGCGGTTTCGCGGATGCGCTCGTGGCGGGTCTTGTCCCGCGCTATAGCGAGGAGGGCGTGGGCCTTGCCCGTCTGACCTTGCTTTTGCCGTCCAGCAGGGCCGCCCGCAGCGTGAGTGAAGCCTTCATCCGTCACTATGGAATGCAAGGCGATGCGAACGGCCTCTTGATGCCGCGCATGGTCATGATCGGCGATCTCGACCTCAATGAAGCGCTGGGCGCCTTGCTCGATCCTTTGGGTGCGTCAGACATCCCGGCGGCTGCTGATCCGACGCGGCGATGGCTGGTTCTGGCAAGCCATTTGCGCACCGCCATGGAACGCGAAGGGCAACACATTTCGGGTGATGCGGCGTTGCTCCGCATGTCGCGCGAATTGGCAGGCACCATGGATAGGCTGATCGCAGAGGAAATCAGCTTTAATGACTTTCTTAGTGAGCGTGTTCTGGGCGCGCATACAGAGCTATCCGAACATTGGCAGCGCAACACCAAACTGTTCAAGCTGGTGCAAACGCTTTGGCAGGCGGAATTGGACGAACGCGGCGAAGTCGATCTGGCGACACGGCGCAACATGCTGTTCGATAAAGCTTCACGGCGATGGAAAGATGCTCCACCAGAAACGCCCATTGTGGCCGCCGGAGTGACAAGCGCTGCGCCAGCTCTGGCGCGGATGCTGCGCCGGATCGCGGACTTGCCGAACGGCGCCGTTCTTCTGCCCGATCTTGATCTCTCGATGCCAGATATTGGCTGGGATGAACTGGGTCGGGCAGGGCGTTCGCCCGAGCCGGACGAATTGCCATTCTCAGCGCGTGAAGCGGCTACGCACCCGCAGTATCACTTGAAGCTCCTGCTGCACCGGATGGGCGTAGCGCGGGAAGAGGTTCGGCAATGGCATCGCAAGGGCATGAGCGCGGCCCCGCCAGAGCGCAGTCACGCGATCTCCTCGCTATTCCTGCCACCCGAAGCGAGCAAAGCCTGGGTCGATTTGCCTTCTGACAAACGCAGGCTTTCGGGTGTGAAGACGCTTGTCTGCGCGACTTCGGAGGACGAGGCGCAAGCAATCGCCATTCTGGTGCGTGAAGCTTTGGAACAGCCTGAGAAGCGCGTTTCGGTCGTCACACCCGATCGCACATTGGCGCGGCGCGTGGTGCAGCATTTGACGCGCTGGAACATCGAAGCGGACGATACCGCAGGCATGCCATTGTCGCTCACGCCTGCTGGTCGCTTCGCGCTGCAACTGGCGGAACTTGCGGTTGAGGAGTTAGCGCCAGTCCAGCTGATTGCCGCGCTTGGCCACCCGCTGGTGAAGCAAGATGATGCACGCGCGGATTGGCTCAGGGCGTTGCGCGCATTCGAAAGAAAGCTGCGTGGGCCGCGGCCTGCACCCGGGCTGGAAAGCCTGCGAAAGGTCGCGAATGACGCTGGTGTTGCAGATTGGTGGAGTGAGGTGGAAACCTTGCTGCAGCCGATTATCGACCTTGCCGGGCAAAGTGACCTGATCGGGCTCGCGGACACCATAGATGTGTTGTCCGCTACTGTAGAAGCGATGGCGGGCGAAGCGGTCTGGCGAAATGAAGACGGGCGCGCTTTGTCGCGGCTGGTTGAAGAACTGCGCCTCCATGCGCGTGACGTGGGGACAAAAATATCGCTGGAAGAGCTGCACTCCGCTTTGCGCGATGCGATGGAGCAAGTGTCCGTCCGCCCACCCTATGGCGGCCATCCGCGCGTAGCCATTTACGGCTTGCTTGAAGCCCGCATGACGCGTGCAGATGTGGTGATTTGTGGCGGTTTGAATGAGGGGACGTGGCCGCAAGCTCCGTCGCCTGATCCACTGCTGGCGCCAGCTATTTTGCGCGCATTGGGAATGCCCGGCCCGGAATTCCGAATTGGTCTAGCGGCGCATGATCTGGCGGGTGCGCTGGGCGCGCCTGACGTCGTTTTGACCCGCGCTATACGCGACATGGACGGGCCTACGATCCCGTCCCGTTTTCTCCTGCGTATCGAAGCGCTGCTGGGCGAAAACGCGAAAGCGCATGAATTTAGCGAGGTCGCGCAATTGGTCGATGCGATCGACCGCGACGCTGGCGAACGGGATGCCTACCCGAGACCCGAACCGAAACCGTCGTTGGAGCTGCGCAATGTCGCAATCAATGTAACGGGTCTCGACCGGCTGCTGGGTGATCCATACCAGTTCTATGCGGACAAAATTCTGGCATTGCGCAAGCTTGATCCGCTGGATGCAGATCCGTCGCGTGATTTCGCCTGGCAAGGCACGCAAGCGCATACGATTCTTCAGCGCTGGCATGAGGCAAATTTGAACGGCAACACCGTCAGCATTGCCGAGATTGTAGCGAAGGTTCTGGATGAGGCTAACATTCACCCGCTCTTGCGCGGGTTGTGGCAGCCGCGTCTGCTGGCCGGGCTTGAGTGGGTTGAGCGAGAGGTCGCCGTTCTGGAAGATCGGGCGATTGTAGCGGTTGAAGCCCAAGGCTCGATGACATTTGACGGCGTGCGGGTTTATGGGCGCGCTGACCGGATTGACCGGATGGACGATGGTTCACTTGCGATTGTTGACTACAAGACAGGCAAGCCACCTTCGGCCGCTCAAGTTGAAGCAGGCTATGCCCTGCAGATGGGCACGATGGGATTGATCGCACGGGATGGCGACTTTGCTGGATACAGTGGTGTCACGTCGCGTTTCGAGTATTGGTCGCTGGCCAAGGACGATGGCGATTTCGGATTTGTGTCTACACCTTGGAAGGACGGACAGAAACGGAGTGGCATTGAACCCGCCGAGTTCCTGCCCAAACATGAAGAGTTTCTGCGCAAAGCCATCACTCAATTTGTCAAAGGCGATTATCCTTTCACTGCGAAGCTGAACCCGGATTATCCGGGCTACAATGACTATGATCAATTGATGCGTCTGGATGAGTGGCAGGCCAACTTGGTCGATGACTATGAGGAGGCGTCGGCATGAGCGGTGCAGTCTTCCCCCTCAAGGACAACCAGCGCGCGGCGGTTGCACCCGAGGACAGCGTCTGGCTGTCCGCCTCTGCCGGCACAGGAAAGACCCAGGTTCTTTCCGCGCGCGTTTTGCGGCTGCTGCTGCAACCCCATGTTGATCCTTCGCAGATACTTTGTCTGACGTTCACGAAAGCGGGCGCGGCGGAGATGGCAAACCGGATCAATTCGGTGTTGGCACGCTGGGTGCGGATCGACAGCGCGAAACTTGGCAAAGAGCTTGAGCATATCGGGGCCTCGAACAGTCCGGAAACACGTGATCGCGCAAGGACGTTGTTTGCCAGTGTGCTCGATTGTCCGGGTGGCGGACTGCGTATCGACACCATCCACGCTTTCTCGCAATGGTTGCTTGCGAATTTCCCCAATGAGGCCGGGTTGATGCCCGGAATGCGCCCGATGGAGGATCGTGAACGGGTGTTGCTGGCGCGAGACGTGCTGACCGATATGCTGGTCGCGGCCGAGCGCGATAATGACACCGCAACGCCCAAAACGGTTGCGGAGTTTACTCTCAGCAAGGGTCAGGATGCGCTGCAGAAATGGCTGATGCGCTGCGCAAACTTGACCGAGCTTTGGTATGGGCCCGGCGCATGGCAGCCGCCAATGGCGCCGCAGGTAAGGCAATTGCTGGGCATTCCAAGCGATGCGGATGAAGCGTGGGCCCAAGATGCGCTTTCCCCGGATGTGTTTCCGGATCACCAGTTGCAGGTGATGTTGCCTGTGATGGAGTCTTGGAGTGCGAAGACAGGGGCAGAAACCGCCGCTTTTATCCGTGAATGGTTGCCTCTTGGCGTTACGGGAAGAGCAGAGCGGTACGATCAGTTCTACAAAACCGTTTTGACGGCGAATGGCGCACCGCGCCAAATGAAAAAGCCCACGCAAGAGGATCCTTCTCTGCCCGGTCGGCAGGAAGAGATAGCCGAAGCATTGGCCATATTCGACAAGCGCAGATCACTGCTGGAGCTTTCCGAATTCCTCGCACCAGCACTGGAGCTTGGGCGTGTTTTTGCCCTGCGCTGGGATGCGGCGAAGATGCGCGAAGGCCTGCTCGATTTTGACGATCTGATCCAGAAAGCCGCCGCATTGCTTCGGCAAAAGGATGCAGCCGACTGGATCCGCTTCAAACTGGATCGACGCTTCGATCATATCCTTGTCGACGAGGCGCAGGACACCAATGAATCACAATGGAGGATCATCGATGCACTGATCGATGATTATTTTTCCGGGCTCGGCGCGTCGGGCGACAAGTTGCGCACGATTTTCGCGGTCGGCGATTACAAGCAAGCGATCTTTGGCTTTCAAGGCACAAGTCCGGAGAACTTCCGCAAGGCAAAGGAACGCGTGAAGGCATCGATCTTGAGCGCGGTGCAGAACGCGGCAGAGACGCGGCACAATTCGCGCCAGAGAGAGTTGCAAGACCTCGATCTGGGCCAGTCATTCCGGACCAGTTATCCTGTTCTTGATTTCGTGGACCGCGCGGTTGAGGCAATCGGGCCGACTGCATTGGGGCTGCAAGACGATTACAAGCATCATGAAGGTCAAACACGTGCCGGGCTGGTAACATTCTGGAACCCGGTGCACGACACACGGGATTCCGGCGAGAGCGACGATCGTGAAGGCGGAGAAGAAGGCTGGCTTGCAAAGCACGATCGCAAGAATGCGGAACGGATCGCGCGTCAGGTGCAGCGCTGGCTCGACGGTAGCGAGCCTTTTGCCTTGGAGAAGGGCGAGCATCGCAATGTGCGCCCGGGCGATATCATGGTGCTCGTTCGCAGCCGCAAGGATCTGGCCGGCCTGATTGTCGCGCGGCTCCACGCCCGCGGAGTTCCTGTTGCTGGCGTTGATAGATTGAGGCTGGGTGAGCCGTTAGCGGTCAAGGATCTGATGTCGGCAATGCGTTTCGCATCACAGCCGTTGGATGATCTGGAGCTGGCCAATCTGCTGTCGTCCCCATTGATCGGTTGGTCTCAGGATGATCTGCTCGCCTATGTGCCGCGTGAGAAGAAAAAGCGTCTCTGGCACCATTTACGCGGCCATGAGGCCCCCCTTGTGCATGCGACGGTCGAACGGCTTCGTGAACTTCTGGCTCTGGCTGACTATGAAACCCCTCAAGCTTTGCTCGAATGGATATTGGTGGGGCCATGGCAAGCCCGCAGAAAGCTTGTTTCGCGCCTTGGGCAAGAGGTCAACGACCCGATCAACGAGCTGGTGAACTCTGCCTTCGCCTACGAAAGCGGCAATACTCCCAGCCTTGCCGGCTTCATCCAATGGTTCGACGCGGGCGAGGGCGAGCTAAAACGCGATCCCGATGGTGCGCCCGACCTGGTCCGCGTGATGACAGTGCATGGTTCCAAAGGGCTACAAGCGCCGATCGTGATTCTGGCCGATGCGACCAGCAAGCCCGGTGATGTGCGTGAGCTTGAGCTGGAAGAGAATGCGCCCTTACTGGGCGCAAGCGATGACGTGCGCCGCATTCCGTTGCCGGGCGTCAAGTCTGAGCAGCGGAAGGGGCGCCTGGAAGAAGCGCATGAGTTGGCCAAGGCCAAGGAGCTTCAGGAGCATTGGCGACTGCTCTATGTAGCAATGACCCGCGCGGAAGAGGCGTTGTTCATTGGTGGCTCTTTAGGCCCAAAGACCAAAGAACCGCATCCTGACAGCTGGTACGCCCGGCTGGCCCCGCTGATGGGGGATGTCGTGCTTGAGGACGATATCTGGCTTGGCCGCAGGGAATATGGGACTCGCGCCAAGCCTGTTCCTGAGACCGCCAAGGCAATCGCCGAGATTGAGTTTGCGGTACCTCAATGGCTCAGGACACCCATCGGACCTGAGCCCAAGCCACCGCGTCCTTTGGCTCCTTCTTCGGCCGGGGAAGACCATGGCAGCGATCCTCCGCTCCCGTTGGATCTGGCGCAGCATGCGGCGAAGCGCGGCGTTCTGATCCATGCATTGCTGGAGCGCCTGCCGGATGTGCCAGCGGATGATCGCGCCCGATTAGCGACGGAATGGCTAGCGCGCACTGGGCGCGAGTTTGACGAAGTCGCGCAACACGAAATGCGTGATCTGGCCCTGCGTGTGCTCGACACCCCTGAATTTTCCGATGTGTTCGGACCTGGCTCGCTTGCGGAAGTCCCGATGGCGGCAACGGTAGCCGGGCAAGTGATCGCAGGCACTATCGACCGGATGCTGATCAAAGATGATGCGATCACAATAGTCGATTTCAAGACAGCACGGCGACCGCCCTCTACTGCAGATAGCGTTCCAGACGGTATCCTCAAGCAAATGGCGGCCTATGCCGCTGCGCTTGAGGCGATCTACCCGGGGCGCACTATCCGCGCGGGAGTGCTTTACACGCAAACGCCACAATTATTCGAAATACCTCAAGAGCTTATCGCGTTACACAAGAACGCCTTTGTGGACGGGTGAGAAAGCTATCCACGTTCAAACATTGAGTGATCGCGAAAAATTCCTAGATATGCCACAACACAAAATCAGGAGATTCCCCATGGCGACAGTAGCAGTCACCGATGCAAGTTTTCAGGCCGATGTGGTCGATGCCGACAAGCCCGTTCTGGTTGATTTCTGGGCCGACTGGTGCGGTCCGTGCAAAATGATCGCGCCGTCGCTGGAAGAGATCAGTGAAGAGCTTTCCAATAAAGTCACCATCGCAAAGATGGACATCATGGAAAATCCCGATGTTCCCGGTAAGCTGGGCGTGCAGGGCATTCCCTATCTTGCGCTGTACAAGAATGGCGAAATCGCCGCGACGCTGACCGGCGCGCGTCCGAAAAGCGCACTTAAAGAATGGCTTGAGAGCGAACTCTAAGAGATATTAGCCCAGCGCACGCCGGGCAAATTCATCCCAGATGGCCGGGCTTGATGCACCAATCAGGCCCGGCTTGTCGCTTTCGTCGACACGATAAGCGCTGCCATCCAGCCTACATGCCTTTCCGCCTGCTTCGTTGAGCCAGAGCACCCCCGCGGCATGATCCCAGGCAAGGGTCCGTTTAAAGCTGGACACATCGTTTTCGCCCAGGGCCAGGCGTGGGTATTGCTCGGCCGCGCAGCGCGGTATGTCAGCAAGTTCATAATACGGCGCCAGCTTCGCATCGACGAGTGCGCGCTGTTCCTCAGTCAGAAAGATCCTTGAAATGGCCGCGACTGGCTTGTCGCGCCCGGTCGGACGGGATTTGATCGGTTCGCCATCAACAAACGCGCCCGCGCCGCGTTGCGTGTGGCAGAAGCGCCCTGACAGGCAGTCATAGATCCAGCCAGCTTCACAAAGGCCCCCGCTCGCCCTTGCGATAATGATCCCGAAGGGCGGTTTTCCGTGGGCGAAATTGTGCGTTCCGTCGAGGGGATCGATAATCCAGCAATCGCCGGACAGCCGGTCCATAACGCTACTGTCTGCGTGGGATGCTTCCTCGCCAACAATATCCAGCGAACCGTCAATGGCGGCGAGCCCCTCGCTCAGCATCTCTTCGGCCTCGTGGTCCGCGACAGTCACGAAATCGTCCGCAGCCTTTTGGTCGATTTCCGCAGAAGACAGGTTTTGATACCGGGGAAGGATCGCCTCTTCGCTGACGCGCCGCATCAAGGCACGAACTTGGCGGTCGATTGCATTCATGAACGATAGTCGGCGTTGATGGAAATATATCCATGTGTGAGGTCGCAGGTCCAAACCGTGGCGCGACCGGACCCTATTCCCAGGTCAACTGTGACGTCGATCTCCTGCCCCTTTAAATGCTCGGCAACTGGCGTCTCATCATAATCTTCGACAGGCAGCCCATCACGTGCAGCCCAAATGCCGCCAAACCCGATCGACAGTTTATCCCGATCCGCAGGCTCGCCTGCCTTACCGACGGCCATGACAACACGGCCCCAATTGGCATCTTCACCGGCGATGGCGGTTTTCACAAGCGGAGAGTTGGCGACGCTGAGCGCTATCCGGTGCGCGCTTTCATCCGAACTGGCACCGGAGACGCGAATGGTGATGAACTTGCTCGCCCCTTCGCCATCGCGAACCACCATTTGCGCCAATTGACGGCAGACGTCCGCCAGAGCCGCAGCAAATGCATCGGCACCTGCATCGTCAAAGGCTGTAATTGCAGGATTGCCAGCTTTGCCGGTCGCAAAGGCGAGCACGGTGTCGCTGGTAGACGTGTCTCCATCCACGGTGATGCAAGAGAATGTCTCGCGGTTGGCGTTTGATAGCAGCTGTTGCAGGAATGCGGGCTCAACAGCTGCATCGGTAAAGACATAACCCAGCATCGTAGCCATATCGGGGGCAATCATGCCGGATCCCTTGATGATCCCGACCAGGTTTACTCTCTGGCCACCGATCATTGCAGAAGCGTGAGCAGCCTTGGCGAAAGTATCGGTTGTGCAAATCGCCTCGGCAGCTTCCAGCCATGAGCATGGCTGCGCGTTCAGCGCCTGCGCAACGCCTTCATGGGCTTTGTCCTTGGGCAATGGCACGCCGATTACGCCGGTCGATGACACGAAGACCTCGGAAACTTTGCAGCCAAGATGATCGGCTACTTGCTCCATGATCTGCTCGACCGCTTCGCGCCCGCGATAGCCGGTAAATGCGTTGGAATTGCCGGCATTGACGATCAGGGCGCGTGCTGTGCCCGATTTTACCTGCTCTCGGCCCAGTTCGACTTCGGATGAGGCGCACGCGCTTTGCGTGAAGACGCCCGCAACGGCCGTACCCTCGCTTAAAGCTACGAAGGTCAGGTCTGCACGGTCCCAATTTTTGTAGCGTGCACGGGCAACACGCAGTTCCACCCCAGCGATTTCAGGCAGTTCTTCGGGGAAGGGAAAGGCAAGCGGAGAGCGTTCAAGTTCCATGTCTTGCGCGCTAGCGATACATTTCGTGTCAGTAAATCCACCTTGGGAGGTGGACGTTTGAGAAAAGAGGGCGTATTTAGTGGTTAATGTTACGTCGTCTGCTCGCCTGTTTTGCGCTTTTGACCGGTCTTGTGGCCGTCACCTCGCCTGCACATGCGAGTGTTTCCAATCTTCTCGATTGCGAGATCGGTATCACGATCGATGCAGCGGACGATAAGGCTGATGATAGCCGGACGTGTCATCACAATCCCGATGAGGCTGACGAGGCCGATGACGGTGACAAGGCCCGCAAACCCGCCAAGCGCTCAAAACATGTGCTGCGTTTGCCGGTACTTTATGGTGTTGATCGCGCCCACGAATAGGGCGGCAAACATCCCATACCCATGCTAAATTTGCAGTCGGCACCCCATTGGTGCGGCTGATTTCCTTACATTTTCAGTCCCGACAGGACCGTTTTCATGTTTCAGACAATTGCCAAGTCACTCTTCGGCTCTTCCAACGATCGCTATGTCAAATCAATCGGAAAAGTCGTCAATCAAATCAACGCACTAGAGCCGCAAATTCAAGCGCTGAGCGATGATGAACTTCGTGCCCAGACGGACAAATTCCGCCGTCAGCTAGACGATGGACAGACCCTGGACGACATTCTGCCCGAGGCCTTTGCGACTGTTCGAGAGGCATCTTCCCGTGTTCTTGGCATGCGGCACTTTGATGTGCAGATGGTGGGCGGCATTGTGCTCCATCGCGGCGAAATCTCGGAGATGAAGACGGGTGAGGGCAAGACGCTGGTGGCTACGCTGGCGACATACCTCAACGCGATTGAGGGCAAGGGCGTTCACGTTGTAACTGTGAACGATTACCTCGCCCGCCGCGATGCGGAATGGATGGGGCGTCTTCATAACTGGCTTGGTCTCACCGTGGGTGTGATTGTGCCAAATCTGCCTGAAGCCCAGCGCCGCGAAGCCTATAATTCAGACATCACCTACAGCACCAATAACGAGCTTGGGTTTGACTATCTGCGCGACAATATGAAGCATTCGCGCGAACAGATGGTCCAACGTCCGTTTAATTTCGCGATTATCGATGAAGTCGACTCGATCTTGATCGACGAAGCGCGGACACCTTTGATTATCTCCGGTCCGACTGAAGACAAATCCGATCTCTATGTCGCGCTCGACGAGGTCGTGAAGGAAGTTCCCGAGGATTGGTACGAAAAGGACGAGAAAACCAAAAACGTCCAGCTCACCGAAGAGGGCACGGATGAAATCGAGAAGATCCTGATGGAAAAAGGCCTTCTCGCGACCGGTAACCTCTATGACGTTGAGAATACTCAGGTCGTCCATCACCTGGATCAGGCTTTGCGTGCTAACATCATGTACAAGCGCGATGACAATTACATCGTCAAAGACGACAAGGTCGTGATCATTGACGAATTCACCGGCAGGATGATGGATGGCCGGCGTTGGTCAAACGGTTTGCACCAGGCGGTCGAAGCCAAGGAAGGCGTCAAGATCGAGCCTGAGAACCAGACCATGGCCTCGATTACGTTCCAGAACTATTTCCGTATGTACCCCAAGCTGTCAGGCATGACCGGTACCGCGGCGACCGAAGCAGCGGAATTCTGGGACGTCTACAAGATGAATGTGGTCGAAATCCCAACCAACGTGCCGGTCCAGCGTATCGACGAAGAAGACGAGTTCTACAAGAACACGATGGACAAGTTCGCCGCTATTGCGAAGGCGATCAAGGAGAAGAACGAGATAGGTCAGCCGGTTCTGGTTGGCACCGTTTCCATCGAGAAGTCAGAGCTGCTCAGCCAGTTCCTAGAGAAGGAAGGCGTGAAGCACGAGGTGCTCAATGCGCGTCAGCATGAGCGCGAGGCTCATATCGTAGCTCAGGCTGGCCGGATTGGCGCTGTAACGATCGCCACCAATATGGCGGGCCGCGGGACCGATATCCAGCTGGGCGGCAATGCCGATTTCCGCATTGGTGACGAGCTTAGCGGAATGGCTGAGGATGATCCCAAACGGCAAATGGAAGAAGATCGGATCAAGGCCGAAGTTGCTGCCGAAAAGCAGAAGGTTCTGGAGGCGGGCGGCCTGTTTGTTCTGGGTACGGAGCGCCATGAGAGCCGCCGGATCGATAACCAGTTGCGTGGCCGTTCGGGGCGTCAAGGTGACCCCGGTTTGTCACGTTTCTACCTCTGCCTTGAGGATGACCTGCTCCGCATCTTTGGGCCGGACACGCTGTTCTCCAAAATGATGAACTCAAACCTCGCCGATGGAGAGGCGATCGGTTCGAAATGGCTCTCCAAAGCGATCGAGACTGCGCAGAAGAAGGTTGAGGCACGCAATTACGAAGCGCGT
>Ga0181562_10001155_pt1 | contig 21623 bp, 12 predicted proteins | sample 011ome_26_FD_139344 | JGI IMG/M metagenome (GOLD analysis project Ga0181562, IMG submission 139344) | Coastal salt marsh microbial communities from the Groves Creek Marsh, Skidaway Island, Georgia - 011511BT metaG (megahit assembly) | ecosystem: Environmental > Aquatic > Marine > Intertidal...
ACACGCATCGAGCGCAAAAATACACAAAAGTCAGTCACCGCATTGCGTGCGCGCGCATCCGACGATCGCGTCGCCCGGTTCCCACACCATCATCACGCCCAAACGTCGCCACATGAATTAAATTAATTAATCCATTCACAAAACGCGCACGCATTCATTCGTCACGCACTTTGCACGCATGTTTCCACGATGCCACCGAACGCGCCGACGGCGAGGTTTTCAAAATCATTCAAAGGCACGCGTTTGGCCATCATCGTCGTGGACGAATCCATCGCAGCGTCGCGCGCCGGCGTCGTGCAGTGAAGGGGCGCGCGCACGACGTCGACAGAACCGACGACGACGATAAAACGACGCGCGCGACGGACGCCCCCTGTTTTCGGGGGTGGCCCAAGGTGCCCTCGGACGGTCGGTGTCGTAGTCTGATGGCGTGTACCCTATATATACTAGTTTCGCTTCGCGAAGTGTGAAGAATGGGATTTTTTGCTGTTCATGTACGAGCTAGAAAGATACCGCCAACACAGATCACCCTCTTCGTTGACGTCGTCGTATTTGACGTGTGTGATATGGATCGATGTATGGAGTTTCCGAATGTCCGAGTACTCGTCTATGGCGATGGGCGTGCGTGTGGCGTGGGCGTGATGCATGGGCGTGATGCATGGGCGATGTCGTTGATTGAATATGGGTTTTGGATCGATACAGCCCGAAGGCAGAGGATCGGTCGTTCGCGTGATCGGTCGCGTGCGGTGGCGGCGGCGGCGGCGTGATGCGCGTGCGCGCCATACGACGACGACGGTGTTGGGGACTCTGGCGGTGGCGTGAGGTGGTGGTGGTGATATATACGAGTACTTGTATATATATATATAACGAACGAACGAACGACGTCTGTACATCGATTCGATTCGACGCGCTGGCGGCTGGACACTGATTCATTGATTCATTGAGATTCATTCAATCCATCATTATACATCGACGAATGGGGACGTCAACGATGATGAAGAGCGATAAGAAGCGTAAAGATCGCGAGTGCGATGGCGATGCTGCGGCGGAGAAGCAGCGCAAGGCGGAGAAGAAGGCACGGAAGGCGGAGAAGAAGGCGAAGAAGGAGGCGAGCGCGAGCGGCGAGGAAGCGCCTCCGACTCCGGGACAGAAAGTGGAAAAGAAGACGACGACGACGACGACGACGACGACGTTGGTGAAAGTACCGAGCGTGGAGGATTTCAGAAAGGAACACTCGATTGAGATTAAGTTTGCGTGCGATCAGACGCGTTTGTTGGAACCGTTTACGAGTTTTGACGACGCGGCGTTTCCAAAGGCGTTGCGCTCGGCGCTCAAGGCGCAAGGATACGCGGCGCCGACGCCGATTCAAGCCGAGGCGTGGCCGATACTTTTGAAGGGTAAAGATGTCGTAGCGATTGCGAAGACTGGGAGCGGGAAGACGTGCGGGTTTCTGCTTCCGGCGCTGGCGAAGATTATGACCACTGGGTCGCAAAAGGCGCCAGAAATGCAACTCGTGGATGGTCGATGGAGACCGGGCGCCGTGGCGCCGTCAGTGATTGTTTTGGCGCCCACGCGCGAGCTTGCGATTCAGATCCACGCCGAGTGCGAGAAATTCTGTCAAGCTGCGGGCGCGAAGTCCGTCGTGCTCTATGGTGGCGCGGCTAAGGGTGACCAGTTGCGCGCGTTGCGTTCGGGCGCCGACGTCGTCGTCGCGACGCCGGGTCGGATTAACGACTTTTTAGAACCCCCGCCGGGGTTCACCGCGCCTGTGACCGCCACAAACGCCGCGTACGTGGTGCTAGACGAAGCTGACCGCATGCTCGACATGGGATTTGAGCCGCAAATTAAAAAGATTTTAAAGCTTTGCCCAAAGGCGAGGCAGACGGTGATGTTCACCGCCACGTGGCCGAAATCGGTGCAAAAGATTGCTGACGCGTTCACGAGCAAGCCCGTGCACATTCAAATTGGCGATGGCGGCAACAAGCTCACGGCGAATAAATCCATCACCCAGCACATCGAGGTGTTGGAGGAGGATGAAAAGTTTGAACGGTGCGTGGCGATTCTGAAAAAGGAACTCGGCAAAAACGATACGTGCATCATGTTCGCTGGGACCAAGCGTCGATGCGATTTCTTAGACCGTCGCTTGAAAACAGCAGGTTTTTCTTCCGCGGGCGCGATTCACGGCGATAAAGAACAGTACGAACGCGAGTTGGTGCTGAATAACTTCCGTCAAGGACGCGGGAACATTCTCGTCGCCACGGATGTCGCCGCGCGCGGATTGGACATTCCGGGCGTTGCCGCTGTTGTCGTGTACGATTTCCCGCTTCAAGTCGAAGACTACGTTCACCGCATCGGTCGTACTGGTCGTGCGGGCAAAGAAGGCAAAGCGTTTACGTTTTTCACGCACGAAAACCGGGGCGCGGCGAACGAACTCATTGAAATCCTCCAAGGCGCCGACCAACAAGTGCCGCTCGCGTTACAAGCCATGCAACGCAAGGGCGGCGGCGGCGGTGGCGGTCGAGGCTTCCGTGGCGGTGGCCGCGGTCGCGGCGGCGGTGGACGCGGTGGTGGTGGCCGCGGCGGCGGCCGAGGCGGCGGCGGTGGCGGTCGCTTCAATCGCGGCAAATGGTAACGACGGGACATGAAACGACGCGCCGTAGACGTGTAATTACGTACGTGTATTGATTCTTTCCTCAGCGCGCACGCGCATCGCATCGCACACCATACTACCCCATAGATATTTTCACATGCGCGCTCGCGCAGCGTCGCACTCGTCGCATTCGTGCGCCATCGATGGCGAACGCGCGCGACGTTTCAATCCAAATCCAAAAGCCCTCGTGTGTTCATCATTCGCATTCACGCGTCACACACCGCCGCGACGCTCGCCGCTATGCGCGCGTCGCTCGCGAACGCACACAATGGTGTTCATCCGCGCGTTCGCGCGGCGAACGAGCGCGCGCGAGCGCCAGCGCGAGCGCACGGCGCGCGAACGTGCGCTGCGAGCGCTGGTTCGGCATCAGATAACGCCAACGAATCATCCGCGCTCGTCGCGCGCGATGGCGCGTCTGCGCGCGCGAGCGCCAGCGCCGGCGCGCGAGACGCGTGTGAGGTACGCACCGACCCGGTGTGTGCGATTGAATGCGTGGATTTAGGCGCGGCGACGAGCGAAAATGATGGTTGGAGGCAATTGTCCCGCGCGTGTCGTCGGGCGTTACGCGGTGCCGAAACGTCGACGCATGGTGCGTTTGATTCAGGGTGCGTGCGGTTCGTCATTGACGTGCCTCGGGATTGCAGGGCGTTAGATTGGGTGTCGCGCGCGGCGAGTACGCCGGGCGTACCGGGATTTTATTGGTCGCCTCGAGCGAAGACGGCGAGAGGCGCTTCGGCGTCTCGAACGCGCGACGGCGCCACAGCCTCGAGCGACGACGATGATGGCATCAGCGGCGCCAGGGGGACGAATGATAGAGCATACGATGGCGCCGTGCGCGGTGCGCGCGCGGGCGTGGGCGCGAGTGCGACGTGGACGGATGCAGAAACCGGCGAAGCCGCGGAGACGACGTTGAAGCGCCGCATCGCCTCCATGCGTCGATTTTTAGCGAATGGTGGCGCATCTGGCGCGCGCGGTGCCGGGCGCGTGTACGGCGCGGGAAGGTTTGACCCAGCACGCGCGCCGAGTGACGAATGGGCGGCGTTTGGCACGCATTACTTCTTTTTACCCACGCTTGAATGCGTTGAGGGCGTCACGTGCGCGACGCTCGCCGTGTGCGCGGCGTGGGACGCCAATGGTGTAGAGAATTGTGGACCGAGCGCGAAATCGTTCGTGCAAGCGATAGATGATGCGTGTGAAACGCTTGACCGCGCGCTAAGCGGAGGCATCAATGGTGATGTGTTACCGCCGGGCGCCGCGCACGCGGTGACGCGCGCGCTCGTCCCGGATGAAGCCGGATGGTCCAAAGACGTTTCGTCTGTGATTTCACGCATTCGCGCATCGCACGGGATGACGACGTCGACTTCGGCGTCGGTGTCGGCGTCGGTTCCATCTGATACCGCAGGTTGGGCTGATTTAGGAAGCAGTTTTGACGAGTCAGACGGCGCTGACGTGCGTTCGGCGCTGGAATCGCTCGGCCGCGCCGCCGGCGTCGAAGCCCCGAGCGCTGTTTTAGACCAATTCGAAGCGATGACTATGGCGTTAAACGCCGTCAAACCAACGCCCGCTGCTTCCAACATGGACGGTCTAGTCGATGCTATGCTTCTAGGCGGAGAAGAAACGTCACTACGAGGAGATCCTCTGCGCAAGGTTGTCTTGGCGCGAAAGAGCGACCTCGCGCTCAACGCCCCCGTAGACACATTTGCGTTGGTCTCGAGGTTACAATCGCGCGACCCTGATGCGTATCAATTCGTCTTGCGTCATCCGAACGGTGCTACGTTCTTAGGCTCTACGCCTGAGCGATTATTCGCCAGCAATAAAGGATATGCGGCGAGCGAAGCCGTCGCTGGGACGCGCGCTCGAGGCGCCGACGACGGCGAAGACGCCGCCTTGGCGTACGATATGCTCTTGAGCCCCAAAGAACACGAAGAATTCGCCATCGTGCGCGAAGAAGTAAGAAGTGCACTCGCCGAAGTCGCCCAGGGTGGTATCGATGGCGTCAATATGGAGATTGAAAAGGGAATTTTGCGCAACGTCGCCGTGCAACACTTGTACGCCCGTCTATCGGCGCCGCTCGCGCGCGGAAAAACTGAAGCTGATTTAATCAGTGCGTTACATCCAACGCCCGCGGTGTGCGGATATCCGCGAAGCGCGGCGTTGCACACGTTGCGTGCGGTGGAATCTTTCGATCGAGGATTGTACGCCGGGCCACTTGGATGGATTAGCGCGGAGGGTGCCGAGTTCGCCGTCGCCATTCGGTCGGCGCTCGCGGCTCCAGGCGGGAAGGATGTGACTCTGTACGCGGGCGTCGGCGTCGTCGGCTCGGCAAACGCTAAAGCAGAGTGGAGTGAATTGAATTTGAAAACGAAACCGCTCGAAATGCTGTTGGCGCCCGCACCGACGTTGGCGAGCATGCCAAATCCAAACGCGGCTTGGGCGACGGTGCTCGTGGGCGAGCTCGTGCGCGGCGGCGTAACGACATTTTGTATCGCGCCCGGCTCGCGCTCGACCCCGCTCGCGCTCGCAGCTGAAAAGAACGTTGGTGCAAACGTTGTGGTGTGCATTGATGAACGGTCTTTGGGGTTCTACGCCTTGGGTTACGCAAAAGGCGCGTCGTCGCGTCCCGCCGCCGTCATTTGCAGCAGCGGCACGGCGGTGGCAAATTTACTCCCAGCCGTGGTCGAAGCCTCAGAGAGCTCCACACCCTTGTTATTACTCACCGCTGATCGGCCGTATGAATTGCGAGACACTGGGGCAAACCAAACGATCGACCAAGTTAAGATTTTCGGATCGTACGCGCGTTTCGCGGCGGATTTGGCTCCGCCCGGTGATGGCGCGCCTGCGCGCGCGTGCGCCACAATGGCGGCAACGGCGCTGAGATATTTACGCGGCGCCAACCCAGGGCCGGTGCATTTGAATTGCGCGTTTCGCGAGCCTCTCGGGCCGCAGCGCGTGGCATGGGACAGCGCCAAGGCGTTAAAAGGTCTCGAGCGTTGGGAGCAATCATCCGCGCCGTTCACTGTCGGCGCGTCTTCGTCCTTGTCTTTATTAAGTGGCACCGACGACGACGACGATGCGTGGCGCTCCGCTTTATCGCGAATAACGAGCGCTAAGCGTGGATTATTAGTCATTGGCGGCGGCGCGTCCGCCGCTGACGCCATGGCGGCGACATCCATCGCGCGCACGCTCGGATGGGCCGTTGCCGCCGACGCTACGAGCGGCGCCCGCGTCGGCGCCGCGAACGTCGACACCGTTCGCATCGTTCCCATGATTGACTACGTCTTGGTCGAACCTACCACACACGACGCGTTGCGTCCAGATGTCATTCTCCAGCTCGGCTCGCGATTGACATCAAAGCGCTTGTGTCAATTTCTGGAAGCGAGCGCCATCAATTGCGGCGCCGAATGGGTCGTCGTCGAGCCGAGCGCACGTCGCTTGGATCCCGCTCATTGCGTATCTGTGCGCGTCGAGTCATCCATGGCACACGCCGCGGCGGTTCTAGAGCACGCATTGCTATCGAGCAGCGGTGCGGCGTACGCGACGAGCGAAAACAAGGCGTCGTGCGTGGCGTTTGCTGAGCTCGCCGTCGCCGTCGGCTCTGCCGTCGCGCGCGAAGCCGTCGCCGCGTTACGAGACATCACTGCGAATGAAGGCTTATCCGAAATCGCCGTCGCGGTCAGCGTGAGCGAGCGCTTACCCGAAACCATGGGGCTGTTTTTGGGCAACTCCATGCCCATTCGCGACGTCGATGCGTTTAGCGGCCTGAAATATTTCACCGACGACATTCGAGCCCGTTCAACGGCTAAGACGTCGTACGGCGCGCCAGTCACCGCCAATCGCGGTGCGAGCGGCATAGATGGCGTGCTCAGCACCGCCGCGGGCTACGCCGCGGGCCTGGGCCACCCCGTGACGCTCATCGTCGGTGATGTGTCGTTCCAGCACGATTCAAATGGATTGCTCTTTCTCCGCGACCGTCCCGGTCAACCGCCAGTGACGGTGGTCGTCGTCAACAACGGCGGCGGTGGCATCTTTTCTTTTCTCCCCGTCGCCGCGCAAGTCGACGACGCGGCGTTCAATCGTTTATTTGCCACCCCTCCGGATGTGAGCCGACGCGGATTGTGCGAGGCGCATCGCGTGGCGTACGCGCATCCGCGTTCGATGGCTGAGCTCGACGCAGCGCTCGACCAAGCGTGGGGCGAAGACGCACAGCACAGGGTCATCGAAGTCACCACATCGCGCGCGCGGAATTTAGTGCAGCACAAGATGATTCAGCGGCGTTGCGCGCGCGCGGCGAGACACGCGCTCGGATTGTCAGCGGCGATGTCGGGCAAGTGTGAGGCGAGCGTCTCCGGCGCGGAGGTTTCACGGTTTTCAATTCCTCTCGCGAAACCCGTGACAACGAATGTCAGCGCCAGCGACGTCCCCGCACGCGATGGGTGGTTGCTTAAAATCACGTTAAGTGATGGTAAATTTGGCTATGGTGAAGCGTCGCCACTTCCTGGATTACATCGCGAGACGCTCGACGAAGCTGGAGCGCAACTTATTGCCGTGGCGTCGGCGCTCTCCTCGACGAGCGACGTCAGAGCGCCGACAAACCTGGCGCTGTTGAATGGCGCGTTCACGTCCTGGATTGAGCGCACGTGTGGGATTTCATCGCGCGAGTTGCTTCCTAGCGTACGTTTCGCGTTGGAGACGGCGATGGCGAACGCGTTGGCGTCGAGCGCCTCGATGACGCTCGCCCGCGTCTTGAGCGGAGACGACGACGACGACGACGACAACGACAGAACGATGAACACGACGGTAAACACGAGCAGTGGTGGTGAATGCGGCATCGGGCGCGTATTTGTCAACGCCCTCGTCGACGCCGCCGTTGACGTCGACGCGGCGGTGCGCGAAGCCAAAGCCCTCGTCGATGAAGGTCATCGTTGCTTAAAAGTCAAGGTTGGCAGAGGCGTCGGAAGCGAGGGCGCCAAGGCGGACGCCGTGCGGCTCGCCGCCATTCGAGATGCCGTTGGCCCATGCGTTGTATTGCGCGCCGATGCCAACCGTCGCTTCACATTCACCGAAGCACTCGATTTTGGCGCCGCTGTACAAGAACTCAACGTGAACTTGCAATACGTCGAGGAACCCACGGCGACGGCGCGAGAAATGTCAGCGTTTTACTTTACCACTGGCGTCCCAACGGCGTTAGATGAAACGGTAGACGAAATTGTGCGCGCGTCGGCGTCCCTTACTGACGCCGCCAGCGCCCTTGCGCGCGTTGCGGATCAATCCAACGGCGTCGTCGCCGTCGTCATGAAGCCCAGCGTCATCGGCGGTCTCGAAGCCACCGCTACGCTCGCTCGCGTCGCCATGTCGCGCGGCGTTCGTCCCGTAATTTCGAGCGCCTTTGAAACAGGCGTTGGACTGCACGCGAGCGCGCATTTAGCCGCGTCGCTCGATGACGCGTTACGTCGCGATATTGCCGCCGAGCGCGCCAACCATTCGGGACTGAGCGACGACACTGAGCGGCGAAACATCCCCGAAGTCACTCCGCTAATTTTAGCGTTGGATGACGACGAGGACAAAGGTGATATCATCGGCGCTCGGGCGCACGGACTTGGCACGGGCTCGTGGCTCGCCGGGGAAATCATGACCCCTAACGTCGCCCCCGTGCGCGCGTTTGATGACGGCGCCGGCGTGGGGATGATGTTACACACAGGTGGTGTTGGTGTCGCGTCTAAAACGACGGAGTTCGTCTCCGCGTCGACGGCGACGCCAATAAAGTCATGGGGCGTTTCTGGGCGCGTGGATGTCGTCACCTCGAGCGGAGGTCGGTACAACGTACATTGCGTGCAATCTGAAGACTTTGGCGGCGTCGGCGACACCGTCGTGCTCTTACACGGATTTATGGGCTCTGTAGACGACTGGGACGCTATCGCGCGCGGTATACTCGCAAGTTCAGGCGTGAGACGCGTCATCGCTATCGACTTACCCGCACACGGAGACACAACGCGACAGTCGGGACCAGCGATGAAGTCATTGGATGACGCTCGGGATGTCGTTTTAGGCGCCGTGCGCGCGCTCGGGTGCAATTTATGCGACACGCACGTCGTTGGCTATAGCATGGGCGCAAGAATTGCCTTGGCGATCGGGGCCATGAACGAAGACGAGTTCGAGGGTGTGAAATCAGTCGTCTCTGTCGGAGGTTCGCCCGGCGTGAGAGATGCTCGAGCGCGAGACTCGCGTGCCAAACGCGACGATGAACTCGCTCGAGCGTTGCGTAAGAGCGGCGTACACGCGTTTGCCAAGTCATGGTATGCGCAGGGGTTGTTCACGACGCTCGTCGCGCATCCACGGTTCGGCGGCGTCGACGGATTGGCGCTCCGACGCGCGCGAACCGCCGACACGCCGGGAGCCGCCGACGCGCTCGCCGAGTGCTTGTCCGCGGCGAGTCCCGGTCGACAAGCGCATGTATGGGATGCGCTTTATCGATTAGAGGGGAAATCTTTGTTTATTGCGGGTGAACGTGATAGTAAATTTGCAGCGTTGGCGCGAGAGATGCGCGACGCAACGGGAGACGCGCGAGGCGTCGTTGATATTAAAAACGCGGGACACGCGGCGCACTTGGAGGCTCCTGAAGCCGTCGTCGTGCATCTCACGCGTTTCTTCGCTGACATGGCGACGACGACGACGACGACGCGAGAGGTTTGATTATTTATTTGTTAGAAAGCACGCACCACTTAGAGTAGTATTGGATTAAAATTTAAGGTGTTGTCGAAACGTGGCGTGCTCGTCCGACAGGGCTCTCATCGTGTGCAATGACGGCTGAGAAAGTTGATGTGCGAGGGGGGTAGTGCATGTGCACGTTGTCGTCGCGTACTTACTTCTTCTTACCGAACAAGCTGCCGAACAAGCCCTTGTACTCCTTACCCGCGAGCGGATCCTTGACGTTTGGCTTGGTCGGCTTGGACTTCGCAAATCGAGACGAACCGCCAACAGTCTTGTTCAACGCCGCCGTCTTCTTCGCCATTTCCTTGCGCTTGGCTTCCGCCTTAATCTCCGCAGCCTTCTTGGCTTCAGCAACCTTCTTCGCCGCGGCAAGGTTCTTTTGCTTCAACGCCTCCGCCTTCGCCTTGGCTTCAGCCGCCTTCTTCTTGTCCGCCGCTTGCTTGGCCAACATCGCCGCGCGTCGGTTGTTCGTGTCAATCGTCTTACCAGCCTATGCATGCAATACAGCAAAACAAATCATTGTTTTCGTCAGTCAACCAACCAACACACCAATTAACCAACCCCGTCGTCGAAAACAATCAACCATTCACATCCACTCACGAAAACGCGCGCGAGTGGATAACAACAAACTGTCAATGCGCATTCGCCAACGTATCTCGCGCCTCCCCGCACCGCGCGCGCGTCCAACACCCCCGCACTCGCGCCATTCTCGCGCAACATATTTCTTCGCATCACCCCATGCGCTCGCGCGCGCCAATCCACGGTCGCACGACGCGTCAAACGCGCATCCATCCATGCGCGCACGCGTTCGTGCGATCCGCGACCGAACGCGTTCGCGCGCGATTGGTGTCGCGATGATCCATCGTCGCGTCGCGATCGATCGAGGCGTACCTTGGTGACGATGGCGCGGCGCGCGGTGGAGGACTTTTTCGTCGTCGCAATCGTCGTCGTCGCGAACGTCGTCTTGGAGGAAAGCATCGCGGCGTGCATCGTGTCGTGAATGCGTGTCGAACAGTGCCGCGCGGCGACGTGAGTTTTGGGCGTGTGCATGGGAGGGACTCTGTGCCTGGTGGTGATTGGTGGATTTGGTGGATTGATGGTTGTTTCACGCGCGCGCGTTCGCGAAACGGCGCGCGGCTGGCGACGGAGCGCGATGGGCGTACGTGAGTACGGTGGTACTGGTAGTAGTATTATAAAGTGTTTATGTGTTTTGTTCGTGTGGGGCGAATGGGAGGAGGTCGAGGGCGGCGGCGACGGCGGCGGCGCGGGCGTCTGGGCCGCCGGCGTCTCCGACGTGTTGCGCGTGTTGACGGATAATGTCGCGTAAATGCGACAAGGTAATGGCGTTTTGTGTGGCGTTGGTGTAGAGCCTACGCATGATTGGTGCGTGCGCGGTGCGCCAGAGATGGGCGAAGATCATCGTGAGGTGCTCGAGCGTGGCTAAGCCGGCGTCGAGCTTTTGGAGGTACTCCTCCTCTTCGGTGAGGTCGATGCCAGTGTCGACGTCTTCGTCGTCCAAGCGCGCTTGTTCGGCGGACACGCGCTTGGCGAATTCTACCCAAAGCTCGATTAAGCGGTCGCACTTGGCGAAATCTTGTTCGACAAATTTCGCGCACAGCCTGTCGCGCGCGTCGGCGTTTTGCACGTTTTTAAAGAGCGAGTACACGACAGATGTCGATCGAATCTCTTGCTCGAGCACGCCTTCGTTGCCTAGTGATTTTCGCCAAGCCTTCAAGTGACGACCCATGAATACGCCAAACACGTACTTTAGCCCTAGGGCGTCGATGAAGCGTTCGCACGCGGTGCGATTCGCGCTCAGCACGTAATCCAGGCACTTGAGCGCCGGCACGGCGACGAAATTCGCTCCGGGCGCCTTATTCTTCCCAGCGAGCAGCAGGAGCATAAGTTCGATGCCTTCAAGCTCGACGAATGTTGCTTTGTTTTCGTCGTGAATGACTATGGCGCAAATGGCGTCGAATAAATTCTCCACGAGCTCTTTTTCACCGTCATCTTCGGGCTCGCGCTTTTTGTACGTCGACGTCGACTGCAACAACGCGTCCAAACCATCCATATCCACGCACATCCGTCGACACTTGGCGCTACTTTGCAAAATAATCGATAACATTTCTGACGCATAGAGCTTATTCTGATCGACATCGCGCTTCTTCTCGATTCGCCTAAGGAGCCACTTTAAAAGATCCGTCTCTGCGCAAAACGCCTCGAGCGCTTCGTTACTTGATTCGCCCGTGTCTGCGTCAAACGTCGTGCCAACAATCTCACTTAAATTCTCCACAATCCCAAGTACGGCGGATACCGCGTTCGATGCGTCGCTCGTAGACGCCTTCACCGCGCCGCTAATGTCTTCAAATCGCACGAGCGCGGCGACGAGCGCAGCGTAGCCGCCGCTCTCGCGCAACGCCGTCGCCAACGCTCGACCGCCTTCCTCGTCGCTCTCAACCGCATCACCATCCGTGAGCTCGCGCACGAGCTCTAAAGCATCCGCCACGATGTCTTCATTGTCGTGCCCGAGCACGGCAACGATGGATGGCACGGCGTTCAACTTTACAAATTCTGGGTACAATTCGGGCGTCGTCGCGAGCGTCCCCAAACGTTTCACCTCGGCATCGAGTTCGATTTCGCTCTCGGCAAACTTTGCGGGATTATTGGCATGCTTTACGCGCTGCTTGACGTTCTCCGCGTACGCGCGTTCGAAGGCGAGCACGAGCTGGCGGACGTGTTTCGCCGTCGTAGCGCCGTCGCCGACGACGCTCGTTCCAGACACCCCAGCGCGCGTTTCAGCCTCTGCAAGCAGCGTCGCGGCATCTCTCTCTGGTGCGCGACCGCTTCGCGCGTCGTAGAACGCGTCGTCGTCCGCGACGTCGACCTCGTCGCGCGCCGTGGACGGGGCAAAGCCTTCGTCGAAGAATGAATCATCCATGACGGCGATGCGTTTCGCGTCGGCGTCGTGCGCATCAGCGTCGTCCGCGCGCTCGCGTTTGCTCGAAGACATCTTCAGCGCGCGCGCTTGAATGCGTGCGCGCGCGAAGGTTGGTTTGTGCGCGAGGTGTGGCGCCAGTGTCTGACGCGCTCGCTCGTCGCGCGCAGCGAAGACGTGGAATAATAAAAGAGAATTGGATTTTTACAAACGGAATGCGATACTCGTCTGATACAGCGTCGACGACACGTTCATTATCATCTACTTTGTTAAAAGATACATATCCGCGCGAGCGCAGACGGTGGCGCTGGGGAAGACCTCTGAGAGTTTTTGCGGTTGCGTCTCGATGATTTCTGCGACGTCGGCGGCTTTTTGGACTCTCCGTTATGGCCATCGCCGATGACTGGGGGACGTGTTTGCTTTCGGCCACCTCGTTTCGGACTTGTGAGATTCTGAACGTTGGCTTGCGCCTCGCGTGACGCGCGCGCTTTTTGCAAACGCACGTCAAATTCACTCATACCACGGAAATCAAAATTGACGTCGCTTTCGGCGAGCTGCGCGGTTTCTTCATCGAGCGAATTGAATAATGGATTTTCCGCACCCCATCGTGCGAGAAGGTCGCCGATATCGCCATCGTATTTGCGAATTTCCAAGCACTGAGATACGAGTGGACGAAACCCGCTCGGGATGATTTTACTTTGCCACGCTTGTTGCTCCTTCTCTCCGGCAAAGTCGCGACTATCCAAATCTGGTGGATCTAAATCCGACCGTCGCCACATCAAAATCGGCGTGGCAAGTGTGCGTAGCATTTCTTCATCTTCGGTGAGCTTTGAATCGGCGCTTATTCTCGCCACTGCGGCTTCGAGTGTGGGTAAACACACAGGGTCTTTCGACGAATGTTGCACGGCGCACGTCAAGTGATCCAAGTGCAAACGGTTGAGCGCCTTCAACTCTTCCCGCATCTCCTCCAACGCCATGTAATCGCCAGATTCAGGATCAATTATGTACCCCTCGTCGTCAGTGTACTTTGAAAATCTCGAAAATTGCGTGCTAGTGGCGACGAGCTCTTGAAACCCAGGGTCGCGTTGTTGCAACAGTGTTGCATTTTGCATTGCATTCTCCATCGGTGATACGTGCATGCGATGTTTGATGCATTGTACGCAGTAGTCCATGGTAAATAATTTGCGCACATGCGAGCCAGGATCAACCAGCGGACGAATATTCCGCGAAATCATCGCACGACCGCCGCGGGGGATGACGGCTAAAGAATACGCCAGCGGAGTAATGGGGCTGCGATTATAAAAGCTCGCCTCTGCCCGCTTCAAGTCTCGTAAAGGATCGCAAGAAATGTCGTACTCATCTGGTATGTCCCAAAAATCATCAACATTCGGCCCTGGCGAGACTGAAAAGAAACTGAAATCGGAGCATTCGCCGTCATAGTACATGCTGAGCATCCACTCGACGCCATACAAATATTCATACACTCGCGTCTTCCGCGACGCCCAACGCTCTGCCGACTCAGCGAACTTTGGATCGTACCCTGGAACTACTAATTTTCGCGCCAGTTGACGTAGAAACTTCCAATTCACCGTAGTTTGGATGCCAGCATCACTTTGTTCAATGTTTCGGCGCTTTGACGACGTAGACATCGTATCTTTGCTCGGTGGCATCGGAAACAGCGGGTCATCCCGGAACCTATACGTCGCGCGCATTTCTAAGTACGCCTTCCAACTACTCTTTACGCCCAATTTGCTACCATTGATGTAATCATTCCCCATCATCGCCGACAAACCGATGAAATCCCGTCTCGCGCTGTCGAGCGACGCTCCCTTTGGAAGACTCTTCAACAACAGCTCATCAAACACGCGAGCACTAAACACCCCGTTATCGCTCATGACAAACACTTGAAATTGTTCGTTCTCCGCGTGTTGTGCGTTACCTTGCCCAAACAACGTCATCGCAAGTAACAACGCATCGCTATCCTCCGTGACGATGCAGTGGGAGTGCCCTTCAAAGCGCGGATTATTCAACCGTTGCTGAATCGACTTCACGAGCTTAATCTCTCCTTCCCCAGCCACTCGCATGCTTGATATTTCATACAACAGGTTATCCCCTTCTTCATCGCGTTCTTTCCTCAACATACGCCGAGCCACGTAATATTCCAACGCTCTGTCTATCTTGAGCGCCAAGACGCTCCCCGGCGTGATGCCAATCTTCAACAACTTACACATATCATCACTCAACGGTGTCGCCGCGCCCGCACTCAACCGAATCCGTCGTCTTCTCTGCGTTATCGTCTTCGCCATCGGTGCGGGTCCATCGAGCGCTAAAGTCACACTGTGCCTCGGAGACGTCTTTGCCAACCGGTTGTCCAGCAACGCAAACAACTTTTTGAAAAACGTCCGTTCACTCCTCGAATGATGCGCCGCAACGTGCAACAAGTTGTTCACATCCACGTACACGTGATCGTACACCCTCGGCGCGCGCGTGCTCGGCACGAACGCCGAGCGATACTCGTGGTGGAGCCATTTATTGTACCCGCAAATGCCCATGGCGGCTGTCCTTTCCGTATCCTCTCCGCGTCGACGACGACAGATGAGCGCCTGTCGCGGTCGCGAACGCTACGCCGCGCGAATGGTGTCGCCGCGCATTCGCGTCCCGCGCGCGTGCAACCGTCGGCGCGCGTCGCGAGGCGACTGTGCGTGGAGATTTGTGTGGGGGCTCCGCGGCACACGTCGCCTCGTCGGCACCACCGCGCGCGCATCGCGCATCGCGCATCGCGTCCGTGGGCGTTGGACACGCGCGCGGTGATGGCGATGGCGATGACGATGGCGACGGCGGCGACGGCGGCGACGGCGCGCGCGCGCGGCGACGGCAGGGCGCCGCAGGATGCGCTGGCAAAAAAGAGCCGCACGTCACTCGGGCGACGTTGTACCGTCGCTCGCGCGGCGTCGAGCGCGAATAACGCGAAAGGCAAGCTCGAACGCATCGATGGGTTGTTATCGAGGTGTGGGTATTGCGCTCGAAGCGAGGTGAAGGGGTTTTTACGGGCGCACGAGGTGGTGGCGCTCGAGGCGCCGGTGACGTCGGCGAGTGCCAAGGCGCGTGCGGAGGACGTTTGTATCGATGGTCAACCGCTTGATAACCCGAATGGCGTGCTTGTGGTGATGAATAAGCCATCAGGTTTGGTGTGTTCGCACGATGCGCGCGAAGGGGCTAATGTGTATGCGTTATTGCCCGAACGGTGGCGCGCGCGAAAGCCGTCAGTGGAAACGGTTGGGCGGCTCGATAAAGACACGACGGGTTTATTACTATTTACCGACGTCGGTGCGCTCAATCACACGTTGACTTCGCCGAAAAAAGACATTGGCAAGTGGTATCGCGTGCGTGTGGATAAGGAAATACCGCAGGCGTGTGTCGAAGTGTTCGCGAGCGGGACGTTGACGTTGGAGGGCGAAACCAAGGCATGTAAGCCGGCGCGTTGTGAAATTCTAGGACCCTACGAGGCTAGGCTCGAGTTGACCGAGGGTAAGTATCACCAAGTGAAGCGAATGTTTGCATTCTTTGATTGTACGGTGATTGAGTTGCATCGCGAGAGCTTCGGCGTGCTCAATCTCGGGTCTTTGAAGCCGGGCGAGTACACGACATTGCCGCTCGATTTTGACTTTGCCGCGTAGGGAGTGTGTGTAAAAATCTAGCTTAGGTTTATTAAAAGTAGTACCGGTACCGTAGTGTATGTAAAAGTAGTAGATAGACAGACATTGGTTAGGGGAGTACGTCTAAAGAACACCACCGGGCATGTGGAACTCGGCGGCAAAGGTTTCAACTTCGTCGCGGAGCGCCTTGATTTCCGGCAAGTCGTTCTTTTCTAAGTAATCCTTGAAGTCCTTCAACTTGCCACCCTCCGTCTGCTTCTTGACATCGATGGCAATCTTCACGCCCTTGTCGATAAGATTGGCGACGCGAACAAAGTCAGCCTCAACCATGCCGCGCGTCGTCATCGCGGGGCTACCGATGCGAATCCCACCCGGGATGAGCGCCGACGTGTCACGCGGCACAGAGTTCTTGTTCAACGTAATGTGTGACATGTCGAGGATCTTTTCGACACGTGCACCGTCGACACCCATCGGTCGAAGATCGCACAAGATCAAGTGGTTATCGGTACCGCCAGAAACCAACGTGTAGCCGAGTTCCATCAAGCGGTTCGCCATCGCCGCACAGTTGGCAATGACTTGCTTTTGGTATGCGACAAACTCAGGCGTTTGCGCTTGCTTCAAAGCAACAGCCAACGCGCCGATGGTGTGGTTGTGAGGACCACCTTGAAGGCCAGGGAACACCGCGGAGTTGATCGCCGCGGCGTGCTCTTGCTTGTAGAAGATCATACCACCGCGAGGACCACGCAAAGACTTGTGCGTCGTCGTGGTGACAATGTCAGAGTACTCGAACGGGTTATCCGCAAGTTCGGCGGCAACCAAACCAGAGATGTGCGCCATATCGGACATCAAATACGCCCCAACCTTGTCGCAAATCTCGCGCATGCGCTTGTAGTCAAAGTTGCGCGCGTACGCCGAGGCGCCAGCGATGATGAGCTTGGGACGGAACAACATGGCATTCTCTTCAAGCTTGTCGTAATCCACCAACCCGGTTTCTTCATCCAAACGGTACGGCATGGATTCAAAGTACACACTCGTGGCAGAGATCTTCTTCTTCGGGGTATAGAACCCGTGCGTCAAGTGACCACCGTGCGGCAAGTCGAGACCCATGATGCGGTCGTGCGGCTGCAACAGCGCCGTGTACACGGCAAAGTTCGCCGGAGAACCAGAAAGCGGTTGGACGTTCACGCCCCACTCATTCGGATCCAATCGGTACGCACTCAACGCACGGCTTTGGCACAATCGCTCGGTTTGATCGATAAACTCGTTCCCGCCGTAATACCGCTGCCCCGGCAACCCTTCCGAATACTTATTCGTCAAACACGAACCATTCACCTCCATCACCGCCTTGGACGTAAAGTTCTCACTCGCGATCAACTCCAAACCCAACCGTTGTCGCTCCTTTTCCTTCAACAAAATCGCGTACATCTCCGCATCGAGTTCAGCCACGCCTCGATCTTCAAACGGCGACGGCGCGCTCGCGCGCATCCTCGTCAGCCTCATCGAACGCCCCACGACGCGCCCATTCGTGCCCCGACGCCCATCTCGCGCCGATACCACACGCACTGATGCCACATTCGTCGACATCATCGACATCATCTGCGCGTCACACACGCGTCAAACAAATTCGCTGTCGTCGCGTCGCACGAATGATGCGGCGGCGCACGCACGTCAGCCTCTACGCGCTGTCTTCGCGGTCTTCCGCGTGCGCTGTCCACCGCGAGTGCGATTCGGATTCGATTCGATGCGCGTGTTCACACGTGTGCGATGCGCGCACAGGCGGGACGACGCGCGCGACGGTATGACGCGCGCGGCGGTCGCGTGGATGGTGGTTTGAAATTGAACACCACACAGACTGAAAAAGCAAAATCCGTACATGTGTGTATAGTGTGTGCCATCGAGGAATGCGAGGAATGCGCCGCGCGAGGTATGGATGTGGTGTATGCGTGCTATTATGACGTGGTCTATCTATGATGGGTGTGGTAGAGCTAGGGGCGGGACGGGACGGCGCGCGCGGGCGCGAAGGATGGCGGGCGTCGACGAGACGCCTTGAGTTGGTCGTATCGAATGGCCACGGCGTCGAGCGAGCGGCCGTGACACGGCGCGCCGAGCGCGACGAGGGGGTCGAATGGTTCACCGAACGCGGCGGCGTCGATGATGGCGCGGTCTTGGTCGATGGTCCATTCGCGCGCCGCGCCGGCGAGACGGGCGGGCGGCGGCTTGGGTGGCGCTCGGATGGCGGCTCTGGCGGTGGCGGCGCCGTCGCCGTCGTCGTCGTCGTCGTCGTCGCTATCGACCATGTGTTCGCGCTCGCGATTGTCATCGGAGTCTGAATCTGGTAATTGCTCGCGCGCGACGTTGCGACGCGCGTCGCCGTGGACGTCGTCGTCGGTGTCTGAATCCGCAATGTCTTCGCGCGCAATGTCTTTGCGCGCAATGTTTTCGCGCCTCTTTGCGCGCGCCTTCTCATACTCGATGCGTTTCTGACGCGCGCGCTTGTATCTGGGCATGATTTCGCGCATGAGTACTGGATTTATCGCAAGGTTTGCGTCATTATCGAGCTCGTTCGTCATGAGTTCGCGCCAGAGCTTGTGCGCGGCGCGCGGATGACGATTGGTCAATTTGGCGCACACGCGCGTCCACACGCATTCAACATAGGCGAAATGTCCATCCTTTGACTTGATATTCGCGATTTCGCGTTCAATCGTGGATATTTCGTTTTCATCCAACGCCCTGAACACGTGCTCGTACGTCTTGCGAATGCAATTGTTCTCGATATCTTTCACTTTACCCAGGCGCAAACGCACGTGTCTCGCCACGTCGGCGCACGAGTACGCTACGCACAGTGTTTTTGCGATCTTCGGCCAATCGTTGGCGTAGTGCTTGATTCCAATTGCGAGTAGTTCGTCTTCACTCTTGAGCCACACCGATGCGAGGCGTTTGCGATGATCGGAAACATCTGCACACAAGATTAACGCCGGATTCGGACGCACGCGTTCGAGAAACGCCCGGGCGACATCCGCCACCGCCTTGGGAATCGGCTTCCAACGTTCATCATACTTTTCGTCGGCGTTGACGGCGTCGAGTGTTCGATAACTACGCAGTCTGTGCGATGGCTCTATCTCCCTGAACAACGTATCTCGCCGAACGTGCGTCGAAGACGGCGGTTGGCGCGCCAGACGCTTACGTCCGGTGGGCGTGTTCGCCGCCTTGAACGCTTCGCGCGGACTGTACCAAACTTCTGGGGGGTCAATGTACCCCAGATCATTGATAGCGGTGACGAAATCGAAACTCTGCCGCAACGGTGCGCAATCGAATACCGTGAGCACGTTGTGTGATTCAGGCGCTTTGTACCACGACGCCGTCTCTGGCGTCGGTTGAAAAAATCGCGCCCCATACGGCGCCGCGTTGACGCGCCGTTTCAATTCATAATTATCCGATCCAGCGCGTTGCATGGCAGTGATGAGCGAAAACACCACTCTAGCGGTTGGAATCGCTCCCTTATCCGTAGCCGTCATACAAAATGACTGAAAAAGCAGCTGCGTGTGTTGATGAATTTGTTGGTTCAACCGCGTGACTTGCTCGACGGTAAAATCCGCCAAGCGTGTCGTCACCAGCGTCGCCGTAGCGGACTGTTTCCCCAGCCCCTTCCTCCCGCCTCGTTTTCGCTTCACCAGCGGTCTACGTACTAATGGTTGATGGTGATAATTGCCGCCGCCTATTGCGCTGAGCGGACGCGCCGAACGCCTAAGCTCTGATGCGGGCGCGCTCAATCCTCCCGCGCGCCTCGCCGCGCGTCGCTCCTCTCGCACACGCCATTCAAACGCCGCCGCCTCAGGGTCTTCCTCGGCGTAATCATCATCATCGTCGTCATCGTCGTCATCGTCTCGTCTCGGCAGCACGCTCGTGCCACCGACGTCAACCTCCCCGCCGTGATGCAACGCGCTCGACAACGACTTTAAGAAATTTTGATACTCGGTTTCCTCATCCAAAAACGCAAACTCTTGTTCATCCACGCCGAAGAGCTGTTCGTTGAGCCCTATGGCGTCGACATCGGCCTCAGCTAAATTGACCTTTGCCCGGGTGCGTCGCGCCACGGCGTTCGCTAACGTCGCATCATCGTCGTCGTCAGACTCGTCAAACATGAAATCCGCCGCTCGAGCCGCCGCCGTCGCCGGACTCGAAAGCCACGACGTATCCCCGCCACCTCCTCGCCCTCGTCTCCCACCACCACCGCCGCTGTGTGACGTCGATAATCCCATAAACATCTCCGCACTGACATCAAAAGCATCGTTGAATAACGCCTCGGCGCGCCCCGGAGACGTCGTCGAATTCAAACGCGACTGTCGCGCGACATCGGCGTCGAGCCATTCACTAAAGTCAACCTCGTCTTCTAAATCCGCAAAGTCATCGTCGGAATCGGACGGTGCATCACTGACGTCGGAATCGTCCATGTCCTCGCGTTCGATGCCGTCGTCGTCGTCGTCGTCGTCGTCGCGGCGCCGCCTCGCGTGAGCACCATCATCATCATCACCTTCAACAACATCGTCGTCGTCTTCATCGTCGTCGTCGTCGTCCCAGTCGCTCGCATCGAGGTTGCCTAGCACGTAATCTTCATCCAGGTCATCATCGCTGTCGAGTTCGTAATCCTCAAGCGTCGGTGCTCGCGCAGTCGTCGCGCGCGGCGGGGGCGAATCCATCGCTCGCCGCCCGAGCGCAACCGTCGCGCTCTGAGGCGTAGTATCGTGTCGGTACCGTACGTGAATGAATATGTTACAAGGGCTATGGGTGTTGAGTCAAAAACACACAACAACGCGTGTGCGCATGTGTGCGCGCTAGACGAGCAGCACGCCGTTGACGCACCCGTCGTTTTCGGGGTTGTTTGTGATTTGCGCGTACTTGCCCCAGACGACTTTGCCCCCGGGCGTGACCAAGCCGAGTTCGCTGACGTTGACTTCGATAATCGTCCCCTTGGTGAGCACGCCTAGGGAGGAGTACATCGGACCGTTGGGGTTCTTCTTCACGCCCAATATATCGAGCTGGAACGTCGCCTTGAGCTCGGGATGGGTGATGTGCGCCTTGGTAAACCGCAAGCCCGACGGCCGAATGAAGCGCTCGTACTTTGGAGGTTTGCGCGTAAAGCCCGGCCCAACGAATGTCGCCTTGGTAATCATGCGTTTCCATGACTTTTTCATGCGCTTCCCCGAGCGCATGACTTTAAACATCTCATCTTCCGCAATTGGACGCACTTTCGGCAGAGGAACTTCCCATTTCCCCGCCTTTTCCTTGCGCTTTTGCTTAATCGTATTGCTCAGCACCTTGGCGCGAGACGTTTGCTCGCGATCGAGTAAATACGCTGGAATCGCCCCTGGTGCGACATCTTCCTCAACCTTGTGCTTATTGTCTCTCTCACTATGCGAATTAATCGTCTTCTTCATCTCAACCTTCTCCGCATGCCGCTTCTTCGCATACAACTTGGCTTTCAAACCGATGAGACGTTGCGCCACCTGACTGCGCTTCTTGGGCGCGCGCGCCTCCTTCTTCCTCGCGCGTTCCTCCGTATCCAGACGCTTCCCGAAGCGCTTCTGGAACAGCTCGATGTGCTCATTTTGCGGCATATTCTCCTTCGGTCGTCCTCACGCGTCGATGAATATGATGCGCACCACACACCACCTCTGCT
>Ga0181562_10001157_pt1 | contig 21615 bp, 18 predicted proteins | sample 011ome_26_FD_139344 | JGI IMG/M metagenome (GOLD analysis project Ga0181562, IMG submission 139344) | Coastal salt marsh microbial communities from the Groves Creek Marsh, Skidaway Island, Georgia - 011511BT metaG (megahit assembly) | ecosystem: Environmental > Aquatic > Marine > Intertidal...
AGCACCTTCTTCATCAGCTACCTGCTGTTCCAGTTTCCCAGTGCCAAAGCCCTGCGCATGCTGGGTGCGCGCTGGTGGATTTTCAGCGTGGTCCTGATCTGGGGTATCTCCGCCACCTGCATGGCGCTGGTACAGAACATCTGGCACCTGTTTTTCCTGCGCTTTTGTCTTGGTATCGCCGAAGCCGGCTTTGCCCCCGGTGTCGTGTTCCTGTGCAGCTGCTGGGTGCCGAAGAAATACCGCGCCCGCGCCATTGCCACCACCATGCTCGCCATTCCCATTTCCGTGATCATCGGCGGGCCGCTGTCCGGCTGGCTGCTGAGCATGGACCCACCCTTCGGCCTGCCCGGCTGGCGCTGGATGTTTTTCATCGAGGGCTTGCCGGCCATCGTGCTCGCCTTTGTGGCCCTGAAAGTGTTTGCCCATCCACCGCAGACAGCACCCTGGCTCGACAGCACGGAGAAACAGTGGCTGGAGAATGAACTTGCCGGTGAGCAGACCGTGAAACAGGAAACCGGTGCCACCTCGTTCCGTGACGTGCTGACCGATGCCCGCATCCTGTGCTCGGCCGGCGTCTGGTTTGCCCTGATCTTCGGCTCGTACGGCATCATGTTCTGGCTGCCGCTGGTCATGCAGGAAATGACAGGGCTGGGAGAATTCCAGATTGGCCTGTTGTCTGCCCTGCCCTGGCTCGGCATCGGTACCGGCATGATCCTGGTGTCCCGGCATTCCGATAAAACCCAGGAACGCTTCTGGCACGTGGGCCTGGCCGCTGTCGGCGGTGGCCTGTGCCTGCTCGGCAGTGCCTATTCGCCATCCAATGGCCTGTCGCTGGTACTGCTGTTTCTCGCCGGCGTCGGCCTCGGCGGCGCCCAGGGCACGTTCTGGACCATTCCCACCGCGATCATGGCGCAGGCTGTCGCCGCCAACGGTGTGGTCCTGATCAACCTGATCGGCAACATCAGTTCCCTGATCAACTCCAGTGTCATCGGCTACGTGCGCGAGACCACCGGCTCCTACCAATTGACTATTGTGCTGCTGGCCGTGATTATCGCCAGCGCTGCAGTCCTGGTGGCGATCATTGCCCGGTTGTCCGGCCGCGAGTTGCCGCAGAGCACCCCGGCAGCGCCAGCTGTTGCATCGGCGCCCGAGAGTGCTGTTTGACAGGCGGCCCGGATTTTTAGCAAGTTCGCTGACAAGACTGTCAGCATTCCAGACTCACGAGGTACATCATGCGTGGCTGGCACGTGTTACAACGACTTTTTTATGCCCTTGTCCTAACAGGCTGCTGGCAGGCGGCGACGGCACACCACTCTCCGGTCGCATTCGACACCGATGTCACTGACTTCACCCTGGAAGGTGAAATCATCAGCGTCGATGTGCGCAATCCGCACTCCGCCATGACCCTGCGCGTGACCAACGACGACGGCTCGACCACGGACTGGGATATCGAATTCAGCAGCATCAACCTGCTGCTGCGACGCGGCTGGGATTTTGATCGCCTGGTCGTGGGCGACCAGGTCAAGGCCACCGGCAACCCGAGCGCTCTCGGCAAGCCGGAAATGTACATGTGGTCGATTATCCTGCCGGACGGCACGGAGTATGACCGATGAACGTATCCGGCCTGGCAAAAACAAGCCTCCTCCTCTGCACTGCCCTGCTGCTGGCCGGCACCGCGCAGATAAGTGTGGCACAGGACCCGGCCATGGCCGGGATCTGGCTGCCCGATGGCGCCCGCAGCCAGCGCACACCCAATCCCCTGCCCTACACTGCCGCCGGTGAAAAAGCGGTCAGGGATTGGCAGGCAGGACGGGATCCACTCGAGGATGACCCGGGCCGTTTCTGCCAGGCCCCGGGCATGCCGGCACAGGCACTCAGTGGCGCCGGCTATCCCCTGGAAATGGTGCTGACCGCTGACACCGTCTACATCCTGATGGAACTGCACCAGCAGAACCGGCGCATATTCCTGAACACGGCGCATCCAGCGCGTACCCTGCCGCAACGCAACGGGCATTCAGTGGGCCATTGGGAAGGCGATACTCTAGTGGTGGACACCACCGCGATCCGCCCGATCTTTTTCGGCGCGGTACCCCACACCGACCAGGTGCATGTAGTGGAGCGTTTCCGGGTGATTGACGACGGCGCCACGCTGGTCGATGAGGTCACGATCACCGACCCGGCGCTGTACACCCAGCCGATCGTGGTCGAGCGCTATTTCAGCAAGGCCGAAGACGGGGCGCTCATGCTGGAATATGAATGCTCCGAAGCCATGTGGATCGAGCACGAGGAGAGCCGGGGATTTTCGCCCTTTGCGCCGTGATGCCAATGGTGCTGCAATTGTCCCGCGCCTGACATTCACGGTATGCTAATCCCGGGACTTATTCCGGGAATCACGCGTCATGCCCCAATCCGCGGCTGCCACCGAACTGCAAAATCTGGCCGACCTGTGTGCCGGGCTGCAACTGCATGGCAGGCCCGAAAACATCAATACCCGCCTGCTCGATCCCATCGCCTCGGCCCTGGGGGCCGAATCTGCCGCCCTGAGGCGCCTGTCCCTGAGACAGGGATGTGCGGAAATTCTCGATATGACCAGTCTCGGACTCGCCAGTACTGTTAACGACGATTACCGCTGTCACTTTCACACCATGGACCCTTTTCTGGCGCACCTGGACCAGATCGGCCGGTCGGGCGTATCTGCGCCACTGGCACCGGATACCAGCAGCAATCGCTTTTCGCAGTATTACCGCGATTTCCTGGTCCCCAATGATCTGGTCCATCATGCCGGCTTTCTGGTACGGGATGCTTCCCGACAACAGGCCTGGATCTTCAATTTTCACCGCGGCAGCCGTTCTGCGGCATTCTCATCGGTCGAAATGGCCAGGACCCGGGCCATTGAAACCTTCCTGCAAGGCCAGGCATCCCAGCAGTCACCCCGTTTCAACGCGACGCTGTGGGAAACACTCAGCATACGTGAACGCGATATCTGCACGGCCGTATCCCGGGGGTTGGGCAACAAGCAAATCGCGGCATCCCTGGGCATCAGCACCCGCACGGTGGAAAACCATTTACGCAACATCTACGGCAAATTCGCCATCAAAACCCGCACACAACTGATCGCACATTTGTATCAGTAGGTAGTATTCGCTATTGCCGGTGACGCGGCGAAGCCATTAACTCGACCGTCAGAAAGCCTGCATGTCGTGCCAAGCGCGACCATGTTGGCATCATTCAACCTCGTCTGGAGCTGCGCGTATGACACTGCCTGAATTCAAACACCGCATCCTTGTGCTTTTTTCCCTGGTACTGGCCCTGCCTGCATCCCTGCTGGCGCAGGAGGCAGACCTCATTCTGCATAACGGCGAGTTCTACACGCCTGACGGCTGGCAACAGGCTGTTGCCATTCGCAACGGGGTGATCGTGGCGCTGGGCGCCGACAGCGATGTCATGACGCTGGCCGGCACGAATACCCAACGCCTCGATCTTGCCGGTGCCACGGTGTTTCCGGGCCTGCACGATCTGCACGTGCACCCGATGGGCGCCGGACTGAACCAGTTGCAATGCAATTTTCCCCAGGGCTCGAGCAGCGAACAACTGCTCGCCGCGGTGGCTGCCTGTGTGGCCGAGCGCCATGACGGTGAATGGATCACCGGCGGGCAATGGGATGCGTCATCCTTCGGCAGTCAGCCCATGCACCGGCGCATGCTGGATGAGGTCGCTCCCGACAACCCGGTATCACTGGTGGATATCAGCGGCCACAGCATCTGGGTCAACAGCCGTGCCCTGGAACTCGCCGGTATCAGCAATGCCACCCTGGCGCCTGAAGGCGGGGTCATCGAAAAAGATGCCAGTGGCGATGTCACCGGTGTGCTGCGCGAAAGTGCTTCCGGCCTGGTGCGTGGCATTATTCCGCCCGAGTCCCCGGCCCAGATCAAGGAAGCCCTGTACTGGGCATCACAGACCATGCTTGGCCATGGCATTACCGCGTTCACCGATGCCGGGGTCAGCGGCGTCAACATGCAGGCCTTTGCCGAACTCTCTGATGAGGGCCGTCTGAAGCAGCGCGTGCGCACCTGCATGATGTGGCGCGGCCTCGCGTTTGGCGGCAGTGATGGTTCCGGCATGCCGGAGTATGTGGCCATGCGCAATCTGTACGCCCGCGAGCGCCTGCATCCGGACTGCATCAAGATTGCCCTGGACGGTGTGCCGACCGATGGTCATACCGCTGCCATGGTGGAACCCTATGCCGATACCGATGCCGTTGGCGGCAACCGGGATCGCGGTATTCTCATGGTGCCTGCTGATGAACTCGCTACCCTGGTGACAACATGGGATGCCATGGGCTTTGTGGTGAAAATGCATGCTGCCGGCGACGGTGCCGTGCGTGCCGGGCTGGACGCCATTGCCGCCGCCAGGGAGGCCAACGGCTTTACCGGGCGCCTGCACGAAGTCGCCCACAACAGTTTTGTGCAGATGGATGATATCCGGCGTGCGCGCAGCATCGGGGCAACGTTTGAGATGTCGCCCTACATCTGGTTTCCCAACCCGATTATTCCCGACATTGCCAAGGCGGTCGGTGATGAGCGCATGTTGCGCTGGACACCGGTCAAGGATGCCATCGATGCGGGTGCCCTCGTTGTCCCAGGCTCCGACTGGCCAGTGGTGCCACAGGTGAACCCCTGGATCGGCATCGAAACCCTGGTTACCCGTCAGGCACCGGGTGGTATCGGTGAACCCCTGGGGGCTGTCGAGCGCATTACCCTGGAACAGGCCATTGAGCTGTATACCGTGAATGCGTCGCGGGAATTCGGCAACCGGCACCGCACCGGTTCCATTGCAACCGGCATGCTGGCAGACCTGATTGTGCTCGACCGGAATCCGTTCAGCATTCCCATCACCGAGGTCCATCAGACCCAGGTCAGACAGGTCTATATCGAAGGTGAACTTGTGCACGAACTGGATTGAGCAGTACTTTGGCCAAACATTTTTCCTTGCTTGAGAAGCCCATGGCCCATAACACACTGAAAAGGCTGTCCCTGGCACTGGCATGCAGCCTGGCAACGGCCGCCTATGCCCAGTCGCCGGCCCATCCGATGGATGCCCTGACGGCGGATGAAATCCGTGCAACCCGACGCATCCTCGAGGAGTCGGGACGGCTGGCCGACGCGGCTTTCTTTCCGGCCATTACCCTGCAGGAAAACGACAAGGCATCCGTACTGGCCTGGCGCGCGGGCATGCCCTTTACGCGGCAGGCCTTTGCCGTGGTCTTCCAGGACAGCGCCGTGTTCGAAACCGTGGTCGACCTGGACAATGCCAACGTGGTCTCGTGGCAGGAAATCCCGGACATCGAACCACGTATCCTGGGCCATGAATTCGATGTGGTCCCCATCCTGTGGCAGGACGCCCGCTGGCGCGATGCCATGGCGCTGCGGGGCTACGACAGTGCCGAAGACGTGTTCTGCATGCCACTGACAACAGGCCCGGTGCTGCCTGCCGAATACGCCGGTCATCGCCTGCTGTATGCCAATTGCCTGGACGTCACGGAAGAAAACCTGATGGCTTTCGGGCGCCCCATCAGCGGTTTGATGGGCATCGTCGACCTAGAGTCCCGGGAAGTGCTCGACGTCATCGATCTCGGTGTTATTCCGCAGACCACGGACAGGCCCAGCCTGGATTATGAACTGTCCTCCCGCTATCGCACCGACGCCAAACCGGTGGAAATCGTGGCGCCTGAAGGCTCCAACATCACCATCGATGGCTCCGAAATCACCTGGGACAACTGGCGCTTTCATTTACGCACCGACCAGCGGGTGGGCCCTGTGATATCCCTGGTCACCTATGATGATGAGGGTGAGCGCCGTCCCATCGCCTACCAGATGGCCGCCTCCGAAATGTTCGTACCATATATGGACCCCACACCCACCTGGTCATGGCGTGCCTACATGGATATCGGGGAATACGGTTTCGGCCTGTCCCTGAGCCCGCTGGTTGCCGGTGCCGATTGCCCTGCTTCGGCCCATTTCCTCAACCAGGTCATTGCCGATGACTCCGGCGCGCCCCTGGTGCTGGAAAACAGTGTCTGTATTTTCGAGCGCCCCACCGGCGGTCCGCTCTGGCGTCACGTGGAAAATGGCGCCCTGGTCAGCCGCCCGGCCGTGGAACTGGTGGTGCGGATGGCGCCCGTGGTGGGCAACTACGACTACCTGATCGATTTTGCGTTCAGCAAGGCCGGTGATATTGATATTCGCGCGGGCGCGGCGGGGATCGATGCCGTCAAGGCCGTGGCAGCGCAATCACTGGCGGATCTGTCAGCTGAGGAAGACACCGCCTACGGCACGATGATCGGCAGCGGCCTGGTCGGGGTCAATCATGATCACTTCATTGCCTTTCGTGTGGACCTGGACATTGATGGCCCGGTCAACAGCGCCCGGTTCGACCATGTCAGAACGCAGCAACTGCCGGAAGACAATCTGCGCCGCAGCCTCTGGACTGTAGAAGAAGAAACCGTAACGCAGGAAGGTGCGCTGGCCCAGCACCTGGGTGAGGGTTACCTGCGCATCATCAGTGATGAGCGCACCAACCGCCTGGGGTATGCCACCGGTTATCAGCTGTATCCCGGTCACAATGCACTGTCGATTCTCGCACCGGACGAACCCCTGCAGGAGAGAGCGGCCTGGTCGGCAAAACCGGCCTGGCTGACCCGCTACGCCGGGGACGAGTTGTATGCCTCAGGCGACTATCCCAATCAGAATCCTGCTGTCACCGGCCTGGCCCAGTGGGCCGGCGACGGTGACAGCATCGAAAAAGAGGACCTGGTGCTGTGGTACACGCTCGGGTTCAGGCACATCACCCGCGCCGAAGACTGGCCAGGCATGCCGACACTCTGGCATTCGTTTCGCCTGCGTCCGTTCAATTTCTTCGGTGGCAGCCCGGTCATGGATGTGGTGCCCGAAACCGAGTAACCCGCACATACCGCGGACTGTTCAGGCCAGCCTGTAACGGCTTTCCGGCAGTCCTTTGAAAGGGGTGCGATAGACAAAAACATGCCCGGCCTCGGGCTGCTGCGCCAGCGCGGCATCATCCAGATTTTCCTTCGCCGTGGTGACAAACAGCAGATCCAGATCAGGTCCGCCGAAACAGAGGCAGGTGGGCTGGGTGACCGGCAGTGCAAGTTCAGCCAGAACATCCCCTTGCGGGGAATAGCGCACCACCCTGCCGCCGCCCCAGTGGGCATTCCAGAGACACCCTCCACTGTCGATCACCGAACCGTCCGGCGCACTGCCGTCAGGGACACGCACAAAGTCACGGGCATTACCCAGCGAGCCTGATGCCGCGTCAAAGTCAAAGGCACGAATCACGCCAGTCGGGGAATCGGCAAAGTAGGCCGTCGCGGCATCCGGACTCCAGCACAGGCTGTTGCTGATCCGGATTTCACCGAGACGCTTTTGCGCCTGGTCACCAGTCAGGCAGTACAGGCTGCCGGTCACCGTATTGCCGGCGGCATCCGTCGCCGGGGCGTTTTCCACCATGGTGCCGGACCAGAAGCGGCCCTGGCGATCGACGCGACCGTCATTGAAGCGGGTGCCGGTGAAGCCGGCCTCCGGCTGCGTCAGCCAGTCGAGTTCGCCGGTACCGGGCGTGTAGTAAGCAAAACCTTCGGCAAAGGCGCACACCAGTCGCTCATCCTGAGCAATGAAACCGAAAGCACACAGGCGTGTTGGAAGTTCAAACACCTGCAGCTGTTTGTCAGCCAGATGATAACGATGCAAACGCTGGCCATGGATATCGGTCCACCAGGCGCACCCGGTGACCTCGTCCCAGAGCATGCATTCACCCAGGATGTTGCCGACCGGGATCACCTCCAGCAGGGTAAATTCACTCATGACCGTTTGCCCTGCTCCAGCGTGTGCGACAGCCAGCGTTGCAGGCAGATGAACACCAGCACCAGCAGGCCGATAACGATTTTGGTCCACCAGCTGTTGAGCGTGCCGTCAAAGGATATCCAGGTCTGGATCAACCCCATGATGAGCACGCCAAGCAAAGTGCCCCAGACAAACCCGGTACCGCCGCTGAGCAGGGTGCCGCCAATGACCACGGCCGCGATGGCATCCAGTTCCAGGCCCACGCCGGACAACGCATAACCCGAGGCCGTATAAAAGGAATACACCACCCCGCCGGTGGCCGCCAGGGTGCCGCTGAGCACATAGACCAGGATGCGGGTACGCCCGACCGGCACACCCATCAGGGCAGCCGACTGGGCATTGCCGCCCAGGGCATAGATATAACCGCCGGTGCGCGTGTAATGCAGCAGCCAGATGGCGAGCACGAAAATGAACAGCAAGGCCATGGCCCCGGTGCCGAACCAGGCGCGGCCGGGCAGCAGGATGCCGAAGTTATTCACGGCGCTGTAGAAGCCGTGCTCGATGGGAATGGACTGCTCACTCAGAATCGTCGCCAAAGAACGGGCAAAGAACATTCCCGCCAGCGTCACGATAAAAGGCTGCATGGCGTAGTAGTGAATCAGCGCTCCCATGACCAGGCCCAGCAGTGACCCGCAGGCAATCACCACCGGCAGTGCCAGCAGCGGATGCCAGCCCTGTTGCTCGATCAGCACGGCACACAGCACACTGCTGAAGGCGATCACGGCACCGACACTGAGGTCGATACCGCCGGACAGGATGACAAAGGTCATACCAATGGCCGTGATGCCGAGAAAGGCATTGTCGGTAAACAGGTTCAGCACCACGCGCAGGCTGCCGAAACCGTCAAAGCGGATGGCACCTGTGAGAAACAGCACCACCAGCAGGGCAGCCGTGACCAGGACCGGCAGCAGGCGTGGATTCAACCGGGGCTTCATGCAGCCTCCCTGCGCCACAGCAAGGATACCTGGCGCTTGAAAACAGCCGACTGCAGCAGCAACACGGCAATCACCACCAGCGACTTGATCAGCAGGTTGTACTGCGGGGCGATGCCACTGACGAGAATGGTGGTGCTCAGGGCCTGGATAATCAGTACGCCGATCACCGACAGCACCAGCGAAAATCGTCCACCGGCCAGCGCTGCACCACCGATGACAACGGCCAGAATGGCATCCAGTTCCAGCCACAGGCCGGCATTGTTGGCATCGGCGCCCTGGATATCGGCTGTGATGATCATGCCTGCCACGGCAGCGCACAGACCGGAAATCCCGTAAACCGCCAGTTTCACGCCCTTCACGGGCACACCGGCATAGTGGCTGGCCTGCGCATTACAACCCACCGCTTCGATGAACAGACCGAGCGCGGTGAAACGCACCAGCCCATGCACCAGCAACAGGACTATCACGGTAATCACCACCGGTGCCGGCAAACCCAGCAGGCTGCCAACCCCCAGGAAGGCAAAACCGTCATGGGTGAACGTGATGATCTGCCCGTCATTGATGAGCTGGGCAATACCGCGTCCGGCCACCATCAGCACCAGTGTGGCGACAATCGGTTGTATACCGAGATAACTGACCAGGCCGCCGTTGACCAGGCCGGCCGCCAGACCGGCCAGCAAGCCTAGGGTCATGATCATGAGTAGAGACATGTCAGTATCGGTGATCAGGTTGGCACACACAGCACCCGTGATGGCAATCACCGCGCCGACACTGAGATCGACACCGCCGATGGCGATCACCAGGCTCATGCCAATGGCGAGCAGGGCCACCGGCGTACCGCGATTGAGGACATCCACCAGGCTGCCATACAGTCGGCCGTCACGCAGTTCGACCTGGAAAAATGCCGGGCTGATGAACAGGTTGGCCAGCAGGATCAACGCCAGCGCCAGCAGCGGCCAGAAATAGCGACTGTGCAGGCAGCGTTGCAACAGCGCATGGGCCTTCATGTGCCGGCACCACTGGCCATCGCGGTCATGATGTGCTGCTCACTGATCTGCTCGCCCTGCAGGTGGGCCTGCACACGCTTCTCGCGCATCACCACGACCTGGTCGCACAGCGCCAGCAGCTCCTCGATTTCCGACGAGGCCACGATCACGGTCATGCCCTGTGCGCACAGCCGGCGAATCAGACGGATGATTTCGGCATGGGCACCGATGTCGATGCCGCGGGTGGGTTCGTCCAGAATCAGGACATTCGGTTGCGTGATCAGCCAGCGCCCCAGCACCACCTTCTGCTGGTTGCCGCCACTGAGTTCACCCACGGCTTTTTCCGCATTCGGACAAGCGATCTGCAGGTCGGCAATCATGGTCTGCGCCAAACGCTGCTGCTCATGGCGGGAAACCGGTTTCAGCCAGCCCTGCCTGGCCTGGCGGGCAAGCATGAGGTTTTCACGAATGCTGAGTTCACCGACGATACCGTCGTGCTTGCGGTCTTCCGGACACAGGGCTAGCGCATGCCCGACAGCCTGACGGGGCGAATGGATCATGACTGCCTGGCCAGCTATGGCAACATTGCCGCCGGTGACGCTGGCCAGCCCGAACAGGGTTTCGCAGACTTCAGTGCGCCCGGCCCCGAGCAGGCCTGACAGTCCCAGCACCTGGCCTTTGGCCACGGCAAAGGAAATGCCATGCAGGCCGTTGCTGGATGTCACGTTGCTGGCCACCAGCAGCGGTTCGCCGGTCGTCGCAGACGGTTTATCGCGTGCCTCGGCTTCCAGCACTGCCAGCTCCCGTCCCAGCATGTGGCCCACCAGGTCATGACGCGGCAACTGCGTCTTGACAAACGTGCCGACCCGGCTGCCGTTGCGCAGCACCGTGATGCGATCACTGATCTCGTAAACCTGGTCGAGAAAATGCGTGATAAACACAATCGCCATGCCCTGCGCCTTCAGCTCACGCAGCAGGCTGAACAACAGGGTCACTTCGTCACGGTCGAGACTGGCGGTGGGTTCATCCAGGACCAGCACCCGGGCGGACTGGTCGATGCCGCGGGCAATGGCCACCAGTTGCTGTATCGCCAGTGAATACACTGACAGGGGTTGTGTGACATCGATATCGAGATGGAAGCGTTGCAGCAGGACGCGCGCCCTGTCGTGCAGGGTGCGCCAGTCGATGCAACCGAAGCGGCGCGGTTCTCGCCCGAGATAGAGGTTGTGCGCCACGCTCAGGTTGGGCAGCAGGTTCACTTCCTGGTACACGGTGCTGATGCCGGCTGCCTGGGCGTCGGCGGGCGAATGCAGGGACAGCGGCTTGCCATCGGAGAGTATGTGCCCGGCATTCGGGACATAGGCCCCGGTCATGACCTTGATCAGGGTGGATTTGCCGGCGCCGTTTTCGCCCAGCAGGGCATGGATTTCTCCGGGCGCCAGATCGAAGCTGACGTTGTCGAGTGCCTGCACGCCGGCAAACTGCTTGCTGACCTCAACTAGGGCCAGTACGGAGCTGGCAGGTTGTGGCGCCGACTCGTTCATGCCGGTCAGTTTGCGCCGGTTCTCCTGGCGTATTCCTCGGCAGCGGTCTCCTGCGTGTACAGGTCGCCGTTGATACTGACCAGTTTCGGGCCCGCCGGCCCGCCGTTGAGATAATTGATGATGGCATCGAAAGCCGGACCGCCCATGTGCGGGCTCAGTTCGACAGTGGCATTGGTGTCGCCGTCCGCCATGGCCTTGAAGATATCGGGCACCGCATCCACGGAGACGATGAGAATGTCATCCCCGGGATCGAGCCCGGCTTCCTTGATGGCCAGCACGGCCCCGATCGCCATTTCATCGTTGTGCGCCCACACGGCGCAGATCTCGTTGCCGCCGTTTTCCGCTTTCAGAAAACTCTCCATCACTTCCTTGCCCTTGCTACGGGTGAAGTCACCGGTCTGGGAACGGATGATGGTGGCCTGGGGGTAGTCGGCAATGACTTCGTTGAAGCCGGTCATGCGATCAATGGCGGCCGTAGCACCAACGGTGCCCTGCAGTTCCACGATGTCGCAGACGCCACCGGTGGCATCCATCAGCCAGCGGGCAGCCTTGCGGCCCTCTTCCACAAAGTCGGAAGCAATGCGGGTCAGGTACAGGGAGTCATCATCCAGGGCCATGTTGCGGTCAACGATGACCACGGGAATGCCGGCGCGTTTGGCTTCTTCCAGCACCGGCTTCCAGCCGGTTTCCACTACCGGGGCCACGACCATGCCGTCGACCCCCTGGGCGATGAAACTGCGAATGGCCTTGATCTGGTTTTCCTGTTTCTGCTGGGCATCGGAAAATTTCAGGTCGATGCCGCGGGCGGCCGCTTCAGTACGCACGCTGTCCGAAAAACTGGTGCGCCAGCTGCTCTCCGAACCGACCTGGGAAAAGCCGATGGTGAGCGCCTCCGGTGCTGCCGGTGCGCCGCTGTCGTCACTGCCGCCACAGGCCGTGAGACAGGTCAGCAGGATGGCCTGGAGGAAAAGTGTGGTGATTCTCATGATCTCTCCCGTTTGCTGTGCGGGTATTGTTGATTCTTATAAGAGCCTCAATGTTACAGGGCGCCGGTCGAACTTTCGCCATCCACCAGGCGTCTGAGCCCCAGCGGGTTGGCATTGCGCAAGGCGTCCGGCAGCAGGTTCTCCGGGCAATTCTGGTAGCACACCGGGCGCACGAAGCGGGCGATGGCACTGGTGCCCACCGAGGTGAAGCGGCAATCGGTAGACGCCGGGAACGGCCCCCCATCCACCATGGCATGACAGACTTCGACACCCGTCGGGTAACCGTTGATGACGATGCGGCCGACTTTCACGCTGAACAGGTCCAGCAGGTCGGCATGCTCTTCCAGTTCACCGGGAGCCGCATGCACCGTGCCGGTCAGCTGCCCGCCCAGGGCATTGATGACGGCATGAATCTCGCCGAGGTTCTGGCATTTCACGACCAGTGAGGCCGGGCCGAAAATTTCCTCGTGAATGGCCGGGTTGCCCAGGAAGGTTTCTGCGGTAGTCACCATCATGCTGGTCTGGGCGCAAAAGCCCTCGGAGTCCACGGTGTCATCACCGGCTGCCAGCAGGTCGATGCCTTTCTGTTCCAGGAACTTGTCCAGGCCATCGGAATAGGCGTTGCAGATGCGCTCATTGAGCATGACGCCGGCCAGGGTGTTATCGATTTGTTCCACCACCGCATCGAAGAATTCCCCCAGGGCATCATCGTCCAGCGCAATCACCAGGCCGGGATTGACGCAGAACTGGCCGGTGCCCAGGGTCAGGGAGCCGACAAAGCCTTCGGCGATACCGGCGGCATTTTCCTGCAGCGCTTTGGGCAACAGCACCACCGGATTGACGCTGCCCATTTCGGCAAACACCGGAATCGGTTCGGGCCGGGCATTGGCCAGCTTGACCAGCGCGGTACCGCCGGCAAAGGAACCGGTGAACCCTACCGCCTTCACGGCCGGGGCCTGCACCAGGGCGGTACCCACTTCGGCACCGGCACCCATGATCAGCGAGAACACCCCTTTCGGCAAACCGCTTTTGGCCAGGGCCCTGGCAATCGCCTGTGCCACCAGTTCGCTGGTGCCGGGATGGGACGAATGCCCTTTCACCAGCACGGGACAACCGGCGGCCAGTGCGGCGGCGGTATCACCACCGGCCACGGAAAAGGCCAGCGGAAAATTACTCGCACCAAACACCACGACAGGACCAATGGCCTGGTTGACCGAACGCAGGTCGGGACGCGGCAGCGGTACCCGATCCGGCATAGCAGGATCGATGCGCGCATCAAGATAGTCACCCTTGAGGATGGTCTCGGCAAACAGGCGCAGCTGGTTGCAGGTACGGGCACGCTCGCCTTCGCCGCGTGCAGCCGGGTAACCGGTTTCGGCCGTTACCCGTGCAATGAGGTCAGTGCCCAGCGCCATGATTTCATCGGCACAGGCATGGAGAAAGTCAGCCCGCTGCTGCAGCGAACTGTTGCGGAAAATCGGTGCGGCTTCTGCCGCGGCGGCCACGGCGGCATCCACCTGGTCTGCCGATGCCATGGTCATGACCGGCGCCAGCAGCTCGCAGGTCGCCGGATTGGTGGCCTGGTAGGTGCCGGCCTTGCCGTCCACCCATTCACCGTTGATGAATAACTTGCCTGTGATACTCATGTTGACTCCCGACTCTTGCTTGCCTTGCTTTAATTTGTGTTGCCAGTCCTGCTCAGATCCAGCCGCCATCCACGATATAGCTCTGCGCCGTGCACATGCGGCTGTCATCTGACGCCAGGAACAGCGCCATGGCGCTGATGTCTTCAGGCTGCAGGCGCTGCTTCAGGCACTGGCTGCGTGCGATTTCCTGCTCGGTATCGGCATCGACCCATTCCCTGAGCTGCCGCGGCGTCATGACCCAGCCCGGCACCAGCGTGTTGATGCGAATATTGTCCTGGCCCAGGTCCCGGGCCAGGCCGCGGGTCATGCCCTCGATACCGGCCTTGGCCGTGGTGTAACCGGTCATATTGCCCTGGCTTTCATACCAGCTCATGGACCCGAAATTGATGATGGCACCGCCGCCCAGCGCCTGCATGTGCGGACACACGGCCTGGATGGCAAAAAAATAATGCCGCAGATTGGTGTTGATCCGATCATTCCAGTAATCGACGGTGACCTCGCGAAAATCATGGCGCGTGTCGTTGGCGGCATTGTTGACCAGCACGGCAACCGGACCAATCTCGTCACGGACCCGGGCCACGACCGCTTTCAGGCTGTCGATGTCGAGCAGGTCACAGTGGAAATACTGCGGCGTGCTGGCCTGGCCGGTACCGCTTACCGAAGCAATCAACTGTGCCGCGGCATCATCCTGGATATCGACAAAAACAACGCGCGCCTGCTGGCGGCAGAAAGCCTCGACCAGGCTGGCACCAATACCCGTCGCGCCACCGGTGATAAACACGACCTTGTCCTGAAGACTGGGGTAGGAATTGGTGAGGTTCATGATCTGCCGTTATCAGGGTCCGGGGCACAAGCCGTCAGTGGGAATGGGCGGGAATGTCGGCACCGCGGCAACCCACCAGGAAATCAAAATCGCAGCCTTCATCGGCCTGCAGGACATGCTTGCGGTACAACTCCACATACCCGCCGGCCAGCGGCATATGATGGGTTTTGGCCAGTACTTCGAGGCGGCGCGCGATCTCCTCATCACTGACTTCCAGCTGGAGCAGGCCGTTCTCGGCATCCAGGGTGATTTCATCGCCGTCCTGCACGGCGGCCAATGGACCAAGCTCCATGGCTTCCGGTGCCACATGCAGCACCACGGTGCCGTAAGCAGTACCGCTCATGCGCGCATCAGATACGCGCACCATGTCGGTGACACCCTGTTTCAGCAGTTTCGGCGGCAGGCCCATATTGCCGACTTCCGCCATGCCTGGATAACCCTTGGGACCGCAGTTGCGCAGCACCATGATGCAATCCTTGTCGATATCGAGATTGTCATCCTCGATGCGGGCGCGGTAATCCTCGATGTTGTCGAACACCACCGCCCTGCCCCGGTGCCGCATCAGTTCAGGCGTGGCTGCCGAGGGTTTCAGCACGGCGCCGCGCGGGGCCAGGTTGCCGCGCAGGATGCACAGGCCGCCGCTTTGCACCAGCGCCTTGTCGAAAGGGCGAATCACCTCTTCGTTATAGCAGGGCGAATCCTTGACGTTGTCCCAGATGGGTTTGCCGTTGGCGGTCAGGCAGTCCCTGTTCAGCAGATCATGTTCACCCAGCGCACGTAATACCGGCGGCAGGCCACCGGCATAGAAAAACTCTTCCATCAGGTATTGCCCGGATGGCTGCAGGTTCACGATGGTCGGCACATGGCGGCCGTATTGCTGCCAGTCTTCCAGGTCGAGCTCGACACCGATGCGCTGGGCGATGGCCTTCAGGTGAATGACCGCATTGGTGGAACCGCCGATGGCGGCAATGGTGCGAATGGCATTGATGAAGGCATCACGTGTCAGGATCTTGCCGAGGGTCAGGTCCTCTTTCACCATGTCAACAATGCGCATGCCGCTCATGTGCGCCAGCACGTAGCGGCGTGAATCGACTGCCGGGATGGCCGCGTTATGCGGCAGGGAAACCCCCAGCGACTCGGCCATGCAGGCCATGGTGGAGGCCGTGCCCATGGTGTTGCAGGAACCGGCCGACCGCGACATGTTGCCCTCGGCGCTCATGAATTCATCCAGGGTGATTTCACCGGCTTTCAGTTTTTCATTCATCTGCCAGACCAGCGTGCCGGAACCGACATCGCGGCCCTTGTGCTTGCCGTTGAGCATGGGACCGCCGGTCACCACGATGGCCGGCACGTCGCAGCTGGCCGCCCCCATCAGCAGGGCCGGGGTGGTCTTGTCACAGCCGCAGAGCAGAACGACACCATCGATGGGATTGCCGCGAATGGATTCCTCGACATCCATCGACGCCAGGTTGCGGGTCAGCATGGCAGTGGGACGCAGGTTGGATTCGCTGTTGGAAAACACGGGAAATTCCACAGGGTAGCCACCTGCTTCAAAAACGCCCTGCTTCACTTTTTCGGCGATGCGACGGAAATGGGCATTGCACGGGGTCAGCTCCGACCAGGTATTGCAGATACCGATGATGGGCTTGCCATGGAATTCATGGTCCGGAATCCCCTGGTTTTTCATCCAGCTCCGGTACATGAAACCGTTTTTGTCAGTGGTGCCAAACCACGCCGCAGACCGCAGGGTTTTCTTTGCTTTGCTCACAACAGGATTCGATTTAGTTTTAGATTTTTGGGTGTAGATCCCAAATTATGATGAATTGTCATATGATATAACGATAATGAAAATAATGTCTTTAGCAAGAGCCTGAAACCACCCTCTCTCACAAAAGCCTTTCATGCAGCCAAAACCTCACCAACCGAAAAACCTCAATGCCCAGCTCGTGGAAGCCCTGGGTCAACGCATCATTGACGGCCACTACAAGGAAGGTGAGCAGCTGCCGGTCGAAGCCGACCTGTGTGCGGAATTCGGTGTCAGCCGCTCCATCATGCGCGAAGCCACCAAGATCCTCTCCGCCAAGGGCCTGCTGGCTTCCCGCCCCCGCATCGGCACCCTGGTGCGCCAGCGTCAGCACTGGAACCTGCTCGATACCCAGGTGCTGGCCTGGATCACCAAGACCATGAAGCCCGAAGCCTACCTGGACATGATGTTCGAGGCACGCCTGGCCATCGAGCCGCGGGCATCCGCGATTGCTGCTGAAAAAGCGACCCGGGAAGACATCCGCCGCATACGCCAAGCCTATAACGACATGGCCGATGCCACCACCCTGGATGAGTCGATCGAACCCGACATCCGTTTTCACCAGGCCATCATGGATGCCACACACAACGACATTATCCGCTACATGGGCCATACCCTGCACAGCACGCTGGCGGTATCGATCCAGCTGACTTCCTGGCACCAGGATATCCATTACGCCTCGCTGCCCCGGCACGAGGCCATCTACCTGGCCATCGCCGACCGCAAACCCCAGCAGGCCCTGGAAGCCACCCGTGACCTGCTTCTGGCCTCGCGCCAGGATTTTGATGCCCGCAAATCCGACCGCAAGAAAACGACTGCAACAAAAAAGAAGAAGTAACCCGACGCCGCCATGAACCTGATTCAGTACAAGAATGATGCTGCCAGCACCGCTGTTGCGATTGTCCGTTCACCCGACCAGGTGGAAACCCTGGATTTCACCGGCAGCCTCTACGACCTGGCGCGCACAGCGATAGCCAGCCAGTCCGCCCTGGCCGATGTCGCGGCCGCCCATGCCAGTGGCACGTTGCTCGATTATGCGAGGCTGGTGACAGAACAGCGTCTGCTGCCGCCACTGCAGCACCCCGACCCTGCCCACACCCTGGTTTCCGGCACCGGCCTGACCCACCTGGGCAGCGCCGAATCCCGCGATGCCATGCACAAGAAACTGCAGGCGGCGGAAGATAATCTCACTGACTCCATGCGCATGTTCCGCATGGGCCTGGAAGGCGGCAAACCCACCGGCAGCGAACCCGGCGTGCAACCCGAGTGGTTCTACAAGGGCGACGGCGACAGTGTCGTGGCCCCGGGTGCCGCGGTATCTTCCCCGGACTTTGCCCTCGATTTTGGCGACGAAGCGGAGATTGTTGGCATCTACCTCATCGGTGAGGACGGCAAGGCATATCGCCTGGGCTTTGCGCTGGGCAACGAGTATTCCGATCACCGCATGGAGCGCATCAACTACCTGTACCTGGCGCACAGCAAATTGCGCCAGTGTGCCATCGGGCCGGAACTGCGTACCGGCGAACTTCCCCAGGAAGTCAAAGGCCTCTCACGCATTCGCCGCCAGGGCGAGGTGGTGTGGGAAAAGGAATTCCTCAGCGGCGAAGCCAACATGAGCCATAGCATCACCAACCTCGAATACCACCATTTCAAGTATGCGGCGTTCCTGCGACCCGATGATGTGCATATCCATTTCTTCGGGACGGGCACCCTGAGTTTTGCCGACCAGCTGGACACGCAGCCGGGCGATGTCTTTGAGCTGGAAAGCGACCTGTTCGGCAGACCACTCCAGAACACGTTGCAAACCGAGGTTGGTGCGACTGACTGTACGCGTCCCGTGACAGTGCTATAACCCAATAACAACCAACAACAATCAATAATCAACTATCAATAATCAAAAACAGTAACAATTACAGGGAAATCACCATGAACAGATGTTTCGCGCTGCTGCTCACCCTCTTCTTCTCTGCCAGCCTGTCAGCCCAGGTCGAGACCCAGGTACCGCCGGTGGAAGCCACGGCCAAACCTGTCACGATGGAACGCATTACCATCCACGGCCCTTCGCTGGAGGGCAACCTGGAAGGCAATGCCGTGGATCGCGAAGCGCTGGTGTTCCTGCCACCGGGCTATGCCGACAACCCGAACAAACGCTACCCGGTGATTTATGCCCTGCATGGTTATTCCATCGGCGCGCAGCAGTGGTCGCAGGAAATCCATGTGCCGCAGACCATCGAGGGTGCCTTCGCCCGCGGTGCTCGGGACATGATCGTGGTACTGCCGGATTCCAAGACTCGCCACAACGGCTCCATGTATTCCAGCTCGGTCACCACCGGGGATTTTGAACACTATGTCGCCCGGGATGTGGTGTCCTACATGGATCGCCACTACCGCACCATCCCGGCACGGGAAAGCCGCGGCCTGGTCGGCCATTCCATGGGCGGCTATGGCGCCGTGCGCATCGGCATGAAACACGATGACGTGTTCAGCAGTGTCTACATCATGAGTCCCGGCCTGCTGTCAGCCCGGGGTGCCGGTGAACCCGGCGAACTGGAAAAAATCGCAGCCGCCATGACATCGCCCGCTGAGTCTGAAGGCCAGCCGTTTTTCGTGCGCGCCCAGCTGGCGGTTGCTGCCGCCTGGTCGCCCAATCCGCAAAACCCGCCCCTGTACCTGGACCTGCCGTACAAGGACGGTGTTCTGCAGGAAGACGTAGTGGCCAAGTGGGCCGCAAACGCGCCATTGGCCTTTCTGGACCAGTACGTCAGTAACCTGAAACGCTATCGCGCCATTGCCCTGGACATCGGGGATGCCGACGGCGGTCTGGCCGGTGCCGAGCAACTGCACGAACTCATGGCCGCCAACGGTATCGTGCACGACTGGGACGTGTATGAAGGTACGCACACCAGTCACGTAGCCATTCGGTTCCAGAATCATGTCATGCCGTTTTTCAGCAGCCACCTGGCTACCGAATGAGGCATCAGGCGTCAGTGCTGAAACGGAAGACGGTTTCCGACGTGTAGGTCTCCCCCGGCCGCAGGACGGTGGCAGGAAACGCCGGCTGGTTCGGGGAATCGGGAAAATGCTGTGGCTCCAGGCAAAAGGCCGCCTGGGCACTGAAGGAACGCCCCTTGCCTGATAAGCGGGGGCTGAGGAAGTTGCCGGAATAAAACTGCAGGCCCGGTTCGGTGGTGTCCAGCATCATCACGCGACCGCTTTCCGGGTCGTATGCGCGCGCTGCCAGCCCCATCCCCTGCCCTTTGTCGAGTACCAGGTTGTGATCAAAACCGCGGGCTATCTGCAGCTGCGGCTCGCCGCTGCCAATGTCCTGCCCGATCGCTTTGGCCTGGCGGAAATCCAGCGCCGAACCCGCCACCTCGACCAGCGCCCCCGTGGGAATGAGTGTCTCATCCACCGGGGTAAACCGACTCGCCAGGATCTGCAGTTCGTGATGCAGCACATCACCACTGCCCTGCAAATTGAAATAGCCGTGATGGGTCAGGTTCACGTGCGTGGGCTGGTCAGTGGTGGCCTGGAAGTGCAGGTGTAGCGCATTGTCGGTGGTTAACCGGAATGTCGCCTGTGCGGTCAGTGTGCCGGGAAAGCCCTGGTCGCCATCGGGACTGACCAGTGTCAGCACCAGAGCATTGTCGCCCGCCACAGTAGCTTGCTCAGCCTGCCAGAGGCGCTTGTCAAAACCTTCCGGCCCGCCATGCAACTGGTGACCGTTGCCGTTTTCCAGCAGCCTGTATTCGGAGCCATCCAGGGTGAAGCGGGCATTGCCGATGCGGTTGCAGTAACGCCCGATCAGCGCGCCGATAAAGGGTGAACGCAGATACGCCTGCGGCGCATCGAAACCCAGCACGACATCGCCGGGCTGGCCGGTGCGGTCAGGGACATGCAGCGAGGTGACAATGCCGCCGAGATCGCTGACACCGACCCGCAGGCCGTTGCCGTTGTCGAGCATGAAATGCTGGACGGTTCGACCGTCATCGAGGGTGCCGAAATGGCCTGGCGTAATGGTCGTTGCCATGTTCTCAGGCCACCGTGTTGGTCAGTGTGCCGATGTGATCGATGCTGATACTGATCTCATCGCCGCTTTGCAGCGTGAACGGGCTGTCCGGCACGATGCCGGTTCCGGTCAGCAGGACGGCCCCGGCCGGAAAGCTGCACTCGCGAAACAGGTACCCGGCCAGGGATTCGAAACTGCGGGTGATCTGGTCGATGCACACCTCCCCCGCGTAGGCCTGCCGGCCATCACGCTGAATGACCAGACGGATCATGGTGTCGCCGGTAATCGGACCCTCCGTGACCAGCACGCAGGGTCCCAGTGCGGCACAGCCATCAAAGGTCTTGGCCTGGGGCAGGTAAAGCGGATTTTCGCCTTCGATGCTGCGCGAACTCATGTCGTTGCCAATGGTGTAGCCGACAATCTCGCCGCGGCTGTTCAGCACCAGCGCCAGTTCCGGTTCCGGCACGTCCCAGGTGGAGTCGGCCCGAATGCGCACCAGGTCGCGGTTTCCGACCGTCCGCAGGCGCGTGGCCTTGAAAAACAGCTCGGGACGTTCCGCCTCGTACACCCGCTGGTAAAAGTCGCCGCCGCCGGCATCTTTCGATTCTTCCTGGCGCTCTTCCTTGCTGCGCAGGTAGGTCACGCCACTGGCCCAGATCTCCTGGCTCGCCATGGGCGGTGGCTGCACCCCGGACAGCAGCTGCTGCGGCGCATCAGCTTCCGGCAGTGCGTCAATGCGCGCCATCAGGGCATGATGCAGGTTATCGGTGTTGATCAGGGTATCCCAGTCGGTCGTGGCATCGAGGCGACAGGCGCCGTCATGCTCCACCAGGATGCCGGCAGTGGTGTTGTATATCTTCATAGGACAGCCAGGGTTACTTCAGGATGATTGTTCTGTCGGAAAGTCAGTGTACTCAAGCCGTCGTGAAACTGGACAACCCGAATTTTCCTCACTAAGCTTTC
>Ga0181562_10001167_pt1 | contig 21520 bp, 17 predicted proteins | sample 011ome_26_FD_139344 | JGI IMG/M metagenome (GOLD analysis project Ga0181562, IMG submission 139344) | Coastal salt marsh microbial communities from the Groves Creek Marsh, Skidaway Island, Georgia - 011511BT metaG (megahit assembly) | ecosystem: Environmental > Aquatic > Marine > Intertidal...
CGCTCCTTTCAGCTTTTTGGAATTGAGCATCATCATTATGTTTTGCTTCCATTTCAAGGATATCTAGACCTGCTAGTTCAACCTCTCTTGGAATTCTAAGGAGGCCCATACTATCGAGGATTTTTGATACAATCCAAGCTGGAGCAAAGCCTAAAACAAAGAACATGATAAATGCACCGATTGCTTGACCCCATGGAGTTACAACTGCATCACCGTAAGGCGTTGCAGGCATTCCCCATAGAACAAATCCAGAGATCAATAAACCGATAGATCCAGCATAGCCATGAACCGCTACTGCACCGACAGCATCATCAATCTTAAATTTGTTTTCAACCCAATAGTGAAGTTTGTAAACACACCATGCAACAACACCACCGATAATCATCGCTTGATAGGGATGGTAGACATCATTACCACAAGATGCTGCAATAATACCTGCAAGACCTAAAGAGTAAGTCCAGAAAGCATCGCCTTTACTGACCATATATCCAACCATCAAACCACCAGAGAGTGACATCAAGAAGTTAATCGTAATACCACTGAGTGTTGTTGGTTGAAGGTAGATGTTTGTAGCAGTAAATAAGTCTGCACCTCCGCCGTAATCAGCGCCCGCATTATAAATTGGAACGTTACATGCAGCATAGAAGCCCCAGAAGCCAGTATAAATTAAAAATAGACCTATAGTGATCATCCATGGGTTTCTAGGTGAGATGTTATTTGCTGATCCATCGGCATTAAATTTACCAATTCTTGGACCAAGAACCATAATAACTGCAAGAGCAAAACCACCTGCGATACCATGAATAACACCAGAAGCGTATGCATCATGATAACCAAGTAGCATTACCATCCAGCCACCATAGTGCCATCCCCAAGCAGCATCAATAATCCATGTCACAGAACCAATCACAGTTGCAAGAAGTAAGAACGCACCGGTTCTAATTCTTTCAATAGTAGCGCCTGAAACAATCGAAGCAGCAGTCCATGAGAACAGTAGGAATGCAGCCCAGAATACACCCATAATATGATCAGACATATTAGGAGCCATTACATCAGCTATAGGGGAAGCAAAAGAAGCATCTAGTAAGCCACCGTTAATAAAAGGACCATTTGGAAAAGCGAAATAAATCCACCAACCAAAGAAGTAAAAAGTAATTGTTACAATTGGGATCAGCATTGTATTCTTCATCAATGTGTGCTGATGGTTCTTGTAACGAGATACACCTACTTCATAAACACAGAAACCTACGTGAATGAGGAACATCATTACCACTGTTATCCAGTAGTAAGCTTCTGTAAATATGACGTTCAGTGCGGATAATTCATTATCCATAGTCACATCCTCCTTAATAAATTAAGTGCCTTATTTTTAAATAAGGGATTCTTTGTATAATTATGCCACAATCCTAGAAAAGATAGTTAAAATTAATTTACAAAGTTTGTTCCACTTTGTGAAATTTTCTATCCTATTTGCCTTTATTTTTAACAAGAATATGAATATTGTTTTGTTGATATTCTTTAGGGGGAGTTAAAAATAATGGCTATTAATCTATACAATTTTGCTAAAAAAAACGGCGTTAAATATTTTTTTGTAAGTTTTGTCGATTTATTTGGAGTTTTGAGATCAAAGTTGGTACCAGCTACCGCGATTGATGAAATACAATCTGAAGGGGCAGGTTTTGCTGGTTTCGCAACTTGGTTAGATATGTCTCCCGCAGACTCCGATATGTTTGGTATGCCCGATGGTGATAGTGTTATTCAACTTCCTTGGAATAAAGAAATTGCTTGGGTTGCATCAGATTTGTATATGGATGGTAAACCAGTTGAAGCCTCCCCTCGAATTGCATTAAAAAGACAAATTGAAAAAGCCTCTAAAAAAGATCTTTACATGAAATCGGGTGTGGAGTGCGAATTCTTTTTAGTCAACCATGATGGAACTGCCCTTTCTGATGAAAGAGATACTCAAGAAAAACCCTGTTATGACTCTTCCGCCCTAATGAGAAGATACGATGTCATTACAGAAATTTGTGACTCCATGATTGCCCTTGGTTGGAAGCCCTACCAAAATGATCATGAAGATGCCAATGGTCAATTTGAAATGAATTGGGATTTTTCTGATTGTTTGATAACTGCCGACCGACATGCATTTTTTAAGTTTATGACAAAAACCATCGCTGAGAAACATGGTCTACGAGCAACTTTTATGCCTAAACCCTTTACTTACTTAACTGGCAATGGTTGTCACTGTCATATTTCTATTTGGGACAAGACTGGTAAGAAAAATATGTTCCTTGATCATAAAGATGAACTAGGACTTTCCAAAACAGGTTATAACTTTTTAGGGGGTGTTATGGAGAGCGCTGATAAAATGGCTGCCATTTTTAATCCCACTGTAAATTCTTATAAAAGAATTAATGGAAGTGTAACTACTTCTGGCGCCACCTGGTCTCCAAGTTCAATCACATGGGCAGGCAATAATAGAACTCATATGGTTAGAGTACCTGGAAAGGGAAGGTTTGAACTTCGATTAATGGATGGTGCTACTAATCCTTACTTACTTCAAGCAGCTATTCTTTTACTAGGTATGGACGGTGTAAATAATAAAAGAGACCCTGGTAAAAGATTAGACATCAATATGTACACTGAAGGACATAAAGCCGGTAAGGTTAAAAAATTACCTCTAAACCTATTAGATGCCATTAGAGAATTAGATAAATCAAAAATTATCCGTGAGGGTTTTGGTGACGAACTAATTAACAGCTATGTGAAGTTAAAAAATCACGAATGGACTTCTTATAATAAATATCTCAGTACGTGGGAAAGAAATAATACTCTCGATTGTTAGGTAAATGACCCCTACCATCTTGCGTGAAAAATTTTTTGATTGGCAGTGCCAATCTCGAATGAATGCTTTTCGCACACAAGGGGGTAGGCCTGATACCTCTATGCTTCCCTATCTATTGGATGATAAAGGTCAAGAATACGGTCAAATAGTAGTAATTTTAGTTGAAAATGACCCAAGTGAAACAACGCGTTTATTTGAACATAACTTTAAGAAAACTTACGATCCCGCCGAGCGCTATGACAAAATCAATAAATTTTTATCATCTGAATTTTTTATAGATAAACATCGATTTAGCGATGCGGTTTATGCCACTTTTCCCAAAAAAAATAAATTTGTAGAAAAGATATGTAAAAAGGGTTCCTGTATTTTGGATTTTATTCATCTATCAACCAACTATCGACTAGAGTGCTCCCCTTTTATCCTAGATGAAGATGAGGAAGCTTGGGAAAATGTCTTCTGGCACAACTTAAACTTTAACCCAAGCTTAAATAAAGACATCGATGTAATTAAATTTATTCCTAACTGGAAGAAATCAAAACTTATACGAATTACTGATTAAAAAAAAGGGCGACCTTCTAGAAAGCCGCCCTTTGAGAGGATTGAACAATAAAACTATTCGACTAGTTTAAAGTTTTCACCTTTTACATATGTTTTCTTTAATGCCACTAATGGATGACTAGGAGACATTTGGAACTTAATTAAAAGTTCTCTTGCAAGCATATCTCTTTCTTGCTGACCATTAGGAAGTTTCATTTTAGCAGGTACAGTAATCCAACCGTTCGCGTTACGATCAAACACTGCAGGCTTATCGCCTTCATAGCCCATATGAACGTCTTCCAACCAATTAAGATCATCCCATCCCATTGTTTCAATATACTTCTTTAAAAAAGGAGTTAGCTTAGAATAGTCAGGTATCAGGTTCACGTCATAACGATATCCAATATGCTGACCAATCGATTTTTCTCTTTCGGTCTTAATATCTTTATCTTTTAACTTCGCTCCACCTACTGCTTGATATCCACCTTTCTTACCCTTAAGAGCAGAAGATTTCTTTTTTGTTTTTGTTACTTTTGCCATCTTTTACTCCTTTCTATATTGAATGGTAGTTATTAACACCAACAGTCATATCGGTTCCTGCAAGAGGAACTTTTGCCATTGCTGATGCTTCCATTGTTAATGCAGCTAAATCTTCTGGTTCAAGAGAATGGATGTTTGTTTTACCACAGGCTCTTGCCATTAACTGAGCTTCTAAAGTCATTGTATTGAGAAGGTTATAGACTCTTTCCGCAGCTTCAGTTGGATCTAGACGACTTCTTAAAATTGGGTCTTGTGTTGCAACACCCACAGGGCATCTGCCAGTATGACAGTGATAACAATAACCTGCCTCTACTCCCATTTCTTTTTCAAAGTCTGCTTCAGGAATATCTTTATTACAATTTAAAGCGACTAGTCCTGCGGTACCAATGGCAATTGCATCCGCACCTAAGGCTAATGCTTTGGCCATATCTACGCCATCTCGAATACCACCAGCGTAAATTAGAGAAATTTGACCCGTTTTACCGACATCATCTAGAGCTCTTCTTGCCTCTCTAACAGCACCAATTCCTGGGATTCCCGTGTTAGCAGCCGCTACGTGAGGGCCTGCACCAGTAGAACCTTCCATCGAGTCTAAGAAAATAGAGTCTGGATCGCATTTGGCAGCCATTCTAACATCATCATAAACTCTTGATGCTCCTAGTTTTAGTTGAATTGGAACTTGATTATCAGTTAATTCTCTTAACTCTGCTACCTTCAGTGCCAAATCATCTGGACCCATCCAGTCAGGATGACGAGCAGGAGAACGTTGGTCAATACCCGCAGGTAGAGAGCGCATCTCAGCTACTTGGTCGGTAACTTTCTGACCCATTAAGTGGCCACCCATACCTACTTTTTGACCTTGTCCGATAAAGACTTCAATTGCGTCTGCAAGTTGAGCATGATGAGGGTTAAATCCATAACGCGATTGGATACACTGGTAATACCATTTGTTAGAATATCTTCGCTCATCAGGGATCATACCACCTTCACCAGAGCAGGTTGCACTACCAGCCATAGTAGCACCCCTTGCTAAAGCAGTTTTTGCTTCATAAGAAAGAGCGCCAAAGCTCATACTAGTAATATAGACAGGGATATCTAGCTTAATTGGGTTTTTAGCTCGAGGACCGATGATTGTTTCTGTTAAACATTTTTCACGATAACCTTCGATCACAAAACGTGTCAATGTACCAGGTAAAAATACCAAATCATCCCAATGAGGAATTTTCTTCATGAGAGCCATACCTCTCATTCTGTAACGTCCTAATTGAGCTTTGATATGGATATCATCCATTACCTCCGGCGTAAAAATTGCATTTTTACCTAATAAGGTTGTATTTCTTTTTGCCATAGTTGCTCCTAACCTAAAATTCCTTTTCTTTCACTTGGTTCTAAATTGTCATAGTTCCAAAGTTTTCTGCCAGCGACAAATTTTTTGAATTTACTAGCTGGAACTTTAGAGTCAATTTCTGCATTTCTAAGTTTTTGTTCAAGCCATTTAACTTCATATTCATTCATCTCCCCTGGTACACAATCACTGCCGAGGGACTTTACTTCACCGCCAACAAAAATCATTCCATCATACATGGAATCACCCATATTAGCGCTGACATCGCCACAGACTACAATACGACCACGTTGCATCATAAAACCCGTAAATGCGCCAGCATTTCCACCAATGATAATTGTGCCACCTTTCATATCAATACCCGAGCGGGCACCGGCATTACCTTTTACGATTAAATCACCGCCACGAAGCGCTGCACCAAAACAAGAGCCAGCGTTGTTTTCAATAACAACTTTTCCGGACATCATATTTTCTGCGCAAGACCAACCCACTCTACCTTGTATTCGAACAGTTGGTCCATCAATACAACCAACACCGAAATAGCCAAGACTTCCTTCAAAGATGATGTTTAGTTTATTTAATAAACCAACACCCAATGAGTGTTTGGCACCTGGGTTTTTAATAACAATTGTTCCGTAACCTTTTTTCATCGCATCACGGATTTGTTGATTTAATTCCCTAGCTTGAAGTTTCTCAGCATCAATTGAAGTTCTTTTATTAAAGTCAACATCAATCGATCCGTAATACGTAAAGTTTTCTTCCTCCGTAGGATTAAAATATATTTGTTGTGTTCTTCCTGTTAAATTTTCTTCAGAAAAAGCAACGTTTTGTTTTTTTGCTATACCTGCCATACTTTAACCTCCGCTTCATATGGATCATAAGTTGGTATCTCATGAGGGAAAATGTTCCTAATTGCAACTTCTTCAGATGCGCAAGCAACGATGTCTTTACTTTCGTAAATAACCATTGGTTTTGCAGCCATATAATCTTTGGCCATACCTAATTGGTTTTTAGTTGCCACAACATAAGTAAACACACCATCTAGTTCATCTAAACTATCGTGCATCGCTTTCTCTAACTCAATACCTTTTGCCATTTTATCAGCAATATAAACGGCAATAATTTCTGAGTCGCAGTTTGAATTAAAACGATAACCTTTTCTCTCTAGGACTCTTCGATTGCCCCAATAGTTGGTTAATTGCCCGTTGTGAACAACCGAAACATCCTCAAATGGAAAAGCCCAATAAGGGTGAGCTGATTTAATATCTACATCTGACTCTGTTGCCATACGAGTATGACCAATACCATGGGTACCCATGAACTTTCCTAACCCATATTGATTAGCAACAGTTGTTGCATCACCAAGGTCTTTAATTAGCTCAAGACCTTTTCCAATGGATAGGATTTCAGTTTTTTCTACTGTTTCGATTTCTTTAGCAAGATCTGTAAGATCTCCTTTAAAATCAAACTCATATCGAAAAGCATATGGAGTGCTGGAGCTTTGCTTCGCTACTTTAGCGCCGTGTTTTTTTAAGATTTTATCAACTTGATCTTTTCTTGATTTTAAAACCTCGGGTGCTTCCACAACAGCTTTTACCTTTTCAGCTTCATTCTCAGAGATTTTAAATCTCATCACGAAGCCTTTTTTCAAAGGTGTGCCATACACAGCATAACCAGTAGAGTCTGGTCCTCTATGCTTAAGACCTTGTAACATGAGTCGCATCTGCTCCCCGACGTTTACAGTCTTTTTTCTATTAATAACTCCAGCTATTCCACACATATACTTTTCTCCTTTTTATTTTATGGTAAGCAGTCTAAATATTTATCGAGATCCCACTGAGTAGGTGTTGCTAAAAACTCTTCCCACTCATCTGTCTTATATTCCATAAACACTTTCAACATGTCGCCTGGCATTGCAGATTGGATAACTTCATCTTTTTTCAATTTGTCTAAAGCTTCTCCTAAGGTCATTGGTAATTTTTCAACTTGCTTACCCGCCTTCATTTGTTCATACATGTTGTTTTGTTCAGGTTTACCTGGGTTCATTTTTTTTGAGATACCATGGTCAAATGCCTTCAATAGACCTGCGCCCATTAAATACGGGTTATGAGCAGAATCTACTGAACGATATTCAAAACGACCCGGTGCAGATACTCTTAAACCACAAGTTCTATTTTGATAACCCCAATCAGCATAAACAGGAGCCCAGAAACCAGTATCCCATAATCTTCTGTATGAGTTAACAGTAGATGAACCGATTGCTGTTAATGCAGGTAGATGTTCCATCACACCGCCGATCGCATATAAACCTACTTTTCCTGGAATTCTTCTATCCTTTGTATCTGGCATAAATACGTTTGTACCGCCACGTCTATGATGGAAAACATTTTCCATACCAGGGAATGTCTTATTACCCATTGCAACGGTTTCGTCTTTACCACCTTTCCACAATGAAATATTTGTGTGACATCCAGAGGCAGAAACTCCTACGAATGGCTTACTTAAAAAACAAGCAATCAGGTTAAACTCCCTAGCTACTTGAGCACAAATTTGTCTAAACGTAGATAATCTATCGGCATTTCTTACAACATCATCGTAGTTAAAATTTAACTCTAGTTGACCAGGTGCATCTTCATGATCACCTTGAATAATATCCAATCCCATTGCACGAGAGTATTCGATTACCTTCATGTAAACTGGTCTTAAAGATTCAAATTGATCAATGTGATAGCAATACGGCTTAGAGAAACCAGAGCCTGTTGGAGTTCCATCTTCGTTTTTTGTTAGCCACATCATTTCTGGCTCAGTACCTGCGCGCAGTTCTAGTCCGTGTTTCTTTTTAAATTCTTCGTGAATTCTTTTTAAGTTACCACGACAGTCAGAGGTTAAAAAACCACCTGGGTCTTTTTCCTCTTCTCTATTTCTAAAACAAGTACAAAATACCCTTGCAATTCTTTTATCCCATGGAAGCTGGACAAAAGTTTCTGGATCAGGGATACCCACGAGTTCATGAGCCTCCGGTCCATAACCAATATAATTGCCATGACGGTTTGTAAATAAGTTAGCAGTTGCTCCATAAACAAGTTGGAATCCTTTGTTTGCAACGCTCTCCCAGTGATCAGCTGGAACGCCTTTACCCACAATTCTTCCAGTTACTGAAATAAATTGATAGTAGATATACTCGATACCTAATTTATCTATTTTCTTTCGTACCTGTTTAATGTACTCCTGTCTTTTTTTATCTTTAACGTACGTTTCGAGTGCTGTCATATTATATTCCTCCTCCTAACATCAACTCCAAGGGAATGGGCTATTTGAAACCGGATGTAACTTCCCTTGCTCATATCTAGAAAATCTGAAAGGTTCTAGAATATCAGATTTTCTGCCTAGTACTTCCTCAGATACTAAATCGCCTAAACCTGCCATTTTGTATCCATGATTTGCATCAGCTATAATATAAACGTTTTCTCGGTACTGGTCGAATACAGGAAAACGATCTGGCGTAACACACCCAATACCCCCAGCTTTTTGGTGTTTGTACTTAGCATGGCAACCTTCGAACTGCTTTTGACAAAAAGCTAATGCCGATGTCCATTTATCCTCGAATGAAGCTCGAGGTTGAAACTCATCAGAGTCATGGCCGTATGGATCAATTTTAACATCGTTGAGAGGTTTATCGATATCATAAGGAGATGATCCTCCTTGAATACCTTTACGATATACATCAGGTTTGTAATAAAAACCCCACATCTCGTTTTCATGAATTGCTTTTCCTGTTTTGTCAGAAAATAAAGATGCTTCAGTATCCACATGTATTACAGGATACTCTCTACCATCTGACATTTTATAAGAAGTCGGATCAACATCTAGCTCTCCCTCTTCGAGCGCTGAGTAGGTCCACATTGGAAGATCTTCCACAAAAGATCCATCTGGTTGTTTAATTTTTATTTTATTTGGTAATTCTAAAATGTCCCAAAACTTTCTGACCCATGGTCCAGCTGCTACAATTAGTTGAGTGCAATGAACATCACCCCTAGCTGTTTTAACACCAGTAACAGCTCCACTGCCATTTGATTTAATTAAGTCTGTAACTTCAACTCCCTCAAATACTTTTGCGCCAGCTGAAGTAGCAAGTTTATGCATACCTAAACAGGCACCTTTGTTAGCGCCATAACCTGATTTTTTTTCATGCAATACCGAAGTAATACCTTGAGCCTGCCAGTCAGGTAATAAATTTTTCATATACTTATCGCAGTCTGCAGCGCCTTCAATGAAGGTTGACTCATAGCCAATTTCTTTTTGCTGCTGATAAACTTGGGACATACCTTCATGCATTAATTGAGAGTTGATTTGCATATAACCAACGGGTCTAAAAGTTAATACTTCAGCATTTTCATTCCAAATATTTACAGAATGAGCCATCAATCTTCTCATGGCAGGTTGATAATAATTATTTCTAACAATACCGCATGCAACCCCTGTAGCACCGTTTGCAACTTTACTCTTTTCTAAAATAACGACAGAATCTTCTCTAAGTTGGCCTTTACTTGCTAATTTTTTACACAAGTGCCAAGCTGTACTAAGACCATGCATACCTCCTCCGATGATTAGGTATTCACATTTTGTAGGTAAGCTCATTATATTAACCTCCGGCTGTAATTTATTATTCTGTACACGCTAAATTTAATTAATACTTAATGTTTCAAATTATGAAACAAAATTTCCTAAAAAAGTCTTTAATTATCAACAATTAATTTAGAAATCTTAATTGAGGCACTCTGAAGTAATTTAATATAATCATACATAGATTTTGGGTTCATGATATTTTTACTCCCCGAAAGTGAGATTCCTGCAAAGGATCTTTTATCCTTATCTAAAATTGCAACACCAATACCATAAACATTATCAAAAGCCTCACCATGATTTAGGGCATAACCTTGAATTTTGATCTGGTGAAGATTTTTTTTTAAGTCTGGTAAGTTGCTAATAGTATTTTTGGTATGAGGAAAAAAATTATAACTCTTATATATTGCAGATATTTCATTATCTGGTCTATAAGCAAGCATAACCTTACCTAACGCGCAACAATGAGCATCTAAACGCATTCTAAAAGTTCTATAAGATAAATCACTGGTATTAGATATCTTATCTGAATGCACTACTTGAGATCCTTCTAACATTGCCATGTAGGTAATCAAATTTGTTTTATTAGCAACATCCTCTAAAACCTCTTTTGCTGTCTCAGAGATAGACTGAAGGTAATCAGATGTTTCGCCAAATTGAAATGCTTTATGTCCCATTGAGTAAGTATTAGTAGAGGGGTTTTTATGTATATAACCCAATTGCGTAAGCACAAACAAAAGTCTAAAGGTAGTTGTCCTAGAGATAGAAGCTTTTCTTGATATATTTGCAGCTTTAAGAGGAAAAATAGATTTTGATAAAATTTCTAAGATCTTAAAAGATTTTTCAAGTGACTTGTTGATATACTTTAAGCTTTCAGCCATTTCAAATAAATATTATTCCACTATATGAAATAGCTTTCAATGGTCTTAATTTTTTTATTGTGGTTAATTAAATTTATTTTCTAGATTTTCTTTAAAGCGGTAATATAGACCTAATAGAGGAAGAAATTTAACAATAAGGTTTTTTAAATAATTTTTAGTACCATGAATTTGACTTATTACAAATCTAGAGTTTCTTTTATCTTGTAGTAAAGAGATTGACCTATTTCCTAAATAAGGCATCAAAGCCACTCCGCTGCCGTTACATCCAAAAACATAGAGACGATTATCGATTTTATTTACCTCAGGAAGGGTATTAAAAGTAACACCTACTTTACCCCCCCAAATATAATCCAATTCAAAATTAGGAATATCGGGGAAAATTTTATGTATTTTCTTTAAAAAGAAGTTTTTAACAAATGATGTATTTTCCTGATTAACAGCCCAAATAGGAAATGCACCAAATAATAATCTTTTACGATCTGGTGTTGGGCGAAAATAAAATAAATCATTTTTTGTATCAGAGTACATCCGTAGCTTAGGCATTAAATTATGAATAGCATCCTCCCCTAATTCACTGGTTACAGAAATATAAGAGGGAACTCCAATAATTTTATTATGCTCTTCTCCTATTTCTTTAGCTGAGTATCCATTAGTAGCAAAAAGAAGATATTTAGTTTTTATTTGTCCTTGAGATGTATCAAGCAAGTAGAAATTATCTTTTTTTTTATAACTTGAAAGTTTGCATGGAGTACAAATTTTAGTACCAAGGTTTATAGTTTTATCTAAGAGGTGTTTATAAAATAAACTTGGATGTATGCTTGCTGCATCTTTTACTAACATCCCTCCTTTATAGTAATTGTTTGGTAGTTCACTCTCTAGGTTATTAAGTAACTCAACTTGAAGCTGAGTGACTTTATTCAATAAATTAGTTTTTGCTTGAAGCGCTATAAGTTTTTTTTTACTATGCGCTAAAACTAATCGACCTGTTTTTTGGTAAAAAACATTTTGCTCTGAACCAACAATAGTTTCCTCTAAATATTTATAGGAGTCGATGGACTCTTGAATAAAGTCGAGTGCTAATGACTCCCCGTACTTTTTAAACAGATTAACTTTTTTACCAAGATTCAAACCCCCTGAAATCATACCAGCACTTCTTGTGCTTGCCCCTTCCCCTAAGGCAGATTGATCTATAACAAGTGTATTGAAGTTTTGTCGATTTGCTTCTATTGATGCACTTATACCCGTATAACCAGAACCTACTATAACTAAATCGAAAACTTGTTCTTTAACTTCACAGTTTTTAAGGTTGTAAGGTTTATAAAAATCCCACCAATATGGATAGTTTTTCAATATTGATTATTGTGACCTGGGATCCAGTTTGTACCGGCTAGTGGTACTCTTGCCATGGCGGCTGCTTCTACTGTTAAAGCCGCTAAATCTTCTGGTTCTAAATTTCGAACATCTGACTTACCATTGGCTCTTGCAAGTGTTTGTAATTCTAAGGTCAAGGTCGCTAAATAATTTTTAACTCGCTTTCCTGCTAACTCTGGATCCAATCTTTTTTCTAACTCTGGATCTTGAGTGGCTACACCCACTGGACATCTGCCAGTATGGCAATGATGACAATACCCTGCTGCCGTGCCTAATTTTTTGTAATCATCTGGATATAAATCTGCATTGCAGTTCAATGCGATCATTGCAGCTGATCCAATCGAAACAGCATCTGCCCCCATGGCTAAAGCTTTAGCAACATCTGCGCCAGATCGAATTCCACCGGATACAATCAGTTGAACTTTTCGATGCATATTTAATTCCTTTAAAGAGTCTACCGCTTCACGAAGCGCTCCTAATGTAGGTATCCCAACATGTTCAATAAAAACATCTTGAGTTGCTGCAGTACCACCTTGCATACCGTCTAAGACAACCACATCAGCCCCTGCTTTGACTGCAAGCGCAGTGTCATAATAAGCACGCGCGGCTCCAACTTTAACATAAATTGGTTTTTCCCAATTTGTGATTTCTCTTAGTTCATGAATTTTAATTTCTAAATCATCAGGGCCGGTCCAGTCTGGGTGTCGACAAGCACTTCTCTGATCAATGCCTTGTGGTAAATTTCTCATTCGTGCAACACGTTCATTAATTTTTTGACCTAGTAGCATTCCACCACCGCCTGGTTTTGCGCCCTGACCAACCACTACCTCAATAGCATCTGCTTTACGAAGGTCATCAGGGTTCATTCCATATCGGGAAGGAAGTAGTTGATACACGAGATACTTGGATGACTTTCTCTCTTCTTGTGTCATTCCTCCATCACCAGTTGTAGTAGATGTGCCCATTGCAGAAGCGCCTCTTCCAAGCGCGTCTTTAGCGTTAGCGCCCAAAGCGCCAAAACTCATACCCGCAATTGTAATGGGAATGTCTAGTTTGATTGGTTTTTTTGCAAATCTATCTCCCATTATTACAGATGTATTACATTTTTCTCTATAGCCCTCTAGTGGATATCGAGAAGCCGAGGCACCTAAAAAAACTAAGTCATCAAAATTAGGAACCTTACGTTTAGCACCCAAACCTCTTATTTGATATATACCTTCTCGAGCCGATCTTTGAATTTCATTAATAGTATCTAAGGGAAAGGTACTAAAGCCTTTTAAAAATTTTGGTGTATCGCTCATTTTAATAATTACCTACATTGTCAATTTTAAAGTGATAAAGTTTTCTTTCAGACCCATATCGTTTGAACTTTGATGCATCTGCTTTAATTTTGTTCTTATCTAAAATTGCCTGTAAGGCAACAATGTCTGATTTTTTCATTTCCTTTTCTATACAATCTGCACCTAAACTTTTTACTTTTCCCATACAATAAATTTTTGCTTCATAAATAGAGTCACCTAAGTACTCATCAGCATCTCCTAAAATAACTAAGTTACCACTTTGAGCCATAAAAGCTGACATATGTCCTACAGAGCCTTTGACAATAATATCAATTCCTTTCATGGAAATGCCACATCTTGAACTTGCATCGCCATCAATGATTAAAGTTCCACCGTTACCCGATGCTCCTGCAGATTGAGATGCATTACCTTTAACATGGACAGTGCCAGACATCATATTCTCTGCAACTCCTGTTCCAACATTTCCTTCAACTGTTACATGAGCATTTTTATTCATTCCTGCACAGTAGTAACCCACATGTCCTTTAATTGTGACACTCATTTCATCTTGAAGACCAGCACAAAGTGCATGACTTCCAAGAGGATTTTTAATTACAAAGTCTCTTTCATTAGATTTCTTATCAAGGTGCTGAAGAAAATAATTCACATCACTAAGATTTTTTTTGGTTAAATCTAAATTCATTATGAGCCCCATGAATATACGACACCCGGCTTTGGTTCGTAAATATTGGCTTTATTAACATCTGGTAAATGAGCCATTGCCTGGAACTCTGATGCAATAGCAACATAGTCTTTAGTTTCCGCAATTACAGCCGGCTTGCAGGCAATTTCATCCCTTACCACTGCAAAACCATCCCTTGTTCCCGTAATAAAAGTATAAAAACCATCGAGATCTTTTAAACCGCTTGTCAGAGTATCTTTCAAAGACTTTTTATTGTTTAAACTATTGGAGATATAACCTGCTGCTACTTCAGTATCGTTTTGGGATTTAAATTCAATTCCATTTTTAATTAATGTTCTTCTTAAATTATTATGATTAGAAAGTGATCCATTGTGTACCAAACATTCATCCTCACCTGTTGAATAAGGATGAGAACCGTTTGTTGTAATAGCACTTTCAGTAGCCATTCGAGTATGACCTATTGCGTGAGACCCGGAAAACTTATCTAAAGCAAATTTTTTAACCACATCCTTAGGGTTACCTACTTGTTTAAAAATTTCAATGGACTTTCCATAGCCCACTAACTCAATACCTGAAATTGATTTTAATAATGGTAGTACTTTTTCGGGTTTGGCAGAAGTTATAATCACAACATGATCAGAGATTGTTTTTAGTTTGAAAGATTTAATTTTAGTTTTTAAACTTTTTTGTAAATCTTTAGATGTTAATGAAACATGAAGGCAAATAGTATATTTAAAATTATTTGATTTGTTGTAAACAGCAAATCCAGCACTATCAGGGCCACGAGACGCCATATTATTCATCATACCTGTTAACAACTTTCCTAACTGTTTATTGTATTTTTTATTCTTAAGATAAATTCCAACAATGCCACACATGCTTAAACTCCTTCGTAACCATACTCTAGCGCAGAGTCGGTAATACTGTGATAAAACGATCCACCAAAACTTCTCAACGCATACAGATGAAGTGTTTTTGGATTATTATTAATGTAGTCAATAAGAATGTTAATGCCGTTATAAGTTGTACTAGCGCAATTGTTAATTTTAAAGACTTCTTCGTTAAAATTTAAAGGAGATCCTTTTTTTAAAACATCTAATGATTTTTGGCCTTCTAATTTAATTGCAGCTCTAGAATGAGATAGGTCTGTAATTGCGAAATCATTTACATTACATGAGGATTGAATAACAGAATTAATGTCAGTTTTTTTGGAAATGACAATCCAAACATTTGGGCCTGACCATAAAACCCTGGTTTGATCATTTGAAGTAACATGGGGATTTTCTGATGGTAAGTTCAAATTATCAATTCGAATAGAGTTAATATCCACATTGCTTTTCTTAAACTTAGCTACTTGGAATATGAAAAAACCTTGAAGTTCTGATATTTTAAGCAAATCACTTTTTCCATCATGATCACCAAATAAACCAAGTTTATGGTCAAAGTGAAGTGGAGAAATATTTAAATTATTAGACATATTATGACCTTACTCTTTCACCCTTTGGATCTACATAATGAGAAGAAACTACTTCCACTGGAACAGAAATATCTTTAAGAGGGGATACAGCAAATAAATTTTTCCCAATTTGATTTTTTCCATCTTTGACAATTGCAATTGAAAAAGGATTGTTCGTTTCAACGCTCCAACAAGAAGAAGAGACGTGTCCTAATTTTTTAACGGGTGTAGGCGCCTTATCATCTTCTACAAGATGAGAACCTTCTGGAATTTTTGTTTTACGATCTAAGGGAACTAATCCTACTATCGTTGGTCGTTCAGCAGCCGTGAATGCATCTTTCGACAGAGATCTTTTGCCGATAAAGTCTTTTTTATCACTAACCATCCCTTGTAAACCTATATCATAAGGGATAGTTCTTCCATCTAGCTCAGGACCTGCTACGTGTCCCATTTCAATACGTAAGGTGGCAAGCGCTTCCGTACCATAAGCCTGAACACCAAATTTTTCACCTACTTGAATAATTTTTTTCCATAGGTGAATGCCGTAATTAGATTCAACGTTTACTTCATAAGCAAGTTCACCAGAAAAGGAAATTCTATATATTCTTGCAGGTATACCGTCTAATTTAGAGTCAATAACCCCCATGAAGGGTAATCCTTCATTGCTCAAATCTAAATCAGGAAACATTGCAGATAATAATTCTCTAGATTTTGGTCCGGCAACCGCAACACCTGCCCACTGCTCAGTAGTCGATAAAACATTAACATCAAGATCAGGCCATACCACTTGTAAATAATACTCAAGGTGAGATAAAACATTTGCCGCTTGAGCTGTTGTTGTAGTCATATGGAAGTGATTTTCGGATAAGCGAGTAGTTGTACCATCATCAAATACCATTCCATCTTCACGTAACATCACTCCGTATCGAGCTTTACCAACCGGAAGCTTTAACCAGGCGTTTGTGTAAACCCTATTTAAAAATTCTGGTGCGTCTGGACCCTTAATATCAATTTTACCTAAAGTTGTTACATCACAAATACCAACATTTTTTCTAACATTAAGAGCTTCTCGATTTACAGCATCGCTCATAGTTTCTGTGCCTCTTGGGTAGTAACGGGGCCTTAGCCATAAACCTACCGCTGTAAAAACAGCATTGTGTTCTTCGTGCCAAGTATGAATAGGTGATTTTCTTGTTGGTAAATAATGATTACCCACTTCCCTTCCAACAATAGTTCCAATAGTGACAGGGGTGTAAGGAGGTCTAAAAGTTGTGTGACCTACTTCAGGGACAATTTTCTTTTGAATTTTAGAAACATATTGAAGACCATTTAAATTACTTGTTTTACCTTGATCGCCAGCCATACCCAATGTGGTATATCTTTTTACGTGTTCGATCGAACGGAAGCCTTCTCGTAATGCAAGTTCCACATCAGAGACAGCAACATCATTTTGAAAATCAATAAATTGTTTTGGTTTTTCTCCTTCAGGCAGTGGCATACACCATAATTTTTCATGAGGGTTTTGATAGGGTTCATTAGATTGTGGTTTGTCAGTTTTAATGTTTCGATTTGTAAACTTATTAGACAACTCAAAGCCATTTTGAAAACCCTCCGCTAAAGATTGATCTAAAGTAAACGATCCATTAGCAGCACCGATAGCAGTTTCTTTTTGTCTTTTTTGATTAGGAACAAATGCATCAATACTTTCATTGAATTTTAATTTATTACCTGCTTGTGAAGAAAGATGAACGGTGGGAGTCCAACCACCTGACATACAAATACAATCACAATCTACTTGTTCCAATGAAATAAAGTTTTCTTTCGTGTGGTCTAATTTTCCTATTTGAGCAGATTTAATTTTTAAATGACCTTTAGTATTAGCTATTCCAGAATTAAATCGAATATTAATCCCTTTGCTTTGTACTTCTTTGACAAGATCACCATCTGAAGAGTCTCGGGTATCAACTATTGTAGGAAAGATGTCATTTTTTATAAACTCTAATGCCGTAGCATAGGCGCTGTCATTGTTTGTAAATATAATCGGTTTCTTTCCCACTAAAGTTTCATAGACCTTCATGTACTCTCGAGCGGCTGAAGCTAAAAAAATACCTGGTCGATCATTATTTCCAAAAGATATTGGTCGTTCAATAGAACCTGTAGATACAATTACTTCCCCCGCACGAATATAATGTAGTCGCTGTCTAGGTGTGTATTTACTTGGCTTTTCTAAATGATCGCTCACTCTCTCAAACATCACTGTCATGTTATGATCGTAATAACCGAATACCTGGGATCTACTCTTCAAAATCACATTTGGGTGGTTTTTCAGTTGAGCAATTACATCACTTGCCCATTCTTTACCGGACATATTACCAATAGTTACATCATCGTTTAATAAAGATCCCCCAAAATGGGCTTTATCTTCAGCTAAAATTACCCTTGCCCCATTTTTAGCTGCAGCTAAAGCACTAGCTAAACCGGAAGGACCTGAGCCTACAACCAGGACATCACAGTGTTCATAATTATGTTCATACCTATCTGGGTCAGGACTTAAAGGTGCAACACCCATACCAGCAGCTTTACGAATAATCGGCTCATAAACCTTAAACCAAAAACTTTTAGGCCACATAAATGTTTTATAATAAAAACCAGCAGGGAAAAAACGGTTTAGTAAATTATTAATCTCGCCTATATCAAATTTAACAGAGGGCCAACAATTTTGACTCTTAGCTACTAACCCTTCTACGATTTCAACTTCAGTTGCCATAATATTTGGCTCTGAGCGATTACCTTCATGTAATTGAACCATAGCATTAGGTTCTTCGACACCCACTCCAATAAACCCTCTAGGACGATGATATTTAAAACTTCTTCCTACTAAGTGAACGCCGTTTGCAATCAACGCAGAAGCGAGAGTATCTCCTTCGTAACCTTGATAAGAGACGCCGTTAAATGTGAAGTTAATTTTTTTATTTTTATTTATAAGACCTGAAGAATTTGTTGTTCTATAATTATTACTCATTTGCATTCCTCATTCATTTTACAAGTCTCAAAAATTTCATGAGTTGCAGTATCTCGAGATGCTTTAAACCACTGTCTACATCCTGAAACATGGTGCCATAATTCAAAATGCTTTCCTCTTGGATTATCTCTGTAGTAAACAAAATCATCCCATTCTTTTAAAGATACTTCTTTGCCCAACTCAGGTCTTTTGATAGTGGCATCTCCACCATAAGCAAATTCATTTTGAGAGCGTTTACCGCAGTAAGGACATTTAATTTCTAACATTTATTATCCAATCCACGGCTTAGGGCCGACACCTTTTTCATCAATTAAATTACCGCTATGAAACCTCTCTAAATTAAAATCTGCGTTTAATTCATGAACCTCATTCTTTGCAATGGTATGTGCAAATACCCAACCAGAACAAGGAGTCGCTTTGAATCCACCGTAACACCAACCGCAATTTAGATAAACACCATCAATATGAGTTTTATCGATAATGGGAGATCCATCCATGGACATATCCATTATTCCGCCCCAAGTTCGAAGCATTTTTAAACGGCTAAAATTTGGGAAAACAGCTAATCCGCCAGTTAATACATGCTGAATCATTGGCATATTTCCACGTTGAGCGTAGCTGTTATATCCATCTAGATCACCACCCATCACCATTTCACCTTTATCGGACTGACTGCAGTAAAAGTGACCAGCGCCAAAAGTAACAACATGATCTAGTAACGGTTTCACTGGTTCAGAAACACATGCTTGAAGAACATGCGCCTCAATAGGAAGTCTCATGTTTAACATATCTGCAAGCAAGGTAGTGCTACCCGCAACACATAAACCAACTTTTTTTGTTTTAATATCGCCTCGTGATGTTCGAACACCTTCAATTTTTCCATTATTAACATCAAAACCAGTGACTTCACAATTTTGTATAATATCAACACCCATTGCATCAGCTTGTCGAGCATAGCCCCAAGCAACAGCATCGTGTCGAGCGGTTCCACCACGAGGTTGCATTAAACCACCAAAAATTGGAAAACGACAAGAGTCAGAAAAATCTGCAAAAGGAATCATTTTTTTTAAATCTTCACGTCCAAGTAAAACCGCATCAATACCATTTAATCTCATAGCATTGCCTCTTCTAGCATACGCATTCATTTGCGCATCAGAGTGAGCAAGGTTAATAATACCTCTAGGTGAATACATCACATTGTAATTTAATTCTTGGCTTAAAGTTTCCCAAAGTTTCATTCCAAATTCATAGAAATGTGCATTTGAATCAAACATATAATTGGAACGAAGAATAGTTGTGTTACGGCCGACATTACCCCCACCAATCCATCCTTTTTCTAAAATTGCAACATTAGTAATGCCATGTTCTTTTGCTAAATAATATGCTGTAGCTAATCCATGACCACCACCACCAACAATAATGACGTCATATTCTTTTTTTGGTTGTGGATCTTTCCATGCTACGTCCCAATTTTCATGATTGGAAAATGCATTTTTAACTAGGCTAAATATTGAATATTTTTGCATTTTTTACCTTTAACAGCAGAGATCATACAATCGGTTTTAAATTAGATACAAATAGTGTTTCAAATTATGAAACAATTTAATATTAAGCTATTTATCCCTTGAATTTATTGGTGATTTTAGAATTTATCTAGCAATATTTTCATAAAGGGGTATCTAGTAAATAAATTATTATGAAACTCATAAATTAATAAATAAGAATCAATATTTAAATAAAACTATTTAAAAATTTAATACGACAATATTTACCTAAAAAAACATTGATGATTGAGTAATTTTAAATTTAAATAAACTTTAGACGACTTATTAAATTATTAGGAGGATTGTATGAGAGTTTGTGTCATTGGCGCAGGACCGAGTGGTTTAGCACAGTTAAGAGCTTTTGAATCGGCCGAAAGAAACGGCGTTAGTATCCCTGAAATTGTTTGTTATGAAAAGCAAGAAGACTGGGGTGGATTATGGAATTACACTTGGAGAACCGGAACCGATGAATTTGGAGAGCCAGTTCACTGTAGTATGTATCGTTATCTTTGGTCAAATGGACCCAAAGAATGTTTAGAATTTGCTGACTACACTTTTGAAGAACATTTTGGAAAACCAATTGCTTCTTATCCTCCAAGAGCGGTGATGTTAGATTATATCCAGGGAAGATTAAAAAAATCTAATTTCAGAGATAAAATTAAATTTAGAACTCCTGTAAGAAATGTCGTCTATAATAAAGATAAAGATAATTTTAGTGTAACTGCTCACAATCTTATCAATGATACTAAAACAACTGAGGAGTTTGATTATGTTGTTTGCGCAACGGGTCATTTCTCAACACCAAGTATTCCTGATTTTCCAGGTTTAAATAAATTTGGCGGTAGGGTGATGCATTCTCATGATTTTAGAGATGCCTTGGAATTTAAAGATAAAGATTTGTTAATTGTTGGAAGAAGCTATTCTGCAGAAGATATTGCATCACAGTGTTGGAAGTATGGTTGTAAATCTGTAACGATTAGCTATCGAAGTGGACCAACTCACTTTCACTGGCCTGATAATTTTTCGCAAGTGCCGCTTATCGATCATATTGAAGAGGGAAATAAAGTTCATTTTATTGATGGTTCAACTAGAGTAGTAGATGCGATTATTCTTTGCACTGGATATTTACACCATTTCCCATTCCTCCCTGATGATTTAAAACTCAAGACAAATAACTGTTTATGGCCTTTAGGTTTATACAAAGGTGTAGTTTGGGTTGATAATCCTAAGATGTTCTATATCGGCATGCAGGATCAATTCTATACATTTAATATGTTCGATGCTCAGGGTTGGTACGTCAGAGACATTATTATGGGTAAAATCGCTCTTCCAGGTAAAGACGATATGTTAAAATATAACCAAGACTGGAAAAA
>Ga0181562_10001168_pt1 | contig 21516 bp, 20 predicted proteins | sample 011ome_26_FD_139344 | JGI IMG/M metagenome (GOLD analysis project Ga0181562, IMG submission 139344) | Coastal salt marsh microbial communities from the Groves Creek Marsh, Skidaway Island, Georgia - 011511BT metaG (megahit assembly) | ecosystem: Environmental > Aquatic > Marine > Intertidal...
GGGATCACGGTGCTCGGGTACTCGCTTGGCCCGATCATCATCGAGAAGCGACTCAGCGGAGTTCCCAACCTTCCGGTGATCGCTGCAGCTCTGGCCATCAACACGCTGATCTACCTGCCCGTCGGGATCCTGACGTGGCCAGATGAGCCCGTGCCGGGCACCGCGTGGGCCTCGATCATCGTTCTGGGCGTGGTCTGCACGGCCCTCGCCTTCGTCGCCCTGTTCACCCTGATCTCCGAACTGGGAGCGCCCCGCGCCCAGGTGATCACGTACATCAACCCTGCGGTGGCCGTCGTCCTCGGCGTCGTCGTCCTGAGCGAGCCCATCACCCTGGGCATCGCGATCGGCTTCCCGCTCGTGCTGCTCGGCTCATGGCTCGGCACGCGGAGCGGTCCGCCCGTCGAGGCCGAGCCGCATCCGTGAACGACACACCTGACAACCCGTATCGTTTCGCCCCGTGACCTCGCCCATCGATCGCGCTCCGGCCTGGTCACTGGCCGTCATCGCCATGCTGTCCGTTCAGTTCGGGTCGGCCATCTCGATCGGACTCTTCGAGGAGATCGGCGTTGGCGGGACCGCCTGGCTGCGGATGACGCTGGGAGCCCTCGGATTCATCCTGATCGCCCGTCCTCGCTACTGGAGATGGACATGGCGACAACTGCGGGCACCCATCCTGCTGGGCCTGGTCTCGGCCCTCATGGTGGTGAGCTTCCTGGCCGCCATCGATCGCATGCCTCTGGGCACCGTTGTCGCGATCGAGTTCCTCGGACCCCTGACCGTCGCTGCAGTCACCAGTCGGAGCGCTCGGGCACTCCTGTGGCCGGCCCTCGCCCTCGGCGGCGTCGTCCTGATGACCGAGCCTTGGCAGGCCTCTTTGGATTTCCTGGGCATCGGTCTCGCAGCGCTCGCTGCCGTCGGGTGGGGTCTCTACATCATCATCACGCAGCATGTCGGCGATCGATTCAGCGGTGTGGACGGTCTCGCCATCTCGCTGCCCGTCGCTGCAATCGCGACCGCCTTCGTCGGAATGCCGCAGGCAATGGGGTCCATCACGCTTCCCGTGTTCGCCACGGCATTGCTGGCCGCCCTGCTGCTGCCCATCATCCCGTGGTCGTTCGAGATGTTCGCCCTGCGCCGCATGACGAAATCCGCGTTCGGAACGCTGATGGCCGTCGAGCCGGCCTTCGCTCTCGCGATCGGCGCCCTCGTTCTGCATCAGGTCCCGGCCGTGCCGCAGTTGGCGGGAATCGTGTGCGTCGTGGTGGCGGGGATCGCCGCTGAGCGCAGCGGCCACCGGGACCCTCAGCGGATTGACCTGGATCTGCCCCCCGTCTGACCGAGGCCCCTCATTCCCCTCGTCCAGCGGTTCTTGCGATTTGAACCGCTTCCCGGTTCAAATCTTCAGAATTGGACCGGCATGGGCCTGGAACTCGCGATTTGAACCGCCTCTACCCCCACTCGATCCCTGCTCGACACGATTGGGTGCGCAGGGCTCCAGTGCGATGAGAGGTACGGGGGCACGCCACGAGAGGCGGTTCACATCGCAAGAAATCCGGGGAAAGCGGATGAGATCTGCAGATGTGAACCGGGAAGCGGTTCAAATCGGAAGACGGTGTGGTGGAGCTGAGGGGACTCGAACCCCTGACCCCCTCCATGCCATGGAGGTGCGCTACCAGCTGCGCTACAGCCCCTTGCGGGATTCCGAACGATACACGATGACGGCAGTCCTTTCGCCAGTCGGCTCCCCCGTCAGCGATCGTCCGCCAGAGCCACCGCCGGAAGGCTGCCGGCGTTGTACTCCTGCAGCCGCCAGGCCGGTCCCAGATGCTCGCCGGAGGGCGCAGGCGGATTCTCGACCAGGACGGACCACGCGCAGTTCGTCAGGACACCCAGGACAGCCCAGTACTCCGGTGGCAGGCCCAGCAGGGCACCGATGGCAGCTCGCGCGGAGCCCCCGTGCGTGGCTATCACCAGCGTCTGCCCGGACTGCAGTTCCTCGAGCACGCTGTCGACGGCGGCCACCATGCGCGTGGCAACCTCCACGCGCGTCTCACCTCCGCCGGGACGGATCTCCGACCCCGACGACCAGCGAGCGAGGTCCTCGCCGAACCGGGACTCCAACTCGTCCCGCGTCAGTCCCTGCCACTCCCCCGCGAAAGTCTCACGCAACCGCTCGTCGGTCGTGACAGGTAGGCCGGCCAGGTCCGCGAGAGCCTGCGCAGTCTCGCTCGCGCGGGACAGGTCAGAGCTGATGATTCGATCGGGATCCAGACGGGACAGCACAGAGGCCGCATGAGCCGCCTGACGGCGCCCCGTGGCGTCCAGCGGCACGTCGGTCTGTCCCTGGAAGCGTCGCCCCGCGTTCCACTCCGTGCGCCCATGACGCCAGAAGACGAGCCGGCGGTCGGTCACTGCTCGGAGCCGCTCGACTCCCGACTGGACTTCGCCGACAGGACCTCATCGGGCAACTCGATGATCGGGCAGTCCTTCCACAGCCGCTCGATCGCGTAGTGAATTCGCTCCTCGGCCAACTGGACGTGCACGACGATGTCCCCGAAGTCCAGCAGCACCCAGCGCCCCTCGGCCTCGCCCTCACGACGCAAGGGCTTGACGCCCATTCCCCGGAGTCGCTCCTCGACGGCATCCACGACGGCGCGCACCTGAGGCTCGTTGGCAGCAGAGCACAGGACGAAGGCCTCGGTGATCGCGAGCGGCTCGCTCACATCGATGGCCACGATGTCCGCGGCGAACTTGTCTGCCGCGGCCTCGGCGGCGGCGACGGCAAGAGCAACGGCTTCGGGAGCAGCAGGCACGGAGGATCCTTCATCGACGGGTATCAGAGTGACGTCAGCCTCTCACACCCCGACCGCAGGCCCTTACGAGCGGGAGCTGCCGCCCTCGCCCGGGTCGACATACAGGCCGTGCTTTGCGACCAGGTGTGCGACACCGGACGGCACGAGGTAGGAGATCGGCTCGCCGGCTCGCACCCGATCACGGATGTCTGTCGACGAGATCGCGAGAGCGGGAATCTCGACGAGGGAGACACGGGCGGACGGCAGGCCGGGGTCAGCCAGCACATGTCCCGGCCGTGTCACCCCGATGAGGTGGGCGCCCGCCACGACCTCCTGGGGATCCCGCCAGCCGAGGATGTCGCCGAGGGCATCGGCGCCGGTGATGAAGAACCACTCCGCCACGCCGCCCGGGTGCTCCCGCTCGAACTCGCCCTGCAGGTCTCGCAGCGTGTCGACGGTGTAGGTAGGGCCAGGTCGGTCGATGTCGACACGGGTCACCCGGAAACGCGGATCGGCGGCGGTCGCGACGACGGTCATCAGGTACCGGGCCTCGGCAGGGGCGCGTCGTTCGGCCGCCTTGTGCCAGGACTCGCCCGTCGGGCTGAAGACGACGTAGTCAAGGGCGAATCGATGAGCGACCTCCGATGCGGCCACGAGGTGGCCCACATGAATGGGGTCGAATGACCCACCCATGATGCCGATTCGCGTCACTGCCATGACGACACCTCGGAGACTCTCGATCCTCGAGTTGCTCGAGAGAGCCGTCAGTCGCCGACCTTGATCATCATCGTGATGATCAGCAGGAGCAGCAGAGTGCCGAACGCAAAGCCGCCGAACACGTAGGGGTTCACCCCGCCCTCGTGGGCGGCCCCCTCGCTGGCCAGGACCAGGGCGGTGTTCACGATGCTCATCGAATCCTCCGGGTTGAGCGTGCCGGCACCCCTCGGGCGCCGGTCGTCGGCCCCACTGTAGTGGGAGGGCTGTGTCAGGTCCGGATGTGTCCGTCTCCGGTGACGACATAGGTGGTGGTCGTCAGCTCGGTCAGGCCCATCGGCCCCCGTGCATGCAGCTTCTGGGTCGAGATCCCGATCTCAGCACCGAACCCGAATTCGCCCCCGTCGGTGAATCGGGTCGAAGCATTGACCATGACCGCGGCCGAGTCGACCCCCGCGATGAACTGGAGCACCGCTGACTGGCTGTCGCTGACGATCGCCTCCGTGTGGCCGCTCGACCAATGCCGAATGTGCTCCAAGGCATCGTCGATGCTGTCGACGATGCCGGCAGCGATGTCGAGGGAGTAGTACTCAGCGGACCAGTCGTCGTCGGTGACGTTCTCGAACGGGATCTGCGCGCCCGTGGCGTGCAGGGCGAATCGCTCGTCACCATGGATCGTCACCCCGGCCTCGCGCAGCGCTTCGAGGGCCCGCGGCAGGAAGGCGTCAGCGATGTCGCGGTGCACGAGAACGGTCTCGGCTGCGTTGCAGACACTGACCCGCTGTGCCTTGCTGTTCAGCAGGATCGCCACGCCCTTGTCGATATCGGCATCCTTGTCGATGTAGACGTGGCAGTTGCCCACGCCCGTCTCGATGACGGGAACGGTCGAGTTCTCCACCACGTTGCGGATCAGTCCGGCCCCTCCGCGTGGAATGACGACATCGACCAGGCCGCGGGCCGTCATCAGGTGCGTGACGGAGTCGTGCGTCTCACCCGGGACGAGCTGCACGGCATCGGCCGGCAGTCCGCTCTCCTCCAGCGCTGACCGCATGACGGCCACGAGCGCTGCATTGCTGGCGGCAGCGGAGGAGGAACCACGCAGCAGCGCGGCATTGCCGCTCTTGAGGCACAGACCCGCAGCATCGACCGTCACATTGGGACGGGCCTCGTAGATCATCCCGACGACGCCGAGCGGTACCCGCACCTGCCGCACCTGCAGTCCATTCGGCAGCGTGTATCCCCGCACGACCTCACCAACCGGGTCGGGCAGTCCTGCGACATCGCGAAGCGCGTCCGCGATGGCTCGAATCCGGGCCTCGGTCAGGGTCAGCCGATCGACGATCGCCGCTGATGTGCCCGCCTCCTGCGCGCGACTGATATCCGTCGCGTTGGCTGCAACGATGATCGGAGCCGCCGCGACGAGGGCATCGGCCATTCCCTGGAGGGCCGCATCCTTCTGATCCCGCGTCAGGGTACGCAGCACCACGGCCGCCTCGCGAGCCCGCTGGGCGGTCTGGAGCACTGCCGCGCGCTCGTCCGATGGCGAAGCCGTCGAGATCGTCATGGTGCCGACGATACCCAGCGGCAGGAGCGACCTAGAACGGGACGACCCGACCGGCGGCGACGAGGCCTGGCTGCTCGTGGATATAGCGGCCACGTCGATGGAACGTCTCGCGGTCGACCACCTCGACCCCCACCACCCGCCACGGCGGAAGATGCGCGGATTCGGAATGGAGCTCCCAGAGCTGCTCGGCCATCCTCAGGGCATTCGAGACGTCGACGGCCTCCTCCCAGTAGCGCACCTCGGCTCGATCCACCGAGTAGCGACCCGAGAGCAGGAAGGGATGCTCCTCGCTCAGGCGCTCCAGCGCCGCCTTGATCTCGTGCGGCTGCTGAACGCTCCCCGCCACGGTGAGCGTGATGTGCCACATGTCCGGATCCTGCGAGGGGACGTCGGTCACGGAGTGGAGCCGGCGCACGTCAGCGGTCTCCTCCACGTCACCACCTCCCTCCTGCGCCTACCTCGCCATGACCACCAGGTCATCGCGGTGTACGACCTCGCGTTCATACTCCGGCCCGAGCTCGCGGGCGAGGTCCTTGGTGGACCGGCCCAGCAGTTCGGGAAGCTCCTTCGCATCAAAGTTGACCAGACCACGCGCCACCGTGCAGCCGTTTTCGTCCAGAAGATCGACGGGATCACCTGCCGTGAAGGTGCCCTCGATCGCGGTGATGCCGGCCGGAAGCAGGGACTTGCGCCCCTCGACGATCGCACGCACGGCTCCTGGGTCGAGCACGAGCCGACCCAGGGGTGCGGTTGCATGCTCGAGCCACAGCAGTCGGGTGGACGTGCGGCGACCGGTGGGATGAAAGACGGTTCCTACGTCCGCCGATGTCAATGCAGCCTCGGCCTGGGCGGCGGAGGCGAGCAGTACTGGTATCCCGGCAGCCGTGGCGATGCTTGCGGCGTCCACCTTGGTCGCCATTCCGCCAAGGCCCAGGCCCGAGCCCACCCCGCCGATGCGCACGTCCGTGAGGTCCTCCGGGCCTCGCACCTCGGCGATCAGTCGCGCGCCGAGTGCGGACGGGGGGCCGTCATACAGGCCGTCGACGTCCGACAGCAGGACGAGCGCGTCAGCCTGAACGACATGGGCGACGAGCGCCGCGAGTCGATCGTTGTCCCCGAACCGGATCTCGTCGGTCGCCACGGTGTCGTTCTCGTTCACGATGGGGACAACGCCGAGATCGAGCAGACGGAACAGCGTGCGCTGGGCGTTGCGGTAGTGGGCGCGACGGATCACATCGTCGGCGGTGACGAGCACCTGCCCCACCGTCAGGCCGTATCGCCCGAACGACGAGCTGTAGTGGGCCACCAGCATCCCCTGCCCCACCGAGGCGGCAGCCTGCTGAGTGGCAAGATCCTGCGGGCGTCGAGCAAGGCCCAACGATGGCAACCCGGTGGCGATTGCCCCGCTGGAGACGAGGACGACCTGGTGTCCCGCCCGGGTACGTGCACTGACCTGCTCGACGAGCGCGTCGACCCGCTCCTGATCGATCCCGCCCCCGGCCTTCGTCAGGGACGAGGAGCCGACCTTGACCACGACGCGAGTGGCGGACGCGATCTCCATTCGCAGGTCCGCCGCTTGCTTCACGCCTGGCCTCCCGGCAGTTCCTCCACACGTGCATCCAACCGCACATCGGTGCCGCGCGGACTGGCCTGCGAGGGATCACCCGCGATGAGGCTGGGGTACCAGTCGAAGACGACGGCAGCGTCCTCTGGACCGATCATGACGGTCGAGCCAGGTGTCGCCCCGTGCTTGAGCAGTTCCTCCTCGACGCCCAGCCGTGCCAGCCGATCAGCCAGGTAGCCGACCGCTTCGTCATTGCTGAAGTCGGTCTGCCGCACCCATCGCTCCGGACGATCACCACGGACACGGAAGCCCTCTGTGGTGGAGGTGATGGTGAACCCTGATTCGTCAACCGGCTTGGGGGTGAGGACTACGCGCACCGTCTCGTCCGGGGCGGCCGCCTTGCGCGCCTCCATGACCCGCTCGGCCATCGCGAACGACAGGGGACGCAGGCCCTCGTGGGTGGCGGCCGAGATCTCGAAGACCGCGTAGCCACGCTCCTCGAGGATCGGACGCACGAGGTCGGCCATCACGCGGGCGTCGGGCACGTCGATCTTGTTCAGGAGCACGATGCGGGGACGATCGGCAAGCCCGCCGTACTGCGTGAGCTCGTTCTCGATGACGTCGAAATCCTCGAGCGGATACGACCGGGCTCCATGGTGGCGCAGTCGAGGACATGCGCGAGCACGCTGCACCGCTCGACGTGGCGCAGGAACTCCAGGCCAAGGCCCTTGCCCTGACTTGCGCCCGGGATGAGTCCGGGGACATCGGCGACGGTGAAGACCACATCGCCCGCCGTGACCACACCCAGGTTGGGGACGAGCGTGGTGAAGGGATAGTCAGCGATCTTCGGACGTGCGGCCGACATGGCCGCCACCAGGCTCGACTTGCCCGCACTGGGGAAGCCGACGAGGGCGACGTCGGCGACGGTCTTCAGCTCCAGGACGACGTCTCTCGCCTGGCCGGGCTCACCGAGGAGGGCGAATCCGGGGGCCTTGCGACGAGGGGAGGACAGCGCCGCGTTGCCGAGACCGCCACGTCCGCCCCGAGCGATGACGTACGAGGCACCCGAACCCACGAGGTCGGCGAGCAGATCGCCCTCCGGCGTCATCACGACGGTGCCGCTGGGAACGCGGAGAACGATGTCTGCGGCCTCAGCGCCGTTGCGGTGACCACCATGACCGGGCTTGCCGTTGCCGGCCTTGCGGTGCGGGCCGTGGTGGAACTCCAGCAGCGTGGTCACCTGGGGGTCGACGACGGCGATCACGTCGCCGCCTCGACCGCCGTTTCCCCCATCGGGGCCACCCAGGGGCCTGAACTTCTCGCGCAGGACGGATGCACAGCCGTGGCCGCCATCGCCGCCCTGGACATGCAGGACGACACGGTCGACAAAGGTGGCCATGGCCTCATCCTCTCAAGTGCCGCACCCTGCCCTCGTTGAGTGGTGAGTTGTGCAGGCGCACGCACGGCGTGTCGCCTGCACAACTCACCACTCAACGGAGCGGGAACGGGTGGAACGACGAAGGAGGGCGAGCCGAACGGCCCGCCCTCCTTCACCTGTCTGGGGTGTCGCTACTCCGCGACGATGTTGACGACGCGGCGACCACGGTGGGTGCCGAACTGCACGGCGCCGGCGGCCAGCGCGTACAGGGTGTCATCGCCGCCACGGCCGACGTTGTCGCCCGGGTGGAAGTGGGTGCCGCGCTGGCGGACGATGATCTCGCCCGCGCTGACGACCTGGCCACCGAAGCGCTTCACGCCGAGCCGCTGCGAGTTCGAGTCGCGGCCGTTGCGGGTGCTGGATGCGCCCTTCTTATGTGCCATCTAGTTCACTTCCCCGGGGTGATGTCGGTGACCTTCACCGCGGTCAGGTCCTGACGGTGACCCTGACGACGACGGTAGCCGGTCTTGTTCTTGTAGCGGAGGATGTCGATCTTGGGACCACGATGGTGGTCGACGATCTCGGCCGTGACCGAGGCCTTGGCCAGCGTGGTGGGATCCGAGGTGACGGCCGCGCCGTCGACCAGGAGCAGCACGGGGAGGTCGAGGGTCGCCCCCGGCTCACCTGCCTGCCGGTCGAGCACAACGACGTCGCCCACTGCGACCTTCTCTTGCCGGCCGCCGGCGCGAACGATGGCGTACACCACTAACTCCTGTCGTCTGGAACGCGCCCGGGTAACGCCCCGAGGCACAAGGGGTAAGGATACGGATGTCGGAGAGCGGGGGTCAAACTGACCCCTCCTCGGGCTCTGCGGGAGCATCGGCCGCCTCGACGTCATCGGTCACGTCGGCCGCCTCGATGTCCACGGTTTCGACAACCTCTGCGACCTCGATCTCGGAGACCTCAGCCGCCTCCGGAGCATCGGCTGCCCCGTCATCATCGCCGTCATCCGAGACCGACGCCAGCGCCCGCGCTGCCGCCTCGGCCGGATCGACGAACCCGGCAGGCTTGCGGCTCTTGGGCGACTCGTGCTGGTGCGTGTCGACTGTCAGGGACACCCGGATGCCCCGGCCGTTGCAGTGCTCACACGACTCCGAGAACGACTCCAGCAGTCCCGACCCAATGCGCTTGCGCGTCATCTGGACCAGGCCCAGCGAGGTCACCTCGGCGACCTGGTGCTTGGTGCGGTCGCGTCCCAGGCACTCCACGAGCCGTCGCAGGACGAGGTCGCGGTTGCTCTCCAGGACCATGTCGATGAAGTCGACGACGATGATGCCGCCGATGTCCCGCAGGCGCAGCTGCCGGACGATCTCCTCGGCCGCCTCGATGTTGTTGCGGGTGACGGTCTGCTCGAGGTTGCCGCCCTGGCCGGTGAACTTGCCGGTGTTGACGTCGACGACCGTCATGGCCTCGGTTCGATCGATCACCAGCGAGCCGCCCGAGGGCAGGTAGACCTTGCGGTCCAGCGCCTTCATGAGCTGCTCATCGACGCGGTACTCCCCGAACAGGTCCTTGGAGTCGACCCAGTGCTTGAGTCGATCCGCGAGGTCGGGGGCCACGGCGCCGATGTAGGAGCTCAGGGCCGTCCAGGCGGTGTCACCGGAGACGACGAGCGAGTTGACGTCCTCATTGAAGATGTCGCGCACGATCTTGATGGCCAGGTCGGGCTCGCTGTAGAGCAGCGTCGGCGGGTTGGCGGCCTTGGTGGCCGAGGAGATGTCGTCCCACTGCGCCTTCAGGCGCGCGACGTCGGCCTCCAGGGCCTCCTCCGGCGCACCCTCCGCCGCCGTGCGGACGATGACACCGGCGTCCTCGGGCATGACGCGCTTGAGGATGCCCTTGAGGCGACTGCGCTCGGTGTCGGGAAGCTTGCGGCTGATGCCGGTCATCGAGCCGTCCGGCACGTAGACCAGGAAGCGGCCGGGCAGCGAGATCTGGCTGGTCAGCCGTGCGCCCTTCTGCCCCACCGGATCCTTCGTGACCTGGACGAGGACCGGGTCACCGGACTTCAGGGCGAACTCGATGCGCTTGGGCTGTCCTTCCAGACCTGCCGCATCCCAGTTCACCTCGCCCGCATAGAGGACGGCGTTGCGTCCGCGGCCGATGTCGATGAACGCGGCCTCCATGCTCGGCAGGACGTTCTGGACGCGACCGAGGTAGACGTTGCCGACCATCGAGTTGGCCGTGCCACGAGTGACGTAGTGCTCGACGAGGACGTCGTCCTCGAGGACCGCGATCTGGGTGCGGTCGCCCTCCTGCCGGACGGCCATGACGCGGTTGACCGACTCGCGGCGCGCCAGGAACTCTGCCTCGGTCAGGACCGGGGCACGGCGTCGGCCGGCCTCGCGGCCTTCACGGCGGCGCTGCTTCTTGGCCTCGAGGCGAGTCGAGCCCTTCAGGCTGGTGACGTCGTCGCCGCCCTTGGAACGTGGCTCGCGGACGCGGGTGACGGTGTTCGGCGGATCGTCCGAGGATCCATCATCGTCTCCACTGCTGCGGCGACGGCGGCGACGGCGACGACGGGTCGCTCCGCCCTCTCCCTCACCCTCGGCGTCGTCGTCTCCCTCAGCGGACTCCTCACCGTCAGCCGACTCGTCACCCTCGGCCGACTCCTCGTCGCCTGAGCGACGACGACGGCGGCCTCCACGGCGACGGCGGCGGCGGCGGGTTCCGTCCTCCGAGCCATCCTCGGCATCGGCGTCGGACTCTGCCGCCTCGTCGTCGGCTTCCCCGGTCGACTCCTCAGCCTCAGCCGCCTCGTCGGCCGCGGGCTTGTCGGCCGTGGCCTTGCGACGACGGGTCCGACGAGCAGGCGCTGCCGCCTCGTCGGTGGCCTCCTCCTCGGCAGTCGCGCCTGGCTCGGGCGCCTGGAAGAGCGGGGCAACGAACGCCGGGGATGACATGCGAACGTCACCCGAATCGTCGCCTTCGGTGGCGTCCTTGCCAGCGGCGCCCTTGGCCGATGAGGCCGCCTTCTTGGATGCCTTGCGGGTGGTCTTCTTCGCCTTCGGTGCCGGCTCAGGCGCCTGATCGGGCTCGGGAGCCTGCTCAGCGTCCGCCGGGACGGCAGCGGCCTTCTTGGTGGCCTTGCGGGTGGTCTTCTTGGCCTTCGGTGCCGGCTCCGGGGCCTGCTCGGGCTCCGGAGCAGCCGGAGTCGCCGGGAGGTCGGCGGGAGGTCCGGCGGGGCGGCTGGCCGCGCGTCGGCGCACCCGCTTCTGGGCTGCAGGCGTGGGCTCGTTCGTGTCTGTCGCGTCTGTCGTGCTGTTCTCGTCGACCATGGGGTCGTACTCCTTTAAGGCGCGACACGGGTGGTGCCCGGTCGTTCGCCAATGTCCTGGAGGGGAACTCCATCCCGTGACGGGAGAGGGCGCCTCTCGTAAGCCTGTTCGGAGCGATGCAAGGTGCGCGTGTGCTGCGCAGCGGCCTTGCCTCGCCGACGGCGTCCACCCACCGGATCCATCAGGGCTGGAGTGCAGCGGCCCTATCGAGTTCCAACGGATCGAAGACCGTGGTGCCCGCCTCGTCGAGTGGCCCCTGTGCCAGCCGGGTGACCCGTGGGGGTACCGGCGGCACGAGGTCGGCCACGCTCCGGAGGGCGGACAGGACGTCGTCGGGTCGAACGGACGGTGTTCCGTGTCGAACGACCAGGCTGAGTATCGCACAGTCCCCCGGCGACTCCGGATCCGCCGCGCATTCGGCCGACACCACGGCACCCCGGGCATCGAAGACTCGCTTGCCGTTCTTGGTCATGCGCTCGACGAGCACCTCCTCGGCCGCCAGGAGCGCGTCCACCGCGTCCTGAAGGCGATCCAGGGGCACGTCCGGCAGTTCTATGCGCCAGACCGAGGCCTCGAGCCGGTTGGCGAAGTCGGATGTCCGGGCCTCCACGACGTCGAGGACGTCCAGCCCCGGGGGCAGCGCTGCATCGAGGGCGTCGCGAACGAGCACCGGATCGCACACCGCAACGACGCCGATCTCGACGTACTCGGCCTCGCTGGCCACGCCGGTCGCGGCCGAGTTCGCGTAGGAGACCTTGGGATGGGGTGAGAAGCCGGCGCTGTAGGCCATCGGGATCTCGGCCCGTCGCAGGGCGCGCTCCAGGGCCCGCTGGAAGTCACGATGGCTCGAGAAGCGCAGACGACCCCTCTTGGCGTACCTCAGTCGGAGCTTCTGGACCGTCGGAGCAACGTCGCGCTCAGGTGGCCGGGGGGCCATCTGATCAGGCCTCGCGACCGGCGAGCACCGGCGAGACCGGCACCTCGGGCATGGGCAGGCTCACGACCCCCGTAGGCCCGATCTGAATCTCCGTGTCCATCTGATCGCACACGCCGCAGTCGAAGCACGGCGTCCAGCGACAGTCGTCGACCGGCACCTCATCCAGAGCGTCCTGCCAGTCCTCCCACAGCCATTCGCTGTCGAGTCCGGAGTCGAGGTGGTCCCACGGGAGCACCTCGCTCTGCTGGCGCTCACGGGTCGTGAACCAGTCGACATCGACGGTGTCGTCGGCCAGAGCGGCAGTGGCCGCTGCCATCCACCCGTCGTACGAGAAGTGCTCGCTCCATCCGTCGAACCGAGCACCGTCGCGCCAGGCCTGGAGGATGACGCGACCCACACGGCGATCGCCTCGGGAGAGGAGGCCTTCGACGATTCCGGGCTTGCCGTCGTGGTAGCGCATGCCGATGGACCGGCCGAACTCGCGGTCGTTGCGAATGGCCTCCTTCAGCGCACGCAGCCGTGCGTCGGTGGCCTCGTGGTCGAGCTGAGCAGCCCACTGGAAGGGCGTGTGCGGCTTGGGGACGAACCCGCCGATCGACACGGTGCAGCGGATGTCCTTGCGGCCGGAGGCCTCGCGCCCGGCACGAATGACCTCCCGGGCAAGGGTGGCGATCTGCAGGACATCCTCGTCGGTCTCGGTGGGAAGGCCGCACATGAAGTAGAGCTTCACCTGACGCCAGCCCGCCGCATAGGCGGTCGTGACGGTGCGGATGAGGTCCTCCTCGGTGACCTGCTTGTTGATCACCTTGCGCATCCGCTCGCTGCCGCCCTCCGGAGCGAAGGTCAGACCGCTCCGGCGGCCGTTGCGCGACAGCTCGTTGGCGAGGTCGACATTGAAGGCGTCGACCCGGGTGCTCGGCAGGGACAGCGACGTCTTGCTGTCCTCGTACCGATCCGCGAGGTTGCGGGCGACGTCGGCGATCTCGGAATGATCCGCGCTCGACAGCGAGAGCAGGCCGACCTCCTCGTAGCCGGTCTTCTTCAACCCGTTCTCGACGATCTCCGAGATGCCGGTGATGCTGCGCTCGCGCACCGGCCGCGTGATCATGCCAGCCTGGCAGAAGCGGCAGCCCCGGGTGCAGCCCCGGAAGATCTCCACGCTCATTCGCTCGTGGACGGTCTCGGCCATCGGCACGAGCGGGTTCTTGGGGTACGGCCACGCGTCGAGGTCCATCAGGGTGTGCTTGCGAACGCGCCATGGCACATCGGCATGCTGGGGGGCGACGCGCTTGATGCGTCCGTCCTCGAGGTACTCCACGTCGTAGAAGCGCGGGATGTAGATCGAACCGGTGCGAGCGAGTTCCATCAGCAGGCCCTCGCGGCCACCGGGCCTTCCGGCCTGCTTCCAGGCGCGCACGACGTCGGTGATGAGGAGGACGGCCTCCTCTCCGTCACCGAGCACTGCGGCGTCGATGAAGTCCGAGATCGGCTCCGGGTTGAAGGCGGCGTGGCCACCGGCCACCACGACCGGGTGCGACTCGTCGCGGTCGACCGCCAGCAGCGGGATCCCGGCCAGGTCGAGCGCCGTCAGCATGTTGGTGTAGCCCAGCTCGGTGCTGAACGAGAGTCCGAATACGTCGAAGTCACCGACGGGCCGGTGCGCGTCGACCGTGAACTGCGGCACGTCGTGCTCGCGCATGAGGGCCTCGAGATCGGGCCACACCGCGTAGGTTCGCTCCGCGAGGACGTCGTCGCGCTCGTTGAGGACTTCGTACAGGATCTGCACGCCCTGGTTGGGCGCGCCCACCTCGTAGGCGTCGGGGTACATGAGCGCCCAGCGCACCTCGACGTCGTCCCAGGCCTTGGAGACGGCGTTGACCTCGCCGCCCACGTACTGGATGGGCTTGGTCACGAACGGCAGCAGTCGCTCGAGTCGGTCGAAGACGCTTGTCCCTGGGGAAGTCACGTGTGGAGGATACCCGTGGTTCGCTGAGGGCGCCGTATCGCGCAGGTCAAGCTCCCGCGCGCACAGCATGCAGACGTACGTTCTGCAGCAGCCCGACGGCAATCCAGGTCGCCATCATCGACGTGCCTCCTGCACTCACCAGCGGAAGCGGAATGCCCGTGATGGGCATGATGCCCAGCGACATTCCCACGTTCTCGAACATCTGGAACGCGAGCCAGGCCACGATCCCTGTCGCGACCAGTCGACCGAACATGTCGTCCGCCCGGTAGGCGATGACGACCGCACGCCACAGGATCACCCCGAGGAGGGCGATCAGCAGGACGCTGCCGATGAAGCCGAGTTCCTCCCCCACCACCGTGAAGATGAAGTCGCTCTCGTTGACCGGTACGAACTTGCCCTGGGTCTGCGGGCCCTCGAAGAGCCCGTAGCCGGACCATCCGCCACCGCCGATGGCGATGCGGGCCTGGTTGGCGTTGTAGGCGGCACTGGAGACGTCAGCCGAGGGATTGATGAAGGACGTGAGCCGCTGGACCTGGTACTCCTTGAGGAGTCCGAGCTGGATGGCGACCACGATTCCGACGACGGCGCCGCCGATGAGTCCGATGACCCATCGGGTACGAGCACCGGAGACGGCGATGATCGACAGCGCCACCGAGCCGAGGATGAGAACGGTTCCGGTGTCGTTCTGCACGAGGATGATCAGGATCGGCAGGACGGCGACCCCGAGGGCCATCAGGACGTCGCGGTCCCGCGGCTCACTCTCGATGTCGCGCTTCTCCGAGAGCAGGACGGCCATCATGAGGATGACGGCGACCTTCGCGAACTCCGAGGGCTGCAGGGTCATGCCGCCGGGCAGGTCGATCCAGGCCCGGGCTCCCGCGATCGTCGTGCCGAGCCCCGGCAGGAAGGGCATGACCAGCAGGAAGGCCGAGGCACCGTAGATGAACGGGGTGTAGGCGCGGAGCCAGCGGTAGTCCACGCGGGACGCGAACCAGCCCAGCGCGATGCCGATGACGATGTTGATGACGTGGCGCTTGAGATACGACTGAGGATCACTGTCGGAGGCCATGTCCGCCCGACTGGCCGACCAGACGAGCATGGACCCGAACACCGAGGTGGCCAGGGCTGCGATCAGCAGGATCCAGTCGAGGTCGCGCCAGTAGCCCCGCTGGCGGGTGAGCGTGTGCGTAGACGAGTCCGTCGTCAGGATGCCGCTCACGGGGATGATCCTGCCGCACGGACGTCTGCCACGCCGGAGCGCTTGCCCTTGGGCGTGACGGGGGTGCCGTCGGGCCGGACCGCAGGCAGCGACGCGAGCGGTGCGCCTCCGACGAGCACGCTGTTCCGGGAGTTCACCGAGGTGCCGTTGACCCCGAACAGCGCCTCGTAGATCTTGCGCACGCTCGGGCCCGAGGTCTTGGAGCCCGTTCCGCCCTCGGTCACCATCATGACGATGGCGTACTTGGGGTCGTTGGCAGGCGCGTAGGACGCGAACCACGAGGTCGACGCCTTGTCGCCGGTGACCTGGGCGGAGCCGGTCTTGGAGGCCACCGGGATCCGATCGAGGGGGAAGCCGACGAACGGCGTCTCACCCGACCCGTCCGTCGTGACGCCGGGCAGCGACTTCCTCAGGAACTTGATGGCGCTCCTGGGAACCTCGACCTTGCGCGTGACGATCGGCTCGAACTCCTTGACCGTCGTGCCGTCGGCGGCGATGACTCCCTTGGCGACCTGCGGCTGGTAGAGCGTGCCCCCGTTGGCGATGGCCGAGTACACCATCGCCATCTGGAGGGGGGTGACGGTCGTGTCGCCCTGCCCGATCGCGGCATTGAGCGCGTCACCTGCACGCCACTGGTACCCGTCGGTGCAGTTCTCTCGATCGAGCGCCGTGTAGTAGTCGGCCAGCTTGGGGTCGGTCTTGCGCGTCTCGGGGTATCCCTCCTCGGCATTGCGGCACCAGGTGTCCTTCTTCGCCTCCCAGTTGGAGTACTTGAACTCCCGACTGGCGACGCGACCGGACGCCTCCCCCGGCAGGTCGATGCCCGTCTGGCTGCCGAGGCCGAAGGTGGTCGCGGCCTCGGCGATGGGATCGGGCGACGTCACCTCGGCATCCGGTCCACCGGCCTCGAGCCACATGCGGCGGGCGATGTCGTAGAACACCGTGTTGCAGGAGACCTCGAGCGCGCGGGTCAACGAGATCGGCCCGTACGGCTTGGACTCGTAGTTGCGGAAGACCTGGCCGCCAACCGTCATCCTGGACGGGCATGGGTAGATGCCGTAGAGGTTGAGCTTGTCGATCCCGGCCGCAGCGGTGCTGACCGCCTTGTACGTGGATCCCGGTGCGAACTGCCCCTGATAGGCGTTGGAGGACAGGGACTCGTCGTCGATGAGCTGCTTGAACTGCTTCTTGGTGACGCCACCGATCCAGATGGACGGGTCGTAGGTCGGGTAGCTGGCCATGGCGAGCACCCGACCCGTGTCGACCTCGATGACGACGGCGGCTCCGGACTTTCCCCGATAGCCCTGATCCTGGGCACGGCGGACGGCGTTGATCAACTGCTGCTCCACCACGGCCTGCAGCTTCGCGTCGATACTCGTCACGAGGTAGTCGCCGGCCCGCGGGTCCTGCTGCTCGAGCGTTCCCGTGACCCGGCCCGCCGTGTCAACGGCGAGCGTCGTGATGCCCGGCTTGCCGCGCAGCATCTCGTCGTACTGCCTCTCGAGCCCGGTCCGTCCGACCACATCCGTGCGACGCAGTCGATCGAAGGCGGTCGTGTCACCCTGCTGCTGCAGCTGCTCCTCGGTCACCGGCCCGAGGTAGCCCAGGATGTGGGCGGCGTTCACGTTGAAGGGCGCTGGATACTCGCGCACGGCCTCGAGCTTGGCCGCGACACCGGGGAACTCACGGCGTCGCTCCATGATGCTCAGGGCGGTCTGGGTATCGACGTCACTGGCGACGGGGACGGGCTGGTAGGCCGAGCCGTTCCAGCAGATGGGTGGCGGCTTGGCTCCTTCGGTGCCGCAGGACTTCAGCTGCTCCTCGATCTTGTCTCGCGGGGTATCGAGAATTCGGGCCAGCCGCGTCAGGACCGCAGCGCCGTCGTTGGGCTGCTGAGCCAGGACCTGTCGGTCCACCGTGACGACGACCGTGGTGCGGTTCGAGATGAGCGGACGGCCGGCCTGGTCCAGGACCAGTCCGCGGACTGCGGGCTCGGCGACCTCGCGCACGGTGTTGTTCTCCGCCGCTGCTCGGTACTCGGCGCCCTCCATCACCTGCAGGTAGAAGGTGCGGGCCACGAGCGTGCCGAGAAGCGAGACGACAAGCACGGCAAGCACGAGGAGGCGCAGGTTGGAGCGCTCACTCACCGGCTTCCTCCCAGATCGTGCTCGAATCGGTCGTCTTCTCGTCGTGGGCGTTTCGACCGTCGGATCGACGTGTCGGCACGACCTCGTCGACTGCTCCGGGGAGCCACGACGACGGCAGGGGGAACTGCCTGGTACGACGGTACGACGAGATTGCCATCCGACGGGTTCCCCGTGCCCCCATATGTCCCTTTAGCGGCAATTATTCTCAGGTGACGAGAACTTCCGGGGTGGCCTTCCGCACCACCCAGGCGACGAGCAGGATGAGCCCGGGGGCGAGGATGACCCCGTACACAGCACTCGTCAGGGCCAGCATCGGAACCTGCTCCCAGTCCACCCGGTCGCTGCCGAGCATGGTGTCCAGCCCCGACGTCAGCAGCACAGCGGCTCCCGTGGCCAGACCCGTCATCCCCATCATGATCGGCACGGTGCGATCACGCGGATCCACCGCGATGCCCGCGATGAAGCCGATGGCGACGTAGACCACGGCGTTGACGCCCAGCAGCGTGTCTCCCGGTGGCGCAAGGTCGAGGAGGACACCCGCAGTGAACCCTGCCACGGCGCCTTGGACCGGACCCATGGCCAGGGCGATGGCCACCACGGTGACGACCACCAGATCCGGCGTGGCACCCGGAATCCCCAGTCGCGACAGCAGCGTCACCTCGATCAGGACCGCCAGCAGCGAGAACGTGCCGACGATCAGGGCCTGGCGCCAGATCAAGGCGAACCACTCTCGACAGGCACTGCGGCCGTCTCCTCCTCCGGGGCCCTGCTGGCGTCCGATGTGGCGGCAGACTCCTCGGTCGCAGCCGGGGTCGACTCAGTCGCGGTGTCGGAGCCCCCGAGCGGCGCAGGCGTCGGGACGATGCTCAGGTTGTCGGCATTGGGCAGCACCGAGTCCCGCGGGTCCTCGCGCGGGGGCTTGGTGACGACGCCGAGGACGCTCAACTGCGACATGTCGGCGAATGGCTGCACGCGCGCCACCCGCGTCAGCTGACCGGACGTCCCCTTGACCTCCACCACCTTGCCAATGGGCAGGCCCGGTGCGTAGGGGCGGCCGCTCTTCGAGCCGAAGGTGACGATGGCGTCACCGACTCGAACGTCCGCCATCGGGTCCAGCAGTTCGAACTCGAGCTCGTCCTGGCTCCCGGTCCCGGACACCACGCCGATCTCGTTGGTGCCCGCCACGCGCCCGCCCACGGCAGATCCCTGATCCACGATGAGGACGACGGTCGACGTGTTGGCCGTCGTCTTCAGCACGCGGCCGACGAGCCCGGCGCCGTTGATCACGGACATGTCCTGCTCGATGCCGTCGTTGCGCCCCGCATCGATCGTCACGGTCCAGGAGAAGTCCTGAACGGGACCGACGGCGATGACCTCTCCCGGGACGAACCGGTACTGACCCACGCTGGCCACGCGAAGCAGCCCGTCCAGCGCGGCGACGCGGGCCTTGTCTGCAGTCAGGGTGGTGAGCTCGCTGCGCAGGGCGTCATTGTCGGCTGTGAGGGTGTCGATCTGGCCGGCCTGATCACGCATGCTCGACCACCAGCTGCCCGCCCCGGTGATGGGCGAGAAGACGGTTGCCGCCACCCGCTCCAGGCCGCCGAGGGTGTTAGAGACCACGGTGCGTGCCGTCGCAAAGGGCCCTTCACCTCCCCGCAGATCGAGGATGACGAACGTCAGCGACGCCACCACGAGCACGGCAAGGAGGATGCGCGTGCGGCGGGAGAACATGGGCTAAGTCTGGACTGTCGCGAGCTGCGACGCGAGTGGCCCCCTCGGGGGATCAGCGACGCGGTTCGGAAATGAGCACCTGCTGGAGCGCCTCGAACTCCTCGACGCACTTGCCCGACCCCAGCGCGACGCAGTCCAGCGGACGGTCCGCGATGATGATCGGCATTCCCGTCTCGTGACGAAGACGCTCGTCGAGTCCCTTCAGCAGGGCACCGCCGCCCGTGAGGACGATGCCACGATCCATGATGTCGCCGGAGAGCTCGGGGGGCGTGCGATCGAGGGTGGCCTTCACCGCGTCGACGATGGCGTGGACCGGCTCGTCGATCGCCCGGCGGATCTCCTCCGCTGACACGACGATCGTGCGCGGCAGTCCGGTGATCAGGTCACGGCCGCGGATCTCCGCGTGCGGCTCGTCGGGCATCGGGAACGCCGAGCCAATGGCGACCTTGATCTCCTCCGCGGTGCGCTCGCCGAGCATCAGCGAGTACTCCTTCTTCACGTACTGGATGATCGCGTTGTCGAGCTCGTCGCCGCCGACGCGGACGGACAGCGAGCACACGATGCCGCCCAGGGAGATGACGGCGACCTCGGACGTTCCACCGCCGATGTCGACGACCATGTTGCCCGTCGGCTCGTGGACCGGCAGACCGGCACCGATGGCGGCCGCCATGGGCTCCTCGATGATGAAGACCTTGCGAGCGCCGGCCGCGTAGCCGGCGTCCTTGACGGCACGCTGCTCGACGCCGGTGATGCCCGAGGGGACGCACACGATCAGGCGGGGCTTGGCCAGATGGCGGCGCTTGTGGACCTTCTGGATGAAGTAGCGGAGCATGCGCTCGGTGGTGTCGAAGTCGGCGATGACGCCGTCCTTCAGGGGGCGGATGGCCACGATGTTGCCCGGGGTCCGGCCGATCATGCGCTTGGCCTCGGAGCCCACGGCGAGGATGCCGCCGGTGTTGTTGTTGATCGCCACCACCGAGGGCTCGTTCAGCACAATGCCGCGGCCACGCACATAGACGAGCGTGTTGGCGGTGCCGAGATCGACGGCCATATCGCGGCCGACGAACGACGACCCACCAAAGGTGGACGAAGCAGCCATGGGGAAGCGGCCCTTCCTCGGGGAACAGGAGCCCTCATCGTAGCCCTGATCGGACCCTGGTTTCACCCCGCTCCCGCCCGACCCCCCGTTCGTTGAGCGGTGAGCTGTGCAGGCGACTCGCCGAGGGAGCACCTGCACAACTCACCGCTCAACCGGCGGGGGCGTCGATTCGCTGGGCGCGCTCCACCTCGATACGACGCAGGTAGGCCTCCAGCCGCTCGGCCGTGGCCGGGTCACTGGGCAGGTCGTACGCGGCGGTGGTGACGGCTCCGAGGTCGGCTCGGTAGTCATGGCCGAGGCTCTCGAACAGCCCCGGCTTCACGTGGGTGGCGAACATGGTGTCGACGAAGGCCTGGACGTAGCTGATGCCCGGCTTCCAGGTCATCGACTCCGGGATGCTGCGCCCGCGGAGGCCGTCGACGGGCAGCCATGCAGGCCGGTGCAGGAGAAGGGCCGCACGGAAGCGCACCACGGGGTCGCCATCGTGCTCGAGGAACCACACCCGTGGCCGAGGGGACGGCATCGGCGACGGAATCTGCTCCGGCCGGTCGACGGTGTACGACTGGCCGGCGCACAGGGCATGGAAGATGTCGGACCGCTCGCCCCCGGGGGTTCCCACCCACAGGGCGGCTGCAATGCCGTAGCGATCGAGGTCCACCGGACCGCCCGGGATCGCCGACTCCTGCACCTCGGCTCCGAGGCTCTCGCCGTACAGGAGCAGGCGCGGACGCGTGGCTCGATCCTTCAGCTCCTCACGGATCGCCTCGAGCAGGAGCCGCTGCGTGTGCGAGGCCAGATGCACCTTGCCCAGCGACAGGAACGACGGAAGCAGCCCGTAGCCCACGGCGACCGCAGCACAGTCCCCGCGGGTCAGAACCTCGAGCACGTCGACGGGGAACGAGTTCGCGTAACCCGAGCCCGCGGGCGCCTGGATGATCAGGTGGGCACGATCGAAGGCACCCGTCCGACGCAGCTCCGCCATGGCCAGCCCGACCCGCTGCTCGGGAGTGCTGGCGGCATCGACACCGATGAATACGCGCACGGGCGAAGCCACAGGCTCCATGCCC